>Ga0058701_10005672_pt1 | contig 10415 bp, 8 predicted proteins | sample AgamicOrMae_FD_97039 | JGI IMG/M metagenome (GOLD analysis project Ga0058701, IMG submission 97039) | Agave microbial communities from Guanajuato, Mexico - Or.Ma.e | ecosystem: Host-associated > Plants > Phyllosphere > Phylloplane/Leaf | place: Guanajuato, Mexico | collected 2012-06-04 | reverse complement strand
TTCTGCCAGTTAGAATATTTTGGTACCCTGTTGAAACTGCATGCGTGGCAAAGACCAATTTTCTGGAATTGCAATTGATGCTAAATGAAAACTATGATGTATCTTAGAAACTACTCACAGCCCTCGTACGCATATTCTGATAGCTTCAAAGAAGTCTGTTCATGGGGAAAAAAGGATTTGCTGTTACCATTACTATGAGAGAATTAGAAGATCTTTAGAATGCAAGCGGAAAGAAACTGGGTGAAATATTGAGCGTGTCAAGGGCTGCGACAGTGCAGATAAAGTATTTTAGACTACCGAAATGAGGTATTCAAAACTAGCTCTTGCCTATTAATTTTTTTGTTTGATCGCGAAACAACTTTATCCGAGGTCTTACGTGTTGGCAATACATTACACTACCGACGATTTTCTATGACTATGAGTCTCAATGTCAGTTGGTAGACTACAACGAATGCTAAAATTGGCGGTATTTATTTCCCTGACTGCAGTAATTTAATATCTGAAAGTAAACACGATAGAAACCACCACATACGTGAAAATGGATTGACAGCAACGATAGTTCTCAAGACCGCATAAGGTGCAGTATATATTTGGACTAAATCCTTTGAAACATCAAGTGCAGTGGAAGTAATGAAGTGCATCTAATTTGTACATCTGTAATTAAAGTAGATCACAGTGGTTGTCGGTAAAAAATAACAAAAAAAAGAACCTTGCAGTTTAAGTAAACACGGCACTGCGTACTGTAAACATCACCAATCACAGGTGAACGCAATATTAAATACTGTTCGTCGCATAAAATGATCGCACTGTCTTATATTTGTCAATTAAGCTACTGCAAAACAACCAGAAAAGTACTACCTATTTCAAATGCACGATATGAGCAAGTATTTTGATCAGGGTGATGGGCCCATTATAGTAGCCTGAAACGGTATTACGATCTGAAAGTTAAGGATCCCCACTTGTGAATTCTGTACATCTAAAAGCAGGCATTTCCTACCTCTTGCGTTCTACCATAGTTCAAACTTTTGTTATTCCCAAGGATTGAGGACACATAGAAAGCAAGATTTCTGCGTCGATATTTCTGCGAGATATAAACGGCATCCGGTTTAGCGACCGTTAATAACCTCATAGAGTAAAGATAGGTTCCCAGCTTTGTGCGTCGCTCAGCTCGGCTTAACACCAAAGGCGGAAAATGCCTGCTTCATAATTAACAGCGAGAAATAAAAAGGTCTAAGGTCGTTTGGCTCGCAAATTAAACACATCACTTTGACCTACATAAGAGGTCCGAAAAAAAAATGTTTGCTTGAGAAAAATCATCAACAAATAGGGTTTTTGAAAAGACTCCGGGTGTGGATAAGGCTGGAATGCGTTCAAGTTCGGGCAGATATATCTTGTTTGGGACCACGCATAAAGTACGTGACTATCGAGAAAAGAGGGACAAAAAGAAATACGGTGGACTCGACAAGAATTGTGGCAGCGAGGGTACAAAAGAACACTTGTAAGTGCAGCACCTACGGTTTGAACCACGTTTGAGAATTTTCCGAATCAACTCTTGTTTTAGTCGACGATGGAGCGGTTCTTTTAAGGAAAATTAAGAACCTATTTCACCATTGCAAAACGTTCGCGACAGTTCAAATGTATCGGGGAACAGAGAAAACGAGATGGAAATATTTCGAAGCGTTTTCTTGTGAAGGCAATGGGCGTAGGAGGTTCGTTATACTTAATATCAGTCGTATTACACATGAGTCTGATAGAGACACTCCGCAGCATAAGTCAGGACGAAGCGCAAAAGAACCTCAAACGGGCAGAATACATAAGTACTACCTCTAAGACCTTTCCGAAATTACCTAGTGTAGTGTGTAGTGCGATGAAACATCTTGTCATAAGACAGTCTTGAACGTCCTTAGGTACCGGTAAGGTTTTATACCTAAGGCTTAATTACGGTATATCAATGCATGCTCATTAGTGCGGTATCTTCAAAAAGCAGTAGTCTTTACAAAGATAAAAAAGAATTCTTGCTTTTGAAATATGATCACAAACTTAGAAAAACACTAACTCAAAAGGCAGAGCGTGGTAACTGTCAAATATTCACAGCCGACAAAAATATCCAGCTATGAAGGTGATGCGGTAAATTCAGTTTGAAGCGAACTATCATGCTGGCAGCTCGGCTGGGCTCTCTTTGGTAGGGGTGGAATAACACAACACTTTTTGCATTTGCAATATGCCATCCATTTTGACGCATTAAACCGTACAAGTCGAGTTTCATGATTATTTCCTGGATGTCTTAATCGAATACAACTCGCGAAATGTTCCTTCTTTCACCATCTACATATACGCCCAAGCAGGGCTGCCACCACGGTTTCGCGCGGATAAAAATCTACGGTCAACGACTAGCGCTTTTGACTGTACGGTCACAAAAGTAAAAGGAGAAAAGGTAAGCGCACAGAGAGACTGCAAGATATAGAACCATAGACGAAAACATGTATCCAATGTACAGTCCGAATAGAAAGTGATTGACGCCTTCTGAGCTATGAGGGCTCTAAGACTTATGATATCGACTGTGAATCTTTCAAAGTTTAAAAACCCTCTTTTGTTTGGATACAATTCAGTCTGTCGCGCTATCAACTTGCTGCTATCAACATTGGTGGGTTACGAATGCTCAACGCGCACATAACCATAAATATAGTAAAAACTATACTACTTTTCAACCTTGTTTTCTTCTATGAAAATACCAGACTGTCTGCCATAACGTTCTCATGACAGGTGCATACTCTAAAATAGTGACTCATCACTAATAGTAGATTCAGGCCAAAATCATTAGCCGCGTAGTTTGGTCTCATATTTTGATAATCTCAGGATAGAATTTCAGTGACGTGAATTCGGTCGCCCCGAATCTACATACAGCACAGCTTTCGAAAAGATCCTAAAAACAACCAATACCACGCGATTATTGATTTTGACTCACAAAATTATGATTTTCTTCAAATTTTGAGAAACAGTAAAACAATAGTGAAACATTTCCCAAAATTACGGATCTCCGCTCGACTTTACACAAAAATCTTGAATCTAGATAGCAAAATAAACGCTCGATGATAAAGATATTGGCACAGAGTCCGAGCATCGAAGCAAAACTGCGCGATGAATTAAAAGAAAAGTCACCGTTCCCTTTCAGAGAAAAGCAGAACGTGCTGTTTGAATTTGAAACCCTTCAACTAAACCTGACATTTTGGAATATGAAGTTGAAAACACTAAGAGCTCCATTTCAAGGAGACTTCGGTCCAGAGACATCTCGCGAAAAGCTGAATCCAAGAAATATTACTGGTGCCTCTTTAATAAAATTTCGTAAAATTCACTGCAGCCTTTCCAAGGCTAATTTTCTGATCAATAAAATGATAGTGTTGCGAGAAAAAGAGAGGAAACAGAACTAACTGCGATTCAACTCTACGTTTTGATTTCTCTTTGACTAGCTACGAAACTAATAATACATTTCCGGAAGACTGGTTATCCAAACTGCTGTGCAGATCGACGTTTTGTACTTTACACAGTAGCAGTGCACATGGTGAGAAATAAGTAGTTTCGGATCCGAGACAAAGGCTGGTATCCATAGGCACATTATGCACTTAGAGGGCAAGAAAACTCTAGAGCATGCCGTTAAATGTACACTTTCGGGACCACAACGTTCGAGTTTCCAGGTTTTTTTTCCTAACTGGAAACGTGTACCCGGTGTACCAGTTACGTTCTTAAATTTAGAAGAGTGCTCTGATTGCATGTTGCATGCTGTTTCTGGACTTGCCACTTTTCGGTGAATCGGAAAAAAACACCGTGTTTGAAATAAGAAAACTTATCTTGAGAGTATTTAAGAAATGGCAATACTTGCTAGATTGTCGGCACCGGCTTGAATTTTTTTTCCGGTGTTAGTACGAAATAGGTTTGGCTCTTTTTTTAACAAACCGGTTTTTAGTAGAAGATTAATGAATAGATCATAAACAGTCCTACCAAGGATTTCAATATTTTTTTTTAGAAAATGGCCGGCACAGTTCCAAGCACCTTATCGTAGATATAAGAGGGGTAGGCTTACTTGATGGTATTTGGAGGAGTTAAAACAAATCTTGCCTTGCAAGAAAAACGAAATCAATAGTGGTTTAACGATTTCTCTGTGCTTCCTGAATTGACTAGTTTTAAGACATACTTCTACGGACGCCACAATGAATACCAGCCACAGGAAGAGAAAAGACTCATAATGAAAAAAAAAAAAACGCTGCCGTCTAAAAATTCAAAACGAAAAATCGTCAACGAAAACCGTATTTCTACGACCTTAATACTTCTTTCATTCAATAAAACTATGGAATAATGCGGATTTCCAAGGCACATCAGGTTCTGGAAATCATTTTTGGACAAACCGTCCCAAGTATTTTCTTCGCAAAATCCTCATTTCTCCGATCCAAAATCACGGTTAAATAAAAAAATCACGCATTGGTAACGTCAGTATGTATTGAGGAACGCTTAAGCGCTGACATCGCCGTAGTCTTCGTTCCACTTTTGGTACGCGACCAAACTCGACGGAGACACACTTCGCCGTATCCGCTTCAGCGAATCCGTGAAGTCGTGAAACGAGATGTTACGAACTCGAGTTGGGTCTAAATTGCGAACTTGGTCGGGGTTCAACTCTGAAACACGAGTTGCAAATATTATCACTCCAAAGGCAGGACGTTGCGTTAGTCTAGATTCTCGGCAGGACTCGCACTGCCTCTGCATTGCAAGCCTCTGAGGGTTCAATTGAATATGTCGTTTGAGTCAAATGCGATTACAGGCTGTAAGCGAAGATACTAAGCTTATAATCACCCATCATCGCCATACAGTCAAAATAGCCCTACAGCAACATTTTCACATTACCGTGAAAACATCACCCTTTTAGAACCCGAGTTAAAAGGGCATCATTCATAAACTATGCAATCTGCCATAAAAAAGAGTTTTAAATACGTTTGAATGGTGGCTTTTACTTTAAAGTATCGGTAATAAAGGTTAAAAGAGGTATATTCATGTTACTTCAAGTTCAGTCAGGTTCAACGCAGTTCAAGTACGGTTCGATTATGTTAAGTTTGGCTAGATAGAGTAAGGTTCATGTCCGAAACACCAGCGTCGAAGACCATCGCTATGCCGAGATAGAAAATCTCGACAGTTTCCAAGTGATATAAATTTAAAAAAGGGGCACAAATAGCCGCGTGGGTTTTGATACGTTAGATGTTCTGCGCCTCACTTCGCAAGCGCTCAGCGTGGCTTATGGCAAAGTATGGTAAAACACAAGAATGAGAAAAAGCAGCCGTGAAAATCACGTTGCCAGTTACCTCTGATTGGTCCGAGAGCAGCATCTTTAGCCAAAGCTGTAAGATCACTGCCGGAGTAGCCTTCCGTAAGTGCAGCCAGTTTTTCTAGTTCACTGCTGCTCAAGGGATTGTTGTGTTTACTCAGCAGTTTTGTCAGGAGCTGTATCCTGGACGCGGAATCGGGAAGAGTGACGTAAATTCTTTTGGTAAAACGCCTAGGAAAAATGAAAAGTGATTTAAGTAAATATACGACGTAATAGTAGGTTGACAAATACGTAAAGATAACTGGGTGTACCTGAGAGCAGCTTCGTCCAACTCTTGGGGCCGGTTGGTGGCCCCCATCACCAAAAGCCGTTCATCCGGTTTTGTAGTTAAGCCATCGAATTCCAACAAGAATTCTGTTTTTAGTCTGCGGCTGGCTTCATGTTCACCTTCTCTCCTTTCCGAAAGCAGAGAGTCTACTTCGTCTATGAATATGATTGAAGGCTGAAAAAAAATCATGAACCCCTGACGTTAGTCTACATGTTAATCTGTCACGCGACCGGGACCCAGAGCCACCGGTACCGGTTAGGAGCCGGGGGGTAGGAGACGAGTGAGGAGGTAGAAACCGCGCCAACCCTTCCGTTACTCCACTCTCTTTGGAGGTAGTCGATGCGTGGACCAATGACATGTGTTGCACGTCAATCGGGGTCTCTGTCTACAGGGTTCAAGATTACATGCCGTGGGCCGCAACAACGTCTAAACCCCTACCGCCCTGCGATGCCATTCAGAAACAGAAAATAAATATTTTAGAGGATCTTTTTAGTCCAGTATAGTCACAATTTAAAAAAATATCACCCCTCTGGAAACCTGAATTTTAATAATTTAGACTTTTACCAAAGCTTAAGCCACTACCGCCCAGCGCTGCCGTTCGGACACAGAAAAAAAAATTAGAGGTTCTCTTTAGTTTAGTGCTGTCACAATTTAAAAAATATAACCCCTTTGTAAACCTGAAATTTAATAATTTAGGCATTTTCAAAAGCTTGAAATTGCATGATTTAATGGTAGAAATACTTCGAAAATCTAAAAAGCTAAATTTCACCCCAAATACTTTGAGCTGTTATGAGTTAAAATTGAGTTATTCATAAGAAAAAATCCTGCGGATTTCTATTAAGCTAAATTTCACTCGTAGTACTTCGGGCTGTTATGGGTTAAAATAAGACATGCGACCTTTTTCAGGAACTGAGTTTTTAAAAAGTCAAATCCACAAACCTGCAGCTCTCTTGCGACAGCGAATAACGCTCGAACGAGTTTCTCCCCTTCGCCGACGTACTTGGACGTAAGGCTGGCTGCGCTGATGCAGAAAAAGGTGGCGTTGCATTCTGTCGCGACTGCCCTGGCGAGGAGAGTTTTCCCATTGCCGGGTGGGCCGAAAAGGAGGAGGCCTCGGGCGGGGGACCGCAGCCCCGTGAACAGCTCCGGCCTCAACGAAGGCAGGATTACCATCTCTTCGAGAGCTTGCTTGGCAATCTACAACAATTGAGCCGAAACGAAATGCCTTTTCATTGCGAAACTTAGTCTTTGTACGAGCACTGATGTCATTCATAAATACAAGCTCAAAACAGACGTCCTCCACGACCAAAAATCTTATAAGGGGGATCATAAATTTGATGATTGGTTAAAAACAAGAATCTGAGCAAACTTTCGTAGAAACACGATAGATATTTTGTTGGATCAAGATAGCACTGTCTGGGCTAGATAGCACTGTTAGCTTATAGTTGTATTTGGAATTCTCTCTCATTTACCCTACGTGATGTACTCAAGTTTAACTTAGATTTTATAATGTATTATTGCTGTGTGCTGTGTCCGATAAGGTACACGCGTTTGTAAGAGAAGCATGAATAATGACCTGCGTTGAGAAAAATCGAACTTGGACATCCTTAAAAAAAACCATCTCATCTTGCAAACTCACTGTTGGGGCGTTGGCTAGTTGGCCTGAAAACGGCACCCCAACGATTCAGGTCACATAATAATCGGATAGAACGGAAAATTTAGCGGAGCAAATAATGTCTTTACCCGACCAAATAATATTTGCTCGTGTTATTCCCGGCCTGTAGTGGTTCAGATGAAGTTGCATCATTTGCACACAGTTTGATTATAATCGATCCGGCCTTCATTGATAAAATAGGCGTGGAATTGGAAGACGTTAATACCTCTTGGCCAGCGATGTCGTCCCAACGAACCGGCGAACTGCCTTCCATTATTTCATCCAAGATGAGGTTGGCCAGTTTCGGATCTACTCCTTTCAAGGCGTGAGCTTTTCGGGTATTGCTCCGGCTACTACTCGCGCCGTCCGTCGCACTGGGATGGCTAACTGGCGTTGGTCGATGAATGGGTGAGCAGCTTGGGCCCTAACACATGTACAAAACACGATATTGGATTATCGCAAACACATCTGAAAAATCATGACAGGAGAAAACTGACGTTTCCACTTTTAAATAGCTCAGGGTGTGGAGCAACTCAAATATCTCCCAAGAAGAAAAGCTCACGGCAATACGCTTTACCATATTTAAATATGGGTAAGTCGGGAAATCTCAGTTGCACTGGTCACAGAGCCCCTGCAACGTTCTGGTTAGGCAAGAGGAGCACACTCTGATTACGCGTGTTGCCTATGCTAGACTCGTCAGGGGCTCATGATGCTCCGCTCGGCTATCGCAAAGCATGATGCCGCTCCCTTCAAGATGGGCTTGAGAGCCTGGTATGGAGAGAGGCGACAACTTATTACGGCGGTGTGCGCTGATTGGTGCGATGCAAGGCTGACATAGCAGTTGACGCCTCTCTCCCCGGGAGGCTCTCAGAGATGGGCGTGATAGCACTTGGCGACCGTTAGGTGCTCTTAACATAGGTTCAACGCCTTGTGCCTCGCACCGTTTGGCTTGGCGACGAAAGGTGGAACACAAGAGGTAGAAACATGCAACCTTTGAAATTTATGTTTGCGTATCGATAATTTATACATACCGATACAGTCGAATCTCGATAAAACGGGTCTCGGAAGTACGTATTTCTTTATAATACCTAATAATAATTCTCCTCCGATGCCGGAGACGTACCATAGCAGAAAATATATTAATACGTATATAATTATTATATAATTAATACGTAATATAGTACGTAATTGTCGATTGTGCGTAATTTTTCCGCGATCACTTTGATGACGTCAAGTCGCGACTCGTCAGTGTACCATGTGAGTTACGAGCCCCTGAGGATTTTCTGAAATGACGATACAACCTGCTCGACATGAGTGCGATGCGTGTTGCCTACCACGGGCTGGATTCCTGGCTTTTCAGCCTGTAGTGGACAACACGCGTGGCACTCGAGTCGAGCAGGTTGTATCGTCATTTCAGAAAATCCTCAGGGGCTCAAAACTCACATGGTATTTTTGTGACCTGAGGGACGAGCAGACAAGGCTCTCGATTAGGGACTTTCGCTCACCCCAACAGACATCTGCCTCTTGGTCGCTGGTGGTGTGGATGATGTGGGTTTCGGAGCACGCCCTCCGCTGATATTGGTCCAAGATCTCGAGCCCATGTTCCTCGGTAATGTGTGGCTTCTATTCGTCTCTGTGTGTCTGTGAGACGCCACGTTGACCTTCCGACTAGAGGCTGCGCACGAGTAGACCAAATCGGTTATTTAAAAGTTGCTAACAGTACGAAAAAGCTTCGAAAAGCTTGGTATAAACGACTGAAGAGTTACTTTCACATCAGAGTCTGGGCACACAAAACAAAAACACATTTGTGGACGAAAACAAACTTCGTAAAATAGATAATAGATCGGAGTAGTAATTAAGAAGAGAAGATTTTCATTGTCACTGGGTTGGGCACACTTCTATATTTGATGAAATCAAGCCGCGGTGATTTTTGCACCGAGCTTTCGCTGTCTCAAGGAATTTGGGACTCGAAGCTCCGTGCGTGTTATACAACAAAGTCTCATAATGGGACCGAGCAAAACAGACGTTAGAGCGAGAGTCACAATATCGAGAAACGTGCGAGATATCTACCTAAAGATATTGTCCAGATACTGCGTGCAACAACAACGTGCCCAACGTCTTTATTTAAAAGACGACGCCTTCCCGTTTACAGGAACGGCTCAGTAACTTTTGGACTGATGGTACAGTGGATCACAAATGTCATGACCCCAAGAAACACATGGAAGCAGGGGGCATGACATTTATCGTCCACTACACATTAAAAAAATAACAATGAAAAGAAAAGGCAGTCTAGCAAGCTGATCAGACAAGAACATTACAAGCGGAATGCATATGGTAGAGTAAAAGGTTAGCAAGCGGTTAACACATAATAATAATAATTAAAATAAAATCATATGCGAAGAATTCCGCTCTTTTAACCGAGCACTCGCAAAGAAAGACATTGCTCCGTGTATCTCAAGGAAAGCAAGTAAAATATTATAAATGACAAGATCAAAGGTCATGATATCCTATACAAGGTGAGATAACATGAGCAATTACTGCTGTTTTCAACCGTCAATATAACAAAAGTTCTTGTTGTTTTCTTGTTAGTTTGTTGATTTTAATGCAAGAGATATGATGTGGCCAAGAACTTAAAATTTGAAAACTTAAAAGAATTTTAGACGAAGTTTTTTCAAGGAAAAAACAATCAGTGCAGAGTAAAGGATTTTTGATGCAGTTTTTGTGCATAGCAACAGGTTTTGTGCTGTTTATCCAAGAAGGTGGTCATAACTAAAGCCCTTAAAAGGGCTTTTGTCAGGACTAGTCATCTCATCTATGCAGGCTGAGAAACCATGCAGCCTGCATACCTGCAAGTATTTTTTTTCTTTTTAAATCATACTCTGCTCATTCCTCAGATGATTTTTTTCTGATTAATCTTCAGAGTGTATACCATACAAAGTTACAATTAATTTGAAAAATGTTGATATCATTAAAATTCTTTTTACAGTACATTGCTTCAACACCAAACCATTCAATGGGAATAATAGACATTAGAACAAATTCATAAAAAAACTTGTCTAAAAAAAAAAAATAATAAAAAAAAGGCAAAATGCGTACCTACGCCAGCCGTGCTGCCCGTTCTATCC
>Ga0058701_10005671_pt1 | contig 10417 bp, 9 predicted proteins | sample AgamicOrMae_FD_97039 | JGI IMG/M metagenome (GOLD analysis project Ga0058701, IMG submission 97039) | Agave microbial communities from Guanajuato, Mexico - Or.Ma.e | ecosystem: Host-associated > Plants > Phyllosphere > Phylloplane/Leaf | place: Guanajuato, Mexico | collected 2012-06-04 | reverse complement strand
TGCGTTGGCACGCTGCGCTGGAAGCGACCGCGCGCCTGATGAGCGATTTTTGACGCGCGTCAGACTCGCGTCGCACAAACGCACACTGCGCGCTCGTGCGTCGCGTTTCGTACGCGCGTCAAATACGCCAAGTGTGAAGGGGCCCTTAAACGCGGATATCGCGACGAACACGAAGAGGGATCGTCAATACATTTTGAACTGGGTTACAATTACATTTTGGGCTTTCATCGCTGGCGACACTCCCATATAATTATACGTACTTGTTTTGGATTGTCCGTCCAATGCCTGATTAAGATGAGAGGTCTGATAATTGCTGGCAAAGTAAGGCTCGAAGATTGCTGTACGCTCAAGTATCACAGATTTTTTACCAAAAGCAATGTCTTTTCGTGTGGGAAATGGGCGATTCGCTAAAAACGGAATGTAACAATTCACGGAAAAAAAACTACATTGCATCCCAATTAACAATACGTAGACGGTCGTCTGTTTCATCGGCCTTGTTCACAACCAATGTATCTATGTGAACGAAGACATGTCACGAGGCTTAGAGGAACTGTATTTAATTGAAATTATTAACTTTCGAAAAAATATTGCCACAATCTTGTCAAAAAAGATATGTAATGACGCTAAACGCCTATTTGCCACCGAACCCTGTCAAATAAGACCAGCGGTAAACCAGCCAGTCACAAAAGAGTCTTAATATTTCAAATAACGCAACATAATCATGGGGCTGGTTGACCAGGGTCAACCAGCCCCACTGCCTAATGGGTCAACAAGCCCCATAGGCTGATTTTTAAGACAAACACGTCTTACACAAACAAAATATACATTAAACATAGAACAACAACTGATATGTCTTCCAAATGAATTGTTTTCATTATGAAAAATGTTTACGCATTTCTGAAGGGTTAAGTCGATGTAAGTCGACCGAAACAAACGTCCAAATTTTTTACTTCCGGACACTGAAAACATTCACTTCCCTGTGACATCTGTTGACCTTAACTGACGGAGCTCACACTACGTTATGATGAAAGGAACTGTCCGCTGTATCGCTTGTTGTCGTTTTCGCACCTCTACTGCGCGCGTGGCGTCCGCTATGCGGACTGGGTCAACCAACACCATGGGTCAACCAACCCCAGTCTCCCTTACTACAAGTCTATGGAGATGCAAGCGGAGCGCGAATGAATGCATGTATCTCATAAGTATTACCGATCTGCACTACGCTCGAAGCAGACGACCAAAACTGTTCTGCACTATAAATACACGATTATAAGCTACTTTTGTTAGAATTTTTTGAACTGAAAGCTGACTATGTGGCTTTGGCAAGCAAATCTGCTGTGTTAAACCTTGGACTGGAGGGAACCAAACGCTCGTTTCCCCTGGTGGCCATCGGCTGGAGGAATTCCGGTTCGATTTTTTTTTCTCGAAAAACCGAGTCGTTAACTTCAAATGTTGATTGTGCATCGTTTATCTACTTTATTTCTGAAATCGATAGATGTAGAACTTACTCCGATAGGCCTCAAGGCTAATTGATAGTGCCGTCACGAAGTTAATGTAAAACGCATCATCTATCTCTTTAATATCGGGGAAGGACATCAAGCCATCTCGTTATGTTTGAGGGAAACTGTTCCTATTTTGTCCGATCTGTGGTCATATTGTGCTCCTGTGTTCCTTTCTCAACATAATCGATACCCATTTCAAACGTGAATACTTGACCGGTAACCCACAATATCGTCTCGAAGTTATAAGTTTGCACTACGCTTGCCCTCCATAGATTTGTATTACAGTACTCCAAGAATATTGTACAGAAAAAGGTAAATAGCAAACTCGTTTTAAAAACAAAGAATAACAAAATTAAAAAATAATTTCATTTTTATTTTTCAGCCACGAGTTCTTTCTGAATGTTCGTAAAAACAAACAAATCCATGATCAAACTGTCGAATGAGTCATGTGCAAAGTAGGAGGGATTACTTATTTTAGTTCAGCGAATATCTATGCTCCTACGAGATCGGGCAATTAAGCAATGTAAGGGCTTGGTTCGCTTGGCTATCCCATTGATATGGTCGAATTTTTGGCCTTGTGGACGGCTGCGGCCGAGCGCTGATCTATCTCTACGCTTCTTGGCAACCTGTTTGGGGATCCCAGGCGTGGTTTATAAACGCCTGCCCGGCAGGCTTTTCGGCAAGCTTTTGTGGACTTCCGTGTGACTCTGTTTCTACCTTAACTTGACCTACCGTAAAATGAGAGTCAGTGAAGAACTCTAGTGAGACTTTCAAGTCCTCGGCAGGGGTCCTAATCATGCCAGAGATCACTACGAAGAGCGCAATCTTGCTCCATGTCGCCACGAATCTCCCCTTTGCGAGAAGCAGTCACGTTATTTTCCGAGGAAGCGAATCTTCTGAGCAGCCCGCAAGGATCCCTATTAGATGGCAGCACAGGGCTTTGCGTTTCTCGCGCACGCACACCGCGCACTCTCTCCCCTTCCTCTCCGCGCTACCCCTGTGGACTAATGGCAAAACCTGCTGTGTGAAACAAAACTTCGTGATTATTTCGGTAGGGAAAGTGATATTTTAGAATCGATTTGAGATATTTCACTACAGGGAAACATGGTCGAAGATTCCGTTTCTTTTATTTTTTTATCGGTACATGCTTTAGCAACGTACATTATAATTGAAATGGAGGATAACTTCAATTCAGACCTAGTTACTAATCATATCAAGCCTATTGAAAACTTGAGCGTAAAGGAGATTAAAAATGCTCTCAGGGAAGGAAAAGCTCCCATACGAGGCAAGAAGACGGAACAGTTGAAAAGGTAAGTTATCAACATTCGTAAATTAATGACAGGCGTCCTTCAACCCTTTTGCAACCGGTGGGCTCATCTATTTCAGGTTGAAAGCATGGATAAACAACAACTTTCGCATAGAAGTAGTGACAGAAAAAGTGAAGCCAAACACCACTGAAGATAGCTGTGGACGAATAACGACACATGACATTAAATATAAATCTACTTTTGGCGTAGGTTCTTAAAGACGATGGTAATATTGTGGGGAAACCTTCCAGATCTCCTCTGACGTGACTGAAGTTTGTCGAATAAGCGGCATTCTTATCGTCGGATGAGGAGCACTTAAGTTTGTCTTGATTGCACCGCGAATCGTCGCAGCAAACACGAAGTGATAACGACCCCCGACGCACAGAAGTTTCTGTTAGAAGTTCTTAATTGACACGAGAAAAGAGTTTTAAGAAAAACTCCGCAGAACTCTCTGCAATTCGTATATTTCAAATACTCATTTATCGCGGAACAATGCTATGTTGAATTTTGTAACCTCATAGAAAACCTTGGCCTTTTTTCTTTTTAATCTTAAAAGAAAGAAGTTTTTGAGACCGATTTCTTTAAACACGTTATCGAAGAATAGAAAAAACGACGTGTGTAATACGAGTTTAATGGACTACTTGCGCGACCCGAGTCGAAAAATAAGTCCTGTTTTATTGCCTGGTGGGCCTCCTCGTTCGATGCAGGCCTTTTGATACTAAGCCGCTTTAAACTGTTAACAAAAACCAAGGCCCATGCGGCCTGTTTTGGGCCCAAAATGCCTGGTTTTGCACCCTAGCAGACAAATCAGGCCCAAATAAAGCCTTATGGGACTTATAATAAGAACTGTTTGCCCTCTTTTGGCCCTTGCTTTAAGTCCGCGACGGCCTATTTGGGGCCTTGTTGACCTTGCGAAAGAAGTCCTCCTGGACCGTATTAAGGCCAGTAAGACCCATCCACATCCTCCTCCTCCCCCTACCCCTGCTCCCACCCTCGACACCCACCCTTGCTATACCTACCTCCATCCGTAGTAGGGGTTTATCGCGTCTCTCCCCTATGGAAACCTAACGTGGTATTAACGTTGCATACACGTCATTCGTGACATCGAATACTCGTTGATTTTACGTCGAAAGTAGCGTTTTAGCGTGAGTCGATTCAACGTTGATTCCACGTCAAAAGTTCCACCTCGAAATTCCACGTCAATTCAACGTTGATTCAGCGTTAAATCTACGTCGATTCAGCGTCGAATCTACGTCGATTCAAGGTTGAATCAACGTTTAATCGACGTAGGTGACACAAACTATTATTTTCCGGCTATGGATGTTCCCTTACCTCTACCCCCTCTCCGAATCCTCCCACCCTCTGCACATGTCCTTTAAACCCCTACCTATTGTAACCCTACCCCTACGCACCCTAACGCCTAACGGACTTATGCTTTTGCAAGTTAGACACCATACATTCTCATATCAAAAAGCTCTTAGGTCTACAGGTTATGGCACATAGAGCCCGCAGTTGTCAAAAAAGAAAACAACAAAGAAAAAAATTGACCCTGACTTTTGACCCCGAGTAGGTGAAAAACGGCTGCTCGGGCAGTAATAGTTTTAGCGTAGATAGTTTTTTTTGGCAAGTTTACATGATAAAAGTCTATTTCCAGCCCAACAATTTTTTCGACCCTGACCTTTGACCCCACGTAGGTCAAAAACGGCTGCTCGGGCGGTAATAATTTTAGCGTAGATCGTTTTCTCGGGCAATCTTACGTGAAAAGGGTCCATTTCCAGCCAAAAAAAATATTTGACCCTTGTCAGCACAAGTAATGACCACGGGTCATTAGGTACTTAGTACTTCATGCCCCACTAGGTCCGAATGTTCTGCGCGATTTACACCCGGAACGTCTACTTGTGAGTAGGAATATGTAGTCATTCATGGCATACCCCTTACGGATACGCCCCTATGACGATTCTGTTAACAACAGGGGTTGAAATTTCACAAATCTGTGCGTCGTTGGATTTTTGCAATATTTAGGCTCGTTTTCGAACAAGTCGAGCATGCCGAGTATAAATATCAAATCTTTCGTGGTCTAAATCTCGCAGTTCAATAACAAACGATCGAAACTAACAAATACCGAATGGCAAAACATGCATAGACCTCCATGGGCAAATAGCCGGAGATCCTGGCAATACAAGGATAGGCAACCGTCAACACAGGCGTGTGTCTAGGTTGCCTATGCACGCTTTGAGAGGCTACCTGCCACCTGCCCACTTTGATACAATCACTTGCAACGTTGGCAAAGTTTGCAATTCGATCAAATAATGGGAATAACTTATGTTTGACCCACTTTCAGCCTTTGCGGTGTCTGAAAGTGGGAATATTTCAATAAGCCTGGAGAAAGAAACTTGCGACCGATTTGGGAGATGCTGGGCTTATGTGGATTTCGATGAGAGTTTCCAAGACAATGGATTTCGCTCGCCCCAGCTGTGTTGCCCAGAGTAAGCCATGTGTACCAAACCTGCAAATAAGTTAGTTGAGCGACCAAAGGACAAAATCGAACTGGATTGGTATGGCAAAGAAGGTAACAATTATGATAGATTTCATGATTTGGTCAAGTTTCGATTCGACCCACCTTTTAACCCGTAACATCCGGATTGGCTCCTGGCGGTCGTTACTGCCGCGAAAAGGTAACGGGAGTGACCGATCGACAAGTTCGAATATTCCATAAATGTTAATAATAATAAATGTTCGAATGAGATGAGGTGCGGAGTTATATCACCCCACTCTACTTGATGACGAAAGAAGAATAATATGAAGAAAAAAGAGACGAAGAAGCAATTGCTAAAATCTACGACGTGCATTGGTTTCAGGATGAACTGCGGGGAAGAAATCTATTATCTTTATCTCGAAACCCAGAGGGTTTTGTCATTTCTGAAGCTGAATGGGAGAATGCAGCGTAATCAGTACAGGCCACGTTGTCTTGAATGGTTTCAACAATAGGTTCTGCGGCTTTGTACATTGAAAGAAATCAGAGGAACAATTGCCAGGCTGTCGTAATAGCGGATGAACCGAAGTTCCAAAGAAGCGATTCTCGTCACTCAGGAGATCTCTTCAAGACAAGCGCTTCGGAAGCAGCATTCATCTGAATATTTACACGTGGTTCAACAGAAAAGATGACGAGCGGATTAAGAAGTGGGGGCACTCTTCAAACTTTGGACCCGTTTCTTGGTCAAAAAAAGCCCCAATTCAAAAACTCCAGGCCCACGCAACTCTCCTTTTCCAATGCCGATCATTGAAACGATTGCGATGAAATTTCGATGAAGGTAGTAGTAGCGACCTTAGTTGAATGATCAGAATCGCTTAAAAATTCTGTAACATGCTCTTTAGGACACGCTGAGTCCATTTATTAGAGGAAAACCCACTGTCACCGGACTAAATTTTGAAATAAACATGGTTGAATTATAAATTATTCTCATGGGAAAACGCACATTTTTGCTTTTATGTATGTTATATTTTAGGTTTACGCTATTTTTGAGTGATAAGAATTGTCTCAAAAACGAAATTTAAGCTCTTTCCAGGGTAGAAAATAAATAGAAAAAAATAAAAGTGGGTGTCACCGACTAAATAACAATAAGTAGCTTTAAAAAGCCTTTTTTTTAGCCATAGCCTATTTTTGCAAAATTTGCCTTGTACGTGTTTTTGGACCTCGTGAACTCGTCCGCAAGCAGGACAGGATGTTTTTAAGGTGTAAAATTATAATATGGGCCCTTCGTAACACACACACAAAATTTCAAGGGTTTTGAAGCATTTTTTTTACCCGTCCCGCGGATCGGGCCGATCGCGAGTCTACTACCTTAAATACGGCATCCTGATGAGGTCATAAGATCGTAAAGGCTCAATCAAAATCGGATATGTTGTGGCCCACAACGGGTACAAAGAAGGGTAGGTGTTGATTTTAGTTGAATTTGGTGAATTGGTTTCATAAAGATCAGGTGTTGCTCAGTTTGATAAGTGTGTAGACTAATGCGCGTGTTACGAGCAGAGTGCTCATCAATACCCTCGCGCAAAAATGTTCCACTTTATTTGCATTAAAAATATTGTAATGTTGAAAAAAGATAAGGGGCGTGAACGTCCTGAAAAAAAAATGTTCTGGAAAAATAAAGAACTGAGACTTTTAATGTCATTTACAGCAGAGCATTGCCAGCGGCTAAAAAAGCAAAAGTTCTTTCATTTTTTTCTGGAAACAAACTTTTGACGAGCCCACGAAACTAACAGTTGGCGTGAAGCTCCTTGTTGGCAGGAGCATGCACGTTTAATAGGTCCTGGTTGAAATGCACTAAGCGCAAGTCGCGCACACCTCCAAAGTCACTAGAGCATTAGGGTCACAGGAACCCTGGGGAGCTCCATGTATCACTTAAAACTAGAATTAACGAGAACTCATTGCTTTCCACGCCGTCAAAGGAAAACTTGGGCATGCATCAATAAATAGATCGCTGGATGCTTTCAAATTCGATTTCTCAGTCAGTTCGGTACGAGCTCTATCACTCTACCTCAACTTGGCTCGGAACGGCTGTATTCCGGATCCATCCCAAGATCAGCGCTACCTCAAATCTCCCCGCAACTATGTTATCTTACCGCAAATTGGTTTCCAGGAAACCAAACGAAAATCAGAGGCTAATAGAAAGTGGCTGAGAGACTAGTCATTAAAGAGCATATATAGAACCGACTAATCAAGTTCGTTTTCAAGGATTTGTTTAATATTGGCTTTGATTTTAGTAAGCCGTCCTGAGTCGAAGTTCTGGAAACGAAGGTCTGATGTTTTAATCGTTTGAAAATAATCTAAAAAAAACAGGATACATTTTCTTCACCTTTTGTTTTCAAAGTTTAACGATCAAGGTGAAAACTGCTAGAAGGATCCTGATACTTCCGATCATAATGAATATATATTTTTTTTAAATTAGGAATTTGCTGCTTTTTATCACATTTGCAGAAAGTTATTTTAGAATCGGAGATCTTTCGTCAGTCGGGGTCAGATGCTAAATTCACCTATATTGGCTGGGCGCCCTAAGGGTTTTGTAAACGTATCGCATCCTTGCCCAACTGTACTTTTCTGTCCAGAACAAAAATATCCACCAAAAAAGCCTTCTTATCAGGTCTGATTTTAGGAAAAAAATCAGAAAAATCTAACTTTCAGCGCGACTCATTTAGGTCAAAACGCTGGTTAGCTAACACTACAAGAACTGACGTCGACGTGTGCCTGTAAGAGATCTTGCAAAGAGATGTCCCGGAACATCTCCCTTTTTTAAAAGAGATTTTTTGTTCTAAAAGAGCTTTTATGGGACGTCGTCTTCAGTCCGTATTTTTTTAAACTGCTTTTAGAAGACTCTTAAGCAGGAGTTGTGAAACATTTTTCCACATAAGGAAAGGGTAAAGGTGTATGTATCTTTCGATGGAAGAGGTCTAAAGGCATTTCAAATATATACATAGACAAATAGATATACAGGGTAGTCGGAAAGTCTTGCATCAAAAATTTTTCGCGGGTCGGGCTGGGTGTCGGAAGCAATGTGAGGTAGGGTACCCATGTCCGGAAATGAATAGTAATGCCACTACGGGCACTTTTTTGCATTCATTGCACAAATGATGGCGCTAGATTGCTGGCGTTGCCAAGTTTACGCAAAAAAGTACCCATAGCGGCGTTACTATTCATTTCCGGATATGGGTACCCTTCCTCATATTGCTCCTGACACCCAGCCCGACCCGTGAACATTTTTTTTATGCAAGACTCTCCGACCTCCCTGTACATATATAATATATAGTTAAGTAGTTTTCATAGATACCTACAAAGAATTTAAAAATGCTTTTGATTTCGGGATCATAAATGAGGAGTTTTAGGAACGCTTTATTTTGGATGGTTAACTTTAAAATGTACTCTTGGTTGACTTTAAATAAAAAATAAGTAAAAACGAATTTTAGATGTCTTTCCAGGCCACAAGGGGTAAGATTGGATGAGTTGAGCCGTAAAAGTGGTTGATTTTGTTGAGATTAGATTACGTGGCGAAGAGGGAGGCGTAAACCGATCCTTGGAGAACAAGCAAGCCATTTTTCGCGCAGAATGCTTTTCCATGGGTAACCCAAGCTCCTTTTCTTCTTGCTAAGGGGCTGAATAAGCGCGATCCTTAAACACATTTTGATCGGCGGAAACACTCTTTGTTGGTCCTCTTTCCGCGTGCCCCAGCATTACACTATGTTGGGAAAAAAAGGAAAAACTCTCAACTGGAACACTTGACCTCAACACTATACACAGTAGTGTTCGTTTTAAGGAGCGGGAAAAGTAAGGCTAACAGTATCAATTTCTGATTACAAAAACAAATGAGTAGAGGAAGCTAAACTCTGTGAAAACTGCTGCCTGCCGTAGCCGGACGACCGTGATGACCGTATACTGTATACTAGGTGTAAGCCGGTACCGTCGGCCAATGTGGCCGACTTTCGAGGAGCCCTTAAAAGCGAGGGAAATTTAGCGCTACTGGCCAAATTAAGCAGGGCCAACATGACCGGTCTCCTCACGCCTAGGTAGGCTGTCAACTGCGATGTGATTATTCGGCGACCGTAGTGTTGGCTGTGATAGCTGCTGTTTAGATTACTGACATGGCCGAAGGGAAAGGGAGCCATTATTCCTCGAGCTCGAAGGAAAACAGACGACTTGTCACCACCGGCCTTTCTTTATTTTAATATTTTGTTGGGACCGATGTTTGCATTTACGAGAACTATAGAAGGTTTCCAAGTTCATGAAATGAGACCGGTCAGTAACTGGCGAACTTAATCCCGGTTCCAATGAAAGCGCAATGTCACCAGACTCAAAAGACGACATAAACTTTTTTTTTAATACACGCGTGCATCATTACCGCTTTCAACAATGGCGTCTTGAATATTCAAACTCAAAATCCGACCTTCTAACCAGGAATTCCTCAATATGCCGTTTTCTTAACGTAGTCGTCTGTTGATCGTCTATTTACGCTTTTCCTTCAAGTTCGTAGACAATTAAGGTGTTGTAAGCTATTCGAGGATATTTAAGGTTTTGTAAATTATTCGACGACAATCCCATGGTGCCAATATGCTACACAACGTGACTACAAATCGACATGAAGATGTACAAACATAAGAAAAATGGTAATTTACAATTCCAACTGAAAAGTTTATATGACGTTTTTTTAGTACTCGAACGTAAAAATCCCGAGCCGGTCGCTACACAGTAATCCCTCTGTATATTAAAACTTAAGGGTTGTTAACTTTTACGCACGACAAAAAAGTTCCTTTAGCCACTCTCAAAAACCTTGCTCCAAATGTTAAGTAAATGAAGAATTGGGCTAGGCGTATTTTAACTGAAACAGTTAATATTGTTTTGGTAGCGGTGCAGAGAATAAAGGGCGTTTGGGAAGGACTGTTTATTGCTGCGTCTGGTCTTAACTCGACTCTAATCACAACTCCTGGGTTTCCACGACTGACTACTCTAACAATGACAACAAGTACATTCGATCTAGGGTGTTAATCGACTCTCAAACCACAAGTCGATTCTCTGTTAATACAGGTCGATACGATAATCGATACTAAACCTCATTTGTAGAT
>Ga0058701_10005670_pt1 | contig 10417 bp, 5 predicted proteins | sample AgamicOrMae_FD_97039 | JGI IMG/M metagenome (GOLD analysis project Ga0058701, IMG submission 97039) | Agave microbial communities from Guanajuato, Mexico - Or.Ma.e | ecosystem: Host-associated > Plants > Phyllosphere > Phylloplane/Leaf | place: Guanajuato, Mexico | collected 2012-06-04 | reverse complement strand
TTTTTTCATCAAAATTTCCAATGAGAAATCCTATCGGAAATTTGGGTTGGGCCCCTCTTATCTTCTTTTATTTTAGCGTTTTTAGGGTCATTTTTATTGTAAATACTACATAGTTAAAACCTACCCCTGTTTTAAGGAGTCTCGCAACAGTTTTTTGTAAGAGGGTGAAAAACGGGGAGGGCGTAATTTGGTTATTTTCAAAGATACATCTATCAACAACCATATCAACGAAAAGGTCTTGTCGAAAGCTCTACATTGATATGCTCATTCATATAAGAATGTTTAAAAATAACCACATTACGCTCTTCCTTTTTTTACCATCATACCTAAAACAGGGGTTGGTTTTTAATGCGTGGATTTTTAAAAAGCCCTTCTCCAAAAGGAGGCAGGCTTAAAAACACAAAATTGCACGTGCCGTAAGATATCTTGAGAACCTATTGAAATGAAGATTTCACCATGTGCCGTAAATTCTTCGTCTCGAAATGCTTAGAAATGATGCAGTCAGCGACATCGGATAAACCATCCATGAACTTAACGAGTTGTCCAACATTTTCGTTTTCAATGAAATATTTTCTGGCGTTAAATTTTGATTTAACATTTTTAATATTTTCAAACCTTCCCACGTCCATTAAAATTTATTGTACGATGTCTCTTTAGCAGAACAGATTGTTAAAATTATTAAGATACGACTGGTCGTAACACAGAGGCGAGGCGTGTCTTTTGTGAGATTGCACACAACCGCAGGCAAGCGCCTTGACTAGAAACAAATTGGGTCGAGAAGACGACATGTAGGGTCTACCCAAGAAAATATCCCTTGTTTCTGTGCGGGGTTGGCAGTGACCATATTAGCCCTGGGTCGCACGCTTGTCGCGTCTCCTTTGCGAGGCAGGAGCAGGCTTGGGGGGCGCTTACACACTTCTATGGCCAGTCCCGCTATTGGCTTTAAGACCCTGCGAATTATTTGTCCTCTATTTCGCTGTGGAACGGTCTTCAAATCCTATTTGGCTACTAAATAATGAAACACGTGGTTCCTTGAATGCGCGGTAGATTCGGACGACCTCTTGGGGATCCGCGACTGGGGCCTAGATAAAGACACTGTTTTTAGAACTGAGATAGAAGGGGCTTTGTAGACTAAAATTTTCGGCGTTCACACTAGTTTAATTTTATTTTGAATACAATAGATCTAAAAATCTCAAAGTCCCATTATCAAAAATATTCATTTCACCAAATGAATGCCTAAAATATAGATAAAATAACTTCAGAGTTCCATTACTGCAAATTTATTTCAAATACAGTAACTTTATAAAATCTCGAAGCCCCACTTGCACTAATAGCCCTGTCATCAAGTGCCTCTACATAAATGAAAATAACTTTGGAGTTCCCAATAGTTCAAATTTATTCTAAATACAGTAACTCTAGAAATTTCAAAATACCACTAACACAAAATATTCCTGTGTCCCTACCAATATCAAGTGTCCCTAAAATAAATCATAATAACTTCGGAGTTCCCACTGGTTCGAATTTAATTTTAAAATATAGAAGTCCCCACTAGCTAAAATATACCAGTCATGAAGAGTATTTAAAATAATTTAAAAAAACCTCGGAGTTTCCAGGCGATAAAACAGGTCTACATTTTAAATAAGGTATATAAATTTTATCAACAAGGATGCAAATTCAAGCTACATTACAAGTAACAATGGAATAAATTTTATAAATTTTACGGGGGAATTTTTTTTTCCTGGAAGTCTTAGGAGCTGACTTCGCAATGTTGCGTGTGTATTGCTGAAACAGGAAGTCTTAATAACATACCGGTTCCTATCTAGCCGACCACTACTGTCACAAAAATGTCCTCGAAGGCTAATAAACGAAGGAGTCTTACTTTGTTTCAGGAGTAGACTAATTCGGGGCGTGCGAACACATTAACCCATAAGGCTGCTTCTATGGTCAAAGGTGTCAATTAAATGTGAGGGACACATCTCTCATGTTCCCACATTCCAGCTAATACGAAAGTCTCCGTCAAAAGACAGGACTTCCCCGGAAAGTAATTCGTCCGAAAGAGGTCTAACAAAATTTTTCTTTTCCTTTCATGAAATGAAAATTTACTCCGTACAGTTTCCGTGTATGAGAATAGCGCTAAACATATCGCTTAGAGGGAGGTCATTAAAGAAGGTACCAAAAAGTACCTTAAAAACTGTAAAAACTACAGTGTTAATTCAGGCTAGTATACATAAGCTTTGCGAAGAGAAAACCGGGTACAGCAAGCAGCCCAGTTGATGTTCGATGTAGACATATAACTAGCCGCTTAGAAAGCTCTCGCCTGACATTCTATTTTATATGGTTATTGATGCGCACATTAGACTTCTCCAAACAGACATTTTCATGTACCACGTTGAAAACAAGATCATAAGAGCACACGACAACATTTAAAGAATTTACCGACCTAATACAGCGCGTATTTTACAAGACATGAAGGTAGAATGACTTGTTTTTTAGATTAGCACATTAAAACTGTTACTAGCATGATAGCCTCGAGCTCCTCCGGTTAAGGGTACGTTATAGATTAGCCTCCCCATCGAAATTGCCAGATTTTCAAGAAAACAGGGTGGAGAAATATCAGAGATAGCAGTTTACAGAGTAAACGTTTAGTTGTATCTTGTAACCCATATGTTACATTGGCTTAAAATTTCATAGTGTAGAGATTAAAACTAAACAAAAATGCGTAGATTTGCAGATTGAGGTTGTTGCCTCGCTTCGTTACCCCAAAGCTAGCTTAAGTTAAGCTAGGTGCCCAGAGCTGTGCTCCGCTTTGTCTTTTCTTAGTCTGGCGACGGAAGGAGAAAATAACCTTTAAAACTGAAAAAGTTGCTGGAGTTTACTCACATATTGAATCATACAGAGGAGCGTGATTGTGCTGCCTTCACCAACATGGTAATCTCCATTCCCGACGATATTTGCTTTAGGCACCACGACGTGGAGATTAAAGTAGTGGGACAGCGTCCCAGCCGGTGTCGAAACCTGGAGACAGCGAAAACATTCCGTTACGAAAGTCCACCGTAAACTGTTTTTTTTTTTCAGGCAGAAATAACTAGCGTACATTGTAATCAAAGGTTGCATTAGCAATTCAGAATCAAAAGGATCAGTATAAAACGTGAGAAAACACTGAAGTCCTAAACCTTGACTTTGACGCCATCTGGCGGCATCAACCCAAACTGCCGAACTGCCGACTCTCTCATCCATGGTGAAGGACCGTCAGTGTGGGCCGCCGCCGCTAGATGGCGCCTAGTAAGTGCTCTGGGATTCCATAATCTTGCACTTATCCCGATAAACACGGGATGATGTAGAAATGAAAATGGTTTATAAACTGAGAATTGGTAAAAAATTTGCGTCTAATGAGGCTTCAAAAACCACATTTTTTCCACCTGTCGGATCTATTATTTTAGTGGCGGTAATACGTCTATTAACGGCGGCCTCTAGGCCATTCCACGAGATTCTACTGACGTGAGTAAAATTCTCGCCTTAAATTATAGCCACATACGTCGTCTGTGAAAAGCTGTGCCAAGATGGATCCCAGTTTTGCCTCCATGCAAAAAGAATAAAAGGCAGTATTACCGGTGTGAAAAATGCGTGACGCGAAATATTTGCGCGCGACAGCGAGGTCACGTAATATTTTTCTTCGGTGCACTCACGCGTTCCTTCATCAAAATGTCTCGGCTCTTGTTTTCTTTGCGGTGTTTTCGAGCCCGGTATTTTCCAAACTGAAAAGTCTAAGAGTGCTGAGACATATCCTAGATCATTTTTGGATGAAGGAAATCGGTCATCCAAGTTCTTTCGCCATCTATTCGCTTCATCGGTTAAGTGTAGGTAACACTCATTATTCAAAGAAGAAGGGGATAAATCGCATTGGACAGAATGGGGTACGCAGGTGTAGTGAAGACAGACAAAAAGATAGAAGAGCGGTAAAGTGGGGTATAATATAGAGGGTAAGGTTGATAAGGGTAGCGTGTATTCGGTCCAGGGTACGGTGATGTGGGACAAAAAAAAATATCGGTAAGCTCGGTTATAGGATGGAGTATGATAGGATGGAAAAGGGAAGGGTGTAGAAAAGATATTAGGCCAGATAAAGTTTGGTTGCACTTTTGTTGATAGGAAAAACCTCCCAGCAGACTCAGCAGTCTTTTTTAACAGAGGGTATTACCGTTGTTTGATAAACAAAGAATGTATTTAATCGTTTGCGGTAGAAATGGTGTCCAATCTTAGAAACTTATCTAATATTTGTAAGGCTTAAAAGGGTTAAATTCACCTCGCGCACGCAAACCTATCGAATGTAATGTCATCAAACGCAATCTAACCATCACAATGAGGATAACGTTATTCGATAATTACAGTGTGGTGTGGCAGGGTCCCAAGTCAAGTAAACACCACCGGTTCCCTTCCGATAACACCTGCTTGCGATTTATGCAGGTATATCTCACAACGACCTATCAATAACAGCGTTTTATAGTGCTCACTAACAAAGCATTTTAGGTGTATCGCCTTTGAATATTCTCCGTAAATGTTTACAGGAAGTAGTTGGCTCTCTGACGACGCTGCGTAGTTGTCGGCAGGTTAAGAGTTAGATACACCAGGGTGTCTATCGATTGATTAAGGAAACCAAAATATCTGGGTCATTTTCCGATCAAAAATAATGTGGATTATAAACGCTGAATATAAACGCTGATTCATACGAGAAAAAGTATAACTACGGACTGAAAATCGAGGAAAAATAGTATTTCAAGTAAAATAAGATTACCGATTAATGTTTTACTGCTGGGTAGTAACCTCGTTTCATTTTAGACACTTTTTATTCACAACTATTTTTCTGACTATTAAAGAACGAGTTTCTTACTTACCTTTTCGATTTTCTGTTGCTAAAATTAAGAGGAAATTCTCAAGTTATAAACACGGAAAAAAAACGCGTTAGTTAAGTTTAACTACAAATTAGTTACAGAAGTGACAGCTAACTCGGCTTGTAAACGTTGCCAGATTAGTCAGTAAACGTTACGGTAAACAGTACTGTGTAACAGTAAGCTTTGCTAGCAAACCTGTTAGCGTTTACAAGCCAAGTTTGGTCTCACTTTTTAGCTATTTTAACTAATTTTCAGTAAACTTTACTAACCCACTTTTCTCACAGTGTAGGAGCATCGTCTTAAGATAGATCGACATGCTGAAGTCATGTTTCCTTAAGCAGCTCAAGCTATCTTTAACTTTAATGAATGGTTTCTCTCAAAGGACCGGAGCTATAGCTACAGAATAAAAATAGCTTTAGATACGAAGATTAACAGCGCAAATATTTTTATTGGCAGGTTTTCCCAAACTAAATATATTTCCGCTCAATAGCTTCTTTTTATCGATTTTCCGGTTACTGAATATCTTGCATTTTCTTTTATTCGTAGCGTAGGATTCAACGAAAGCCTTCAAAATGTTTGTATGACAAATCAAGATGCCGACCTAACAGAGTAGGTTTTGCTATTGATTTTCAAATCAGCTTTAAAAATATGTTTCGTATTCCAATTCTGTCGGCGGAATAAGTTTGCGTCTCAAAGCTCGATCAAGCGCTACAAAATCGGTGTCGAAAAGTTCAGGGGTCGTATAAAGGGAAGAGGCTTATAATCGATTTGCATAGGACTAGCGAGAGAAAACATTCTCTAGATTCAAGACAGACAATTGGTTTGAGGGAGTCCGCTTGTCCATTTCTGTCTGGTCACGTGGAAGACCAGACTGCAGCGGTCCAAAACAAAAGCACCGCCTTGTATCGTGCTGCGCTACGGTGAGTTTCACTACAGGCCGTGAAATTTTGGTTTCTTTCAAAAGGTCAATGCTAGTAGCACTGACGTAAGTTATTATGCTCCAACTGATCATCCATTCGCCAAAATTTTTTTTCCTGCTAAAATATTCGCCTTATTTGTATCACTACACTAATCCACGAGTAGAGCCCTGAAAAGTAGAGACGAGAAAAGGAAATGACCGCCATGTTGAGCCACGTTTTCCCGTAAGAAATACATTTGGACTATCATGGCGGCTCCCATGGCAGGGGCACCATTCGCGCCTCTCTTCTTTTCAGGGCTCCAGTCTACAATAGGACAAACTTTTTCAAACTGACCGTCCTGTAAAACAATAAACGCTTTGACCTTTAGCCATGATCAACAAGCATTCAATCACACAGTTGTACTCTCTACGCTTTTCAATAAAATTTTCATCCCATTATTGCACTTATTCAAAGGCGTCGTGATTACCACTGGTACGAAAGCAAAGTTTTGATACGTGATCTGTTCAAAAAGAAATGGCACTGAATGCTAAATACGATCCATACTTGAATACTCACATTTACTCAGTAAAGAGTAACCCTTTTTTAGGGTAGTCCCCCACCTGTTTTTGAGTATGAAGCTGAAACAGCTAGAGAGCGTAATTTGGTTATTTTATAAGAGAAACCTATCAACAACCATATCAATGAAAAGGTCTCATCGAGAGCTCTCCATTTATATAAGTTCTCATAGGGGTATCCTTAAAAATAACCAAATTAAGCTCTTCTGTTTTATCCTCATATCTAAACCAGGGGTTGGTTTTTAATGAGCACTCTACTAACGAAGTTGTCATATTGTCATTGATCATTCTCCTTACTCTTGATGAGATCACGATAGGACTTCTTTTCCAAATAATTAAAAACTCGATTTTAGAGGATTAAAAATATATCAGAGGAAAGATGTATCACAATAAAACAGATATAGTCTCGAGAAGTTCTCTTACTTTACGTTACTGTGTTCTCGTGGATGAATCTAGCCTCCTGCAACCGGCTACTCACGGATGTGTTGCGGTTGCCTACCTTCTCTCGGAATCAGACATGTGATAGAGGGTGGGCAACCACAATACACCCGTATGTTGACGGTTGCTGGGAAGGTGAGCATATCTGTCTACGATAGTGCAATTTACGTATCTGCACAGAAAAGAGGCTCTAGCGAAACTGAAGAAAACGCATTTAGAATAATAAACTGATTCTGATGCAGTTTTGAAAAAAAGTCACTTATTTGGCAGGTTTTTTTATGTTTTCCAGCTACGGTGCAAGGATGAAAATGCTCTCTACTTGAATAAGAACAGAAGCTCATTGCAGCTTGTACAATCTTTTAAATTAAATGCTGCTCAAAACAAAAACGTCTGTCAACTATAATGGAACCAGTAAGTTACCATTTTTAACACAACTGCGCTTATATCATGGTAGACCAAAAAAAGAAAATTAAAAAAAAACTTTTGCAATATTTTAGGTCGCAAAATAGCTTATTTCCATAAATTCAAAATATTCAACATTTCAAACTTAAGCAATGACACCCTAAAGACAACAAACAACAAAATTAAAACTTTCCTGAGCAGGTTAGCTTAAGGTTCACACGCAAATTGTTGACCATCACATCATCACTTAGAATATCTGTTTCAAATACAGTTAATTTACCCACATCGTAAATGCAGCGAAAGAGCGCGATGGTAGCTTAAAACCAATAAATATATAACCCGGAAACGGATGCTGGTAAGATAAATCCGGGATTAAGATATCATCAGACAGGAAAAACCTTAATGATCTTAACACGAGAAAAGTGTGATATTCTACCCACACGCTGCGCTACGATCGTTCCGGACAATTACTCTTCGCAGAGTTGCATCAGTCTAGCTGTTTCTAATTAAACGTGCATTTAGTTCTGCTGGATTCGTTAAAAAAACGGTGGTTCTCGTGATATAAAAAATGTACTTATATTTTTTACAGAAATATCCTTTTTTTGTTTTTTTTTTGTCTTCTTGTCTTTTTGTTTTTTTGTCCAAAAGTTGAAACGGAAAGCAATGCTCGCACTTCACAGGAAGACAATTAAACTACACTCTAAGTTCGAAGGGAAGAACTTTCTACCTCTGATATTTATTCGACCTCTCGTCACAAGGCCGAGAAAGGCGATAGTATAGAGCGAAGCATGCGTAACGTAACGTTACCTAACGAATTACTTGATACCGCTCCCAGAGGCAGATACTGTCTAAAAATTGTGCAAAATTGTGCTTATTAACGAAATTCATTGATAATAAACGCTGTATATCTTTATATAAATAAAATCTTAAAATTAAACTACACTGACTAGTTCGGTGCTAAAGAGGTCTAATGTATTGGATGCAAAAGGATTTGATTTCAACTCGCATTTTGCGATGCAAACACAGCGAAAATGATATTTCATACCCACTATCACGTAATTAAGTGGAAAGCAGACAGAACCCAAATTCACTCCGGTTGTTGTGAGTAGTTATGGAATATGATTAATTAATTGGTAATTGAAATAGTAATTACACTTTGCCCTGATCAGTCTTCCCAAAACCCACTGCAAGCCAAACACAGAGGCGCGTGGCACGCGCATAATGAGGTCCAGAATGATAAAAAGACATTTAACCCGTGAAAATGACTAACAAAAAAAAAACAAAAAAAAAACAGATCCAGTGACGCAAAACATGGAGATTCATTTATTAGGCCTCTATACTACGTAATGTTCATGAGCAAAAATAAAACACATACACGTGCACCAAGAAAAGCCGCATTATCAATACGACCTGTTTTTCCGTCCAAGTTCAATATCGAAATTGCTGTCTCACGGAGAAAATGACTTTGTTGCCTCAACAAAACGTTTTGTTAATATAGCCTCAGCAAACCAGAATTGTTGTGGTGACAATTTAACTTGTTATGGTAGCAATTTGAACTGTTGGGGTTACAATTCATATCGTTGTCGTAAGAATGAAAACACCACAACAATTATCGTTTGCTGAGGTTATATTAACAATGCCATTTGTTGAGGTAACAACGACTTTTTCTCCGAGAAAACGAAAAACGCCTGTTTTTAGAATTTTTTTACCTGTTTTGAGTGTTAAAATTAAACGGTAGTACGTATTGTGATTACTTTCGAAGATAGATCCATGTTCAGCCACATGATTGAAAAGGTATGAGTGAGAGCATTCGTGTGACCAAGGTCTTTCTAAAAAAAAAATTACCAAAATACGAACTTTCCCCGTTTCATTTTAACACCCAAACACGTAAGAAGTCCTTAAAACAGGTGTATTGTTTCTAATGCGAAATTTCAAGCCTACGCGAATTAATATTAAAAATTCAAAAATTAAGTACAAAAAAGAGTTTACTTGTCTAGGTTGATTTTATACTTAGCTTTAATAAAGTTGCAATTCCACTCAACCCTAATATTCGGTTATTTTGCGATCTCTTCATATGGAGGAACGAAAAAAGGCGGGAGTACTCCAAATCTTGAAAGATCAACGTGATCTTCCGTTGCAAGAGCTTTGCGATGGAGCCGGTAGATGGCGCTGTTTTGATATGATGGTCTAGGCTGCAGCCCAGTACGGTTATTGAAAATAAGACCTAATTTGACGATTAATTAAGGAAGTAAATAAAAAAAACGAAAGTATAAAGAAATCTCTGTTTTCGGGTCTAAAACTCACAATTAGGCAAGTCCAGTGAAACATCGCCGCCTTATTGATGATGGTAAGTGACCCAGGATCGTCTGTTTCCGTAGGGGGTCGTGCCTCCCCGTTGAGGCCTCCCCTTTCACCAGCTCCATTTGACCCCAACCCCACTTGACCCAAATCACTATGCCACCCTCACCGGAAGGACGGCGAGGGTGGAAGAGCTAATAGCTTCGTCTCCTACCCTCAACATAATCAGACGAGCCTAGACTAAATGAAATTCTGAACGGTAGAGCAGTGCTCGACGAGGTGAGGTTGGGGAGAAGTACGCGTAGATAAGATTGGCACCTTGAGGCTAATTTTAATTGGGGACTGATTTAAATGTACCGGATGAGTCACCTAATACACACCGTAATTGCTCAGTCTAAAAAAATAAAATAATGATAGCGCTAGCAATAAAAAGGCTGAATATTAAATATACAGTTGTAGCCCAAGTATCTCACACTCTCAAGTTGCCATTAAGATGGGAGATAGCTTTCTGCACGTTATTTTACATACGGTATATAAGCATATTTATTTACATTGAAAGTTGATACCCAAAAGCTAATTTGGATTGGTTGTTATAACCCTCCACTTTTCGTGGTATCTATTACCCCCTTTTACGAAAACCAAGCGCTGCTGGATCTTGGACGGAATATAGTATTCTAAGTCTGTTTTGCTTTGCATTTAACCTAATCGACTCTTCTCAATCTACAATGACTATCATTATGTAAACGAAACCCCTTGACAGAAATCCCTAGTTAAGAATTTTGAACATAAGACATAAAACTTAAGTTTTGACCACAGCGAATGAGTAATCTTATTGGCTGAGAAACGCTTAGTCCTAGGAATGATTTCCTCCTTGAACACAAACTGCTAAACCCTATTAACAAAACCTGTCCCTTGACAA
>Ga0058701_10005669_pt1 | contig 10418 bp, 9 predicted proteins | sample AgamicOrMae_FD_97039 | JGI IMG/M metagenome (GOLD analysis project Ga0058701, IMG submission 97039) | Agave microbial communities from Guanajuato, Mexico - Or.Ma.e | ecosystem: Host-associated > Plants > Phyllosphere > Phylloplane/Leaf | place: Guanajuato, Mexico | collected 2012-06-04 | reverse complement strand
TTCTACAGCAAAAATATGGCCTTTCTCTCAATAGCGGACACCTCCCAATAGCGGACACTTTTTTCTGGCCCATGGCTGTCCGCTATTGGGAGGTTTCACTGTATAAGGTTTCGCTCCAGGAAAATTTAAAAAAAAATCCTTTTATATCGACAAAGTCAGTGAAAATCAGTGAAAATCTGTTTCACACTCCAGAAAGTGATTTATATTTTTACCGCGGTATTCACAGACTTTGGTGAACTTATGCTTAGTTTTGGAATCTTGGTAAACTTATGCGAGGTATATTGTAAACGTAGGTTTACTTAAGAAAGGGACTTTAAACGTGAACTTCTCAAGTAAGGTATCTCGCCAGCCTAGGTCATCTTGAGCTGAAGTTATTTTAATTGGGAAAATCTACCAATTGTGTTTTTGTGCTATGAAAAATCTTGAAAGCAGTTTTTTTATCTGGAAAGATCAGTCGTTTTTTTTCTTTCAATGCGCAACAATGTGTTTTCTTTACGGGTAACGTTGTATTGCATTTCCACATCTATGAGGTTAATTCTTTGATGACTTATCTTGATAGACCTAAAATAAAAATATCTTACATCGTATGGTATGCCCCTTAAACATTTCTGTTTTTCCCGCAGATGAGCTACCACCAGAACCAGAGAAAATGGACGAAACCGCCAACGAAGACAAAGAAGAAAACAAGGAAGACGAAAATGGGGAAGACAGCGAAGGAGAAGAAGGCGGTGAGGGAACAGAGAAGGAGAATGCGGACGCAAACGACGATAAAAAAGCCGAAGAAGAAACTCAAAGAGAGGAAGGTATGTCTCAGCAAATCGTTACCCGTTGAGCCATCTTTCTAACACATCTTGTTACTTTACTAGGAGGTTCCAAAGACGAAGAAAAGGGAGGGGATGATCCAGCTGAAGAAGAAGAGGAAGATATCATCCGAGCAGAAGAAGCGAAACCGTCAACGGATGAGACGAGCGCCGAAGCTGCTGAAAAAGCTGAAAGAATGGAAAGGGGTTCTAAAGATCAGGTTAGCAGAAATGATGACTCTTTTTAGTCCGATAGAAGGGATCGTCGAATAGAACTTCACCGCATAACCTGTGCTTTAAGCTGAAATGAACCTTCTCTTAGTACGAGAACTTCAAAGAAGTCCTGTGTAATTACATGTGCAAAGAGCCTTTTTTCTTTTACTCGCGTAAAAGTGGATAGGTGTCAAATCACGTGTCTTGATCCCGTTTCCTCTATATGGGCTATTCCCTTCAGCAAGTATTTACAAAACGACGTAAATATCTACTCAATTTGTGTATGTTAAGTAATTGTTCGACCTCAACTTTGCCTAAATAAAGAATTTACGCTGTTTCAAATGTACAGTTTTATACAGTATTGGACATAAATATCTACGCACATATCTATATATATCTTATTATATATTATCCATAGACATCACGATATCGGAAATATCTAAATATCTATGGACGTATCTACTCAATTTGTGTATGTTGAGTAATTTTTCGACCTCAACTTTGCCTTACCTAAGAATTTACGTAGTTTCAAACATATTGTTTATACAGTATTGGATTCAAATACTTCCCGTGCATGGGCACCTACGTTTCCAACCGTTGATGTGAAAGGTAACGCCCTGTGTATGAGCGCATAATACCAGGATTCATAATATTAATCAGGATGATTAGCCGGAGGCAAAATGAGATAGGGTGTACATCGTTCGAGACAAACTACGGTAGCACTCGCTTTTCACTGATGAATCAGGGTGTTGAAAAGTATGGTTTTATGTTTTAGGTGGACACTCAAAAGCAGGAGACGGCTAATATTGAGCCTGAGGAGGAAAGAAACGATGCAGGGGACCCGGGGAAGGACGAACAGAAGGGAATCGGCCAGGCAGACACAAGCGAAGTCCAGCAAGGCCACCAAAGCGACCAGAGCGGCAAGCAGCCGAGGCCGGATCGAACCAAAGAGGACTTGTCCGACCAGAAAAGGAAACAGAAACCGGGACACAGCGATGAGAAGCGAACGCTTGGTGAGTGCGACATCCCTCGGATTCTTATTCCATGGTTTCCGCGTTCGTTTAGAGGCTGATTGGAACAAGTGAATTATCTGCTCTATATTTTGGGGAGCTTCTTATTTCATGGACTAAACTATGTGCATGCGCCAAATAGTAAAGCCCTAAATCCAGTTAGGCGCGAATGAAACGCGCACGATAGAAGAAATGGCGGCTAAACACGGTCGGTTTCGGAACGGTCGCCATTTTTTCTATGCAAGCGAGTATCTTCTCTCACACGCGGCAATTCGTATCTTCTACCGCCGACCAATCAGAGCCCTGTACACCTTTCGCGTCTCTTTAACTGCATCTAGGGCTTTACCAAATTGAAGAAACGAACGCTGTTTATGTTCCATATCCGCCAGTTTCTTACTCCATGGAATTTGCGTTTCGCGTTTGTTTGAAGGTCAAATGGACGAGCCCGCTAAGAAGAAACTGAAGACGATCGATTCCAAAGACCAGAAGGAAGAGAATCCTACGGAGGAAGAGGAAGAAGAGCCGGCCTTAGGAAGAGAGGATGCTGATATGTACGAACATATCCAGGAAGCGAAGGAACAAGGAGATACACAAACCCTTGATACAGCCACTAAAGTAAGTTCGGAGCGGACAGAATGATAGGTCGTGTAACGTAAGACTTTGAATTCTCCCTCAGTATATGAGCACAAATCGCTGCGCATCTGCTGAAAAGAAGAGAATCTCTTTTTAACTCCATATGTTACTACTATAACTCAAGCCAACTTCTGGGAGGACTTTTGGAACGAAGTCAAACTTTGAGCAAGATTCATTACGAATTTAGACTAAGTTGACAGATAAATTTCAAATTAGGGTCGGCTTAGGCTAGAGGTAAATTTTGCTAGGTTCTCTGTTGGGTCAACAAACCCTCTGAATCTGGAAAGAATCTGCTTTTTTTTTTCGTCATGAAAAAAGTACGAAATGGCTATTCGCACGCCTGCCCCATATAAAATGTATTAGTTTGAGTTTCGTGCGTTCAATTCACCTTCCATTTAAAATGAATTAGGTTGGTTCAAGTCTCCCTATATTTGCAATGGCTTGTGAATAGCCACGACCAAAAAGTTTTAAGGAACTATCCTTGTCGGCCCATGCCTTATTACCCGGATTTGAAGTTGAATGAATTTTTGTTGTTTCTGTTTAGGAGCAGGCAGAGCAACAGTCGAGGATCGCCCAAGAAGAGGAAGAAGCGACACCTCCTGACGAAGAAGTGCCGATGGACGTTGATAACGGTAAATAAAATTAATATTTTAGCTCCTAAAAGAAGTTTATTCACCTATTTTGAGCTCAAGGCCCTTAAAACATTCGCCTAAATGTAAAGTAGTGAATTTTAGGTGCTTTAAGTTGCATAGTAAGGGCTTTTGATCGAACCATTTTTGTCAGACGTGCTGGTTCCTTTTGAGGTATTCATATTTACCTGCAAATTAGTTCATAAGTTAACTTTTCAAAATAGTGTTTCTTATGACCACAATCAACTTTAATTTTTTTCAGAAAATAATTCATGTCAAAATTTGCCTTTTTAAAAATTTTTCTATGCATTTTTTGGCATTATTTTGCGATTTTTTTTTTAATTTTTTTTTTTTTTTATACAAACCCAAAGAGGTGGCTGAATCTTATCTATATGTTTCATTTTTAATGGATTTTTTTTATCAATCAGACGAAGAGGATCTTACGAGAGACGACCCAGATAAACAGAAGGCGGAGCAAGTTAGTGATTCTAAGAAGAAAGAAAAGAGTCAGAAACTTCCAGCGGGAGAGGAACGCCTGGAAAATGAGGTTAATCATGAGGTACGTGCAGCCAGATGTCTTCGTCACTGTACTTTGAAGATTAAAAGTCATGCAACCTAGAGTGGGAAGTTTCAGAAGAAGAGTGACAGAATTTTTGAGTTTGATCGTACACAATTAAGAAACTTAAACGCAATCATATCGCTGAAACGCGCTTATTTCATCAGCCTCTTGTAAAGTAGCCCAACCTATTTTTACTTAACCTAAAATCAAATCGAACCCGTTTAAATAGCCCTGATTAATTTCGATCGACTTGGAACTTACTAGAAATATTTTACTCGAGAGGTGTTTACACCTGGGAAGCTTATCTGAGAATGAACCTATCGCTGTGTTTAAAATTCTTTGTGGCCGACTTCTATCGTATTTTTAAACTTTTCGCGCGTTTTTTAGGTGGAAGGTGACACTGTTGAAACTTCCGGAGTAGCACGTGGACCGGAAACGACGTTCCATACGCGCCTAGATGAGCTCTCCATCCGACCTGTCGTCGATGTCGAGCGCGATATGCAGGCTGTGCGAACTGAGATTCAAAACCAGATGGCGACGTGGCGTCAGGTTCGTCTCTCACTCTTATATGAAAAATTTGTCAGATTTGCCATTTTTTTTGTGAAGAGATATGAAAACTTTGTCAAGAAGTGTAGCCAACTTTGATTCGGTTTTTATGTAGCCACCGATTGGTCCCGAAGCCGAGAAAACGTGGCAAACGATGTCTTCAGTGGTTGGTAGCCTTGCTCATGACTTATGCGAGCAACTTCGGCTTATTATGGAACCCACCCAAGCATCCCGGCTACGCGGTGATTTCCGGACTGGACGTAGATTAAATATGAGAAAAGTAAGCGCCTCAGAAAAGTAACCTCAACTCAGAACGAGCGCTTCCCTCGTTCAAAATTAATAGTTTTCTCTTTTCGGCAGGTCATTCCGTATATTGCTAGTCAATACCGAAAGGATAAGATTTGGTTGAGACGGACGAAACCCTCAAAACGGGAGTACCAGATTGTCCTCGCAATCGATGACTCCTCCAGTATGGCTGACAACCAATCCAAAGAGGTAACATAACCTCAAATTATTTTCACCGTCATCGCTGATTTTCAAATAACTTTATTGGATTTTCCATGTTTGAAAAATAAATGTTCTCAAACCAATACCGGCACTCACAAAGTCAGTTTTACATCTGCGCTTGAAGAGGTCATGAAATAGTATTTAAAGTTTAAGTTGGCATAGACCTTGTTTGATTTGCATGAGAGAAAATCATGTTTAAGTTTTGCGCCTTGTTAATAGCGTTGAACCGACTTTGTAAACGGTCAGCACGTACGCACTCTGTGGGAAAAATGTAGGCAACCTAGCGACGTATGTGTTAGAGCTGTTGCCTATACCTCTTTAGTCAGGCGCTCTCCGTGGGCAGACACTCTGTAGTAAATAGAGAGCCCTTGAGTTAGCAATCGTCATTACCAGTCTCTATAATGATGAAAAATTTACGTCGTTGCAATGGCTTGTTTCTTTTTTTTTTCAGTTGGCATTTGAGTCTGTTGCGCTGGTGAGCAAAGCGCTCACGCTTCTAGAGGCAGGTGAACTGGGAGTCTTGAGTTTTGGCGAGACTGCCCGCCTAGTCCATAGACTTGGAGAACCTTTCACCCAGCACAGCGGAGGAAGGTAATTGTCACCTTTTAAACCTTCTCGACTTCATCCGTTTGTCGCCGAGTGGGGCGATAGCAAAGCGGTGTGCAGGGTACCTTACTAAAACTACATGGTTAAATGCGTGAAATGAAAATTTGAGCAAGGGTTCAACATGAGCTGTTATAGCGACTAACCTACGTTGTTGTGTGTATAAAATTAAGGATATTGAACATACGAGGAAGAAAAAGCAGGAACTAAGTAGTCATCTCCTCATATATACAACCGACGGCATAAAATGCTGACAAGTGATTTTACTTTTTTCAAATTTGTGTTGGTACTCCGACGTTTTCAGGCAGGGTGGAGTTCCGCCGTTTCAGGCAATTTTATTTATGTTGCAAACCAAAAATAAAAAAAAAAAAAAAAAGAAATCACTTGTCAGTCATTTATGTCCTCGACTGTTCATACTCAACCATCATTCGATTGTTGACATCGTTTTGACTGCATTTTACGTTTCGTAGGTTACTGCAAGAGTTTACCTTTGAGCAGCGACGAACCCAAGTAGCTGCGCTACTGAACTTCGCGACAGAGATGTTGGCCAGCAGCCGATCCTCGACGTCATCGGAGCACGCTCAGCTTCTTGTCATCGTCTCCGACGGCCGAGGAATATTCAGCGAAGGGAAGGAAGTAGTGAAAGCGGCAGTGCAAAGAACGCGGCAAGCTGGCGTCTTTGTTTTGTTTTTGGTCATTGATAATCCCCAGAATAAGGTTAGTGTGTCAGAGCCAATGCACGTCTTCAGTTTACGCGCTCGTCAATTTTAAAGGTCTTTTTAACTTTTGAAGGACTCATTTTTTAAATCTTTTCTGATGGACTTTTCGTCGCTTAGCTGAGCAAAGCGATGTACAATAAATCAAGTTACAGTTAACCAAACGGTCGCTTAGCCTGATGACGCTTACATTACAGTCGCAGCAGCCGGATCTCGACAAGTAAGCGGCATCAGGCTGGCAGGCTACCAGTCACTTTTATCTCTTTTTGTTACTTAAAACAGTTTATGTCACTATTTGTCTTGTTTTCGTATGTCTCGAGTTTAAAGATCCTTATTTATTAGCCTTATTCGTGAAGATATTATTATTGCGCGGACCGATGAACCTCAAATATGATCGCTAATTTGCGGCCTACGTTCGATTGAAAGTTACGCCTTCCCCTCCAACCTCCCGGCCGTGAACTGCCCTCCCGGTCCGTTTGAAATCGACAAATTGAGCAACAGACATCGGTACTATTAATTTTTTATTTCTCTCAATCAAATCTAATGGTCAAAATAAAGATCGTGTAAAAAAAAATATTGGGCCAAAAATTAAAAAAAAAACCTAGGGGTACTCCTTGCTTTTTTTTTCTCCAAATTTTTAGTTGAATTTTTTTTATTGATTTTTTAACGTTTGAGGGTTAGAATTATTTAAAGGAAACTAATAATTGTTTCTCTCATCGGCGTCTGCCCGCTTAGTTCGTACGGTATATCACTCCTAAAGTGAAATTCAAAATCCCTATCCCAGAATCGTCCGAGCTCGCATGGCTGTTAGTGTGTGGTTTCATTATTTTTCTCAGCGGGGCTTTTTGTATCGCTGGCATATTTTTTTCCGAGCAATATTTACTTCAGTGTAAATATAGGCTTAGTAACCAATTAGAAGGAATACGTTCACGATTTCTCTCTGCCCACGTTTTCCCGTTTGTTGGGACCGAGAAAAGCCAGCCAACCATTTTCCGTCCTTGATACAAAAATCACAAGAATCTGGTCGCGCAGAGTTATTTATATATACATATTGTTTTAATCTTTTAGGCTTGAATTGTTTTTGGAAGTTCACTTAGTTCTAACGAAGTTAGATCGTGTGCTAAGGCCCAAGATGTCGGTGTTGATCATCTGTTTGGAAAGTGTTCAGGAAATCAGAGATGAGTGATAAGTGTGGCTTTTTGTGTGTACAGGATTCGATCTTCGACATCCGAGTACCAGATTTCGTCGGCGGGAAATTGATGGGTATCACGCCCTACATGGACTCGTTCCCCTTCCCTTTCTACTTAATTTTACAAGATCTCGCCGCACTGCCTCGAGTCCTGAGTGATGCTTTGCGTCAGTGGTTTGAGCTAGTCGCAAAAACTTAGTGTATTGTACTATGCTCTTTTACGATGTTATTTTGAGACAGGAGATTTTCGGACACTTGTTTATAAAATATTATGTTATTTGTGGTTGTTGCACAGGCACTGATAATTGGATGAAAGAAGTTAATGTTGTTCAGATAGCGTTTTCAAGATAATTCAATTTTGATAAAATTGTGTTCAATTTTTTTTCTCTACCTGCCTTTTTGCCTCCTTACCATAGGCGATTGTCTACATTATTAGGTGTCTACAAGAAACCGATTCGGCTCAGATGAGTCGGACTTATGGTCGACTGTATCAGCTTCGTATCTTGCTGGATAAGGTGTAAATTGTAGTGAATCCATTTTATTTAAGTACAGTACGCTCTGAAAAATTTGCGCTGTCGTCGCGACAGTATCAGAACAAGCTCTTGGACTAAGCGTTGTTATTTTTACCGTTCCTGGATGAAAAGCATACCTTAAATTAAAAGATAAAAAAGCCCTATTTAAAAAATATCCAGTTTTCTACATGATCCGATGCCCTTCAGGGAAAAGAAAAATAGCCGTTAATTGGTCTGTGGTTTAGACCAGACCCCCTGCCCACCAACCGCCCCATCTAGAGGGCCTAACCCCATCTTTTAAATTATTATCTTATAAATTATAAATCTCTTAAATTTCAAATTCATGCATCGTTTGAATTCATTGCATAGGTGTATCAAGTTAAAGCGAATCGGCGAACTGACGATCATAGATGTATTCCAAGAACAATCAGTTAACCCCTAGTTTTATCAAAATATTGTTTACAAGGACTTATGTCAACTTTCATCTTGTAATAAAGAAAAGATCATTTTTATTACATTAGGAGAAACAAGTTTTCAGCATAAGGCAACATTTTGATGAAACTGACGAACGTTGGAATCATGGTTGTATTATACATCCATGGTTTGAATACATCTATGATCGTCAGTTTGCCGGTCTCCGCTCCGCGCCGGATTGTGGACAAATACATCAGGAACAGTTTGTTTTCTGAAAGTTTGCAAGGTTGTCATCTCCGCAGTTCGGTTGCAAAAGGTAAGATTAAACTTCATTAATGTTTTTGTACCTATTTGTAATCCGTTTATTGTATGGGGAGAGGCTGTAATTGATAACTTGCAAACATAACCTTACTAACCTATTTTGAATACGTTAAGTTTCTTATTTCACCGGTAGTACGAGTTTTCGTTCGCCAATATGAATCTAATCTTGGTTTTCATCATTTCTATTGATGCGTCAGTGATGTTTTTCCCCTCAGCCCTTATGATCAGATGTCGGTAAAACAATGCGCCCATCATGCTTTTCCAGATTTTGTCACAATATTTTTTTTATCGTCGCGCATTGTTGTCGACGAACTATGCGGTACTCCAGATGCACATTTTACAGCTTTGAATATTGCTGTTAATCTTTCCTTTGTGTATTTGGCCTGATCAGAAGAACCTGTCATTTTCCATTCATGCACTGCTTATCGCTTTTCCCACCCGTTGAAACTAAGGTCATGTAAAACACCTTGAAACCGGGAGTAGAATTGTGTGAAGGACCTAATGAGTATTAGGAATGTATTTCATTTAAACATTATATTTATAATTGCATTTATAATATCTCATTAATATTTATTTATGCGTATTCAAATAATTCTATTGATCTGTAATTGATGCAACTCTTTAGTACCCACCACTTGTCTTCCAATCTAGCTAAAGTGCCTTCAACCCAGTTGCTAGTGTTAATGAAATGACTGTTCAAATGTGCCAATAGGTAACCACTGTGGCATGTACTTACATTTTATCAGCTAAACTCACGGATGAGTTCTGTATTCATTCACTTTATTCATATTGATTTTTTTTTAAAGCATAAAGTTCTCAGAGACACCTTTTAGATGCATTTCATTCCAGGAAATATTTGAATGAGTTTAATAAGGGTAAATTGATCCATGTTTGATAGTACATATACTCTCCTCCTTGGTGTACCTAATTTGAAGTGATAAAAGTATTTTTGTGTGGAAGATATCAAGTAACTGTAGTTCATAGTATCTGAACAGAAGTCACCAGCAAATGGTGGATTTTTAAGGAATAAAGGGTGCTTTAGCCCTCTATTTAAAACTTTACTTAGCTTTCTATATCCTGGTGTTCTGGCAGAGTAGAGGCATGTGAAACGTAATCAAATCTTTATTTCATAGATTTAATGGTACAATACCAGGAAAATAAAGCAACTAAATACAATATGTACAACTTAATCATGCTAATATGCCAGTAGGCTCTTTGGTACATGATACTTGAAGAGTAAAATAAACAGGTACATGGGTTTATTTAGTTAATGTCTTATGATTAAACATCATTTACTACTGCACACCTTGTATCAAAAAGCTTGTGATCAGACTTAAAGGTCATCAGAACAGTCATTCATTATTTAAGTACAAACAAATCTGGGATGAGGTGGAAGCATGGAGTGGCCTGCAGAGTGGATGGTTCAAAATAAATGGTTTAATTAAAAAATTACATAAATAAATAAAACTTAGCAGAAGTCTAAGCAAATTGATGAGGACTGCTTCCCTATAAATACCTTAACAGCTATTAAAAAAATGATTTTTCAAATGTTTACCAAAACAGACTGGATTTAACAGTTTCTGGCAACCTTCTTCATTACAAACTCAAGACCTTGGAGGAGAAAATGGACTCGGACTTGTAGTCACCAGCAAATTATACCTTAGGTAGAAAGAAAATATCTTCTTTTTAGAACTTTGCAATGTGTTCAGCCTGATCTTCTCTCCAGATATTTTGAGCTTTCAATTCAACTCCAAATTTGCTTCTGT
>Ga0058701_10005667_pt1 | contig 10418 bp, 5 predicted proteins | sample AgamicOrMae_FD_97039 | JGI IMG/M metagenome (GOLD analysis project Ga0058701, IMG submission 97039) | Agave microbial communities from Guanajuato, Mexico - Or.Ma.e | ecosystem: Host-associated > Plants > Phyllosphere > Phylloplane/Leaf | place: Guanajuato, Mexico | collected 2012-06-04 | reverse complement strand
TCTTACAGTCAGTCACTTATAAGTGTTTAATTTTTAATGACTGATTATCAGACACCTTTCACGGAAGAAAAATGTTTGACTCTAAAAGTCAGTTATTTTTTAAAGTGTCTAACTAGGGAAAAGTAGTTTGGTTTACAGAAACGTTTGGCAGTCAGTTACTTAAAAACGTCGTACAGTCAAACTGTCTTACAGTCAGTCATTAAAAAGTGTCGGATTTTTTAAGTGACTGATAATCAGTTATATTTTAAGCATCAGAAATGTTTGACTTCAAAAGTCAGTTATTTTTTTGGGAAAAGGTGTTTGATAGTCAAACACCTTTCTGCATGCATTTCTAAGAGTGCAAAAGTATTGATTGCTGGGATTTTTCAAACCTCTGTAACTTTAAAACGAAACGACATTCGACGAAAAAGCTGAAATCAAACTGACAGATCTCTTCAAGATATAGCAATTTTAATCCGTGCTTTTCTGACGTACTTACCCCTCTCCATTCCAAAGTTATGGAGGTTTTAAAAAAATAGAGCGGTCAATACTGTTGAGACAGATAGTGCTAACGCATTTTAAGACTAGCCCTGACTCTGCCTATAACCTTCGCGGATGTATTTCGTTAGGTATTACAAGATTCAGCAAAAACGAAATATCAGTTTCAGGTAGTTGTTACCTGTTTTGTGTAGGAAAATATAAAGGGGTATAGTAAGGTATTTTAATAGCGTTTTTTTTAATGTAGACATGATCAGCCACACCAATGGAAAGCTCTCGCTGAGACCTTTTGAATAGTACTGTGCTGAGTATGGGTCTTTCTTGAAACATAGGCTAATCAAAATACGAATTACTCCGTTTCATTTGCATACCGTAAACAGGTAAGACTTCTCTAAAACAGATATTTCCTTTTTACTTTGTTGAACAAGGGTGGAACACAGAGGTGAGAAATGTATGAATTTTCGTACGTTATTACGTTATTTTTGGTTAGCTGAATGCCATGGTACCTTAGGTTATATAAGCTAAGATAAAATACAGTATCTTAGGTTATAGCAGCTCGCATTTGTGAGCTCATGTTACACGAGTTCATCTTGGGTTAGGTATACTTGCAGTTAGGTATGGTTAGCTTTGGTTTTGTTTGTTAGAAATATCATTAATCGGTCAGACTTTTCCATAACTCCACCGACAGGCAGTTCGAGGAACAAAAGCAGGTAGATGTCCTATTGAGGTGCAGCAAACGTGTCAACGACGCGGACGGCGCGGCGCCAAGAAGACGAGTCACTGGGAAACAGGAGAAACGCCACGATCCCTCATCAATCACTCAGACTGCAATATGCGTTCACAGATGAAGAGATACAACTGGGCTGTGGGGCAGGGATGCGGACCGATTGGTGTGACTTACTGCCTGGTGATTGCTGCTGTTGGGGCAAGCTTGTCTTTAAATTGGTGTCATTGTTGAATTAAATTTCAGTATTAATTTGTTTCTGATCACGGATATAAAAAATGAAAGCGAAGATAATAAGTCATCCCGCTCCCTGATGTGTAATGTACAGTCATGGGGAGAGCTATGGTTATATTTAGAAGTTTAAATAGCCGTTCTTCAATGTTGAAATCAAGCGAAGGAAAAGACTATGATTTGAGAGTCCACAGCGTAAAGCAAGACTTTTGCCATATGATTGTCTATGTTTTGACGATTTAGTTGATCGTAATGATTGACCGAATCGTAAATCCGCCAACTGATTTTGATGTCAACTGATTCAATAGTTTTTTTTTCAGTTAACTAGGTTAAAAAAATAAAACGAAAATCAATTCATTAATTAACATTTTATTAGGTTTTCCACAGTGAAATTTGGTATATTCTTACGGAGCTTCATTACCGCGGTTTCGCAGAGGAACGTAACCTTGCCTAAAGCAACAACACGTTATATTAACGTTCACGCCATTTAAATTAGTTTATCAAACCTCAACGTGATCCAAGAACACTCACGTCAGATCCATCGTGTTAATCCGCTATAAATATAATGAAGTGGAAAATGTGAACTCATATGATTTTCCAACCAACAAAATAAAATTGGTCGTTATGATGATTTTTTTTGTAGAAAAAAATGGATGACTTTCTTATTTTCTCTAACATAATTTTGAGGACGTGAAAGTAAAGCACTAATGTTAATCACAGAGCAGGAAACATTCGGGTAAAACTTTCGGAATACTTGTGTTTAAGTCGGTAAGACAGTGCGGTACTCCGTTAATATTTACCCTATACCTCAATGAACCGTATTTCTTTCGAACTCCTAAACAATCTGTTGGAACGCTCTTTCTTCTTGTACACTCCTTTACGCCTCAAACTTCCTCCAACTTCCGGAAAAACGTTTTAAGTTTTTAATACGTCTTGTTCAATGAGTTTACCAGAGTACAAATAATACAAATGTAGTACCAGGGAAAAAGATGCAACGTTGAGTCCCATAAAAACCGACTAAGGTCTTGAAGTTTACCGCGATAAGTAGGTTAGAATATTATAGGTTGGACTAAGTTTAAATAGAATTAGGTTACGGTAGTGAGGGCGTCGTCAGACCTCAAAATAGAGGAAACCAATCATGTCACAGGAGATAATTTACTGCTTAAAACATTGCAGATTCTCAAAGTTTCAAAAAGAATTCGCTACTTGAGCTTAAATCGGAACTGCGGAAACAGGAAGACATAGGTATTGCAATCACTGTTCCGCCAATGAATTTTACTATTTAAAAAACTGATTATATGTGCTGCCAATTTAATTAGGCCATCTCAACTAAATGAAACAGTATTGACTTTCATCGTAAAAAAAAGGAAGTTCAAGTGTTTTGAGGTTGGAGAGCTTGTTGTAGTGTTCTTGACATCTTCCTTCCCATGATCTGTATTGGCGACCTGCTCCTGTGTACTGGAAATATTGATTTGCTCTTCGGGAAGTGTGCAATGATGTTATTTGGTAATAGCGCGGTAAAGGTGTCACCGACGTGGGTGAATGTCGTGATTGATGAACCGACCTCAGAGCCTCCTTACCATTTCGTGACCAATTGAAATGGCCAACGAATTGGCCCGTCGAGCCGGAGCACACGCTGCATTACAGTCATTCAACTATTACGTGATGTGAATTACTTGAATTGGGAGATGACATGAAAGACATGGACTGCAAGCCTCTGCGCTGACAGATGACCTTAATTTTATTTTATTTATTAAATTGCGGTGTGTCGCAGTTGAGTGAAGTTGGTTTCCAGGGCTAGTCTAGCCCAGATATCGTACTGGCTTTATCGCAAGAGTGACATGGATCGGTAGGTTAAGGTGCCTATCGTATTCGATTTCTGGATTTGGAGAGCGTCAATAGTGGACCACCAGGTCAAAGGTCGAAATGTCGAACTATGAGGAAGCTCTTTTCACTTGTCTAAACTAAAAACGATAAACGTTACTCAGATTATCAGGACGAATGTAAGAATGTGTCAGTGCAAGCGAAAAATGTTCAAAGAAATTTTAATATTCGGATGAGATCAAAAGTCCACACCGTGAATTATAACAGATTGCTTTATCTATTGCGTTTCGAATCTCGGAACGGCTGCCAAAGGGCGCTGAGCGAGGCATCAGCCAACTAACCTAGACCGGCTGGGCTCACTCTAAATTCTTAAGGTGCATTTTCAACCTTTTCGTTCAACCCTGCGACGTAAAGCCGAGCGGAGCGAGGCACAAGCCACGTAACGTAACCTAAATTAACCTAGGGTTACCTCATTAAACGGTCGCCAAGCCTGATCCCGCTTACTTCTCGGCGGCCGATTTAGGGCCGCCGAGAAGTAAGCGGCATCAGGCTTGGCGACAGCCGAGCGGAGCGATAGCGAAGCAAGGCACAAGTGACTTTAACTAATCTTGCTAAACGGCAAGGGGCTTGTTTATAACAGGTTAAGTTAGTTTGGATGCCACTTGCCTCGCTCCTCTGTCGCTCCGCTCGATTTGACGACGAAAGGTTGAACCAAAAGGTTTAAATTGCTACCTTTCAAAATAAGGGTGCGACCTTCCGATAGAAAGCCTTTTACCTCTTACTTTGCGTTTGGTGTCTTGTGCCTCCCTCTGCTGTGCTTGTCGACAGAAAAGTCGAACGAAAGGTGAAGAGTACAACCTTTTAGATATACAACGCGCACACTCAAATACGACGGTTATTCTTTTGATATTCTTTTGATTAAAGTTTTCAGGGAGTTTTGGTATTGAGGAAAGTTTCATGAAGAAGTCGTTTGAAAATACCAAGCATTGTTCCTTCAGTCGTAAAAGCTCGCTGGGCCTGCTTTTATCAGTACAGAACGGCGTCGCCTATTTGTGGGCACGCGCCGGACGCCAGCGAGCCCATGGCCTCAGTGTTGCCACATTGTGCCACTCCGTCAAAGATACACGCGGGTAATTATAAACGATAAATCGATAACATAAATTAATAACCTTCTCTTATTAATGCACAGAGTGATGCAAAACACGCGAGCGTATCTTAATAGTTTCCCTGTTAACTGCCATTAAATCTAACACAATCGCAAGTTTGGCAACACTGGCTGCGTCTCCATCTGGCTGATGAAACTTCACAAACGAGCCAAAAGCCTTTTGGAATTTATATAGCCATGCCGCTTCGTATGAATGAAATAAACCGGCGGCATGAGGAATAATTGGTTCTCTTCAATGAAATTTAGTTACAAGCCAAAAAAGGAAAATCTTTTTACCTATAACCTAAATTTATAAAACCTAATATCCGTCGGAGGCGTGTAGTCTAGAGGTAACGTGTATCTCGCTCATTCCCAAGAACCGGGGTTCGATTCCTGCAGCCGATATCGAAATAACGGCTTGAAACAGTAACCTTGCCTTCCAAACATATAGTGGAGCTGCGCTGTCCACAGTGTCCACCACCATGCCCCCTTCTTTTGCGTATTTTCTTTCCCTTAACCACCAAACCGGAAGTAGTCATGCAAATCCTGTAAACCCACGTGACGTGATGGCGGTGAACAGAGGATGGTTGGCGGATTCATGCCGTGGTTCAAAACCAGCACAGTTAGACCCACTCAACACCCTCGTTTAGGAGTTGCGAAAGAGAAGAGTGGAATTGACCCTCCTGAGACAGATATACTGCCGGATTAAAGTGATGCGAAAGTAAATCAAATCCGCCAGTTAAAAGTAGTGCACTATTCCAACTTGACTTAACCTTGACAAGCCTCACATACAGTATCCTCAATAAAAAAAAAAACAGCTTTGTTTTCGAAATACATATCACGTCGCATCTTTGCCTGAAAAGCCGTTCCCAATCGTACACTCACCTAAAATTCAATCAAATTTCCACAGTAAAAAGCAATTAATTGGTCTAATAAGAATCGTTAAAATAATTACGCTAAAACGTGAGCCATACAAAGATCAGAGACTGCAATGATAGAATGAGACTGTCAAGGCAGGGGCTACTGCCTTGAACTAGCAACTATCTTGAAAACCTCATTAAAGAACGAATATATGACAATAACCCTCGTTTTCAGATATCAATGACCTTCCTTTTACAGTGATGAGTTTTAGGGATTGATTTGTCCTCTCGCTCCCCATCGTGTTACAAGTAGGGCACTAAATACCTCTTCAGCCCAATGGATGTGATTTTACGTTTACGGCACCATAGGTCTTAACTCCTCTCCTTGACTTTAATCGACATTTCCACTTTACTGTGTCAATCCTTCGTGAGATTTATTTTTCGAAGCAGCAACAGTATTTCGGAACAAAAGCTCTCGTTCCGAGCGAGAGCAAGCTTAGCTCTTAGTTTTCAGCACCTATTTTTAACAAGTTTGACATGTGCCCCCTATAAAAAGAAAATCGTTTTAGTGCTGACAAAAACGTTTTTCGACGTACGAAAAAAGATTTCTTTTTATGACTTACTGATTAATCTCGGCAATGCTGAAACGCTGACTTGCAAAATAAACCTCAAGTCTAAAATTACAACAATCTTCGTCTTATCATTGTGATTTTCTCTATCTAGTTTGTTTTCAGGTGGATCAATTTTTGTTTCAGGATTGCAAAAGTTAAAAAAATTGAAAAGGGGAAAAAACGGATTATATTTATGTATGAACAACGCATGTTTGCTGTTAGCAATCAGGAATGAAAAATAGAGAAAAAATACCATGTTGCATAAATAACCATATTTTGGACGTGCAGTCTCTAGATATAACGTAAAAGTTTCAGAACATTTGAAATCGCAGAGGTAGCAATTAGAGCGCGTGTTATGACCACATCACCACTTACAAGTTAGCATGGCAGCTATAAAAACAGTGATGTTTATGGGATTGAGATCCTTGACCTTTCATGTCTGGTAAAACCGGCATTGGTATTACCTAAAATTACGCCAGCAATGTTCGGCTATTTTTAGATTAATCTTGATCGTTATTGCACGATAAGGTGAAGCTAAATAAGGTAACGTAAAAAAGTTCACTACCGAAATAGCCCAGAGGTATTTTGTCATATTTAATCAGAGGACAATAATATCTTGAAAGCAGCTTGGTCACGAAAGGTCTCGTCGATATGAAAACCTACTTTTCCTGCATTGGAGATTGGAGAAAAGACTGTTCACCGAATGAAACACACGCCCTTTCAACGTCCTCATAACATGGAAATTCGTGACAACTATACAATTAATCTCCAAACAAATGAGTGTTACTTTTGTTGAAGGTGTATATTGTCCGAATGGTGTACATTTATACCTTTGTTTTTAAAAAAAAAGCACGCTGAGAAACACATTGTACTTAACCTAACCTTGGTTAACCAAAGCTCAACCTGATCGTCGCCTTAAGGCCGATGCTGCTTACTTGTCAACTGCAGTAAGTGCTGCAAGAAAATAAGCGCCATCAGGCTTGGTAACACCGGGGCCGAGTTATATGAAAGCGATGCAAAACGTATTCCTAAGTGAGACGGCAGAGGAGCACGGTGCAGATCACTCGCGGTATTTTATCGACAAGATTCGCGATTACGAACAGTACGTCGCGTGAATCTTCATTATTTAGCCATGTGGAGATAATATGGGCGGAACACCGAAGTTAAGGACTTAAGCTTTATAAATATCCATCTTGTAAACGAAGAAGACGGGTATGCTAAAAGGTCCGCGCGGCCTCTTTAGGGAATACAAAAATCCTACAAAATAAATGTGTTTGATGAACCGGGATACTCACTCAGCGTGTAATAGGAACACGTGTGCTATGGGGACTTACCTGAAACAAAAAAAAACACATTAGTAATCTGTTAAATTTCTTCATCATTTTTTTTTCAACAAAAAACGTTTTCTTTTTAGGTAAAGCATTAAGTTGTGTGAAAATCGATGAAATTATGCCTGAAAACGGGAGTGCGACGGAATATTCGAATACATTTGGAAATTCTATGAAGTCCGTGGAAGGGGGGGGGGTGATGAGAACAGATTAGGAAATTTGGACGGCCATAATTTATGAACTATAGCATACAGGTAAACCTACGCGCGGATGTTAGTAATACAGGACAGGGGCATTCATAAAATACGTCACACCTTTTAGGCCACTTTGAGACCCCCTCCTCCTTCATGTCACACAGTGTCACTCTGGGCTGACCGCTCCGTTTGTGACGGCAAACCAGAATTACTTGCGAAACACTCTAAAAATAGCTAAGCTTGAACAAGTTTTTGCATAGTGGAATCATTTTTGTCCCACTTACCTCCGCAAAAATTTGTTTATTAAAAGATTTCAGGGGGAGGCAAGCAGTGCATTACCGAAGAGAAAAGAAATCTCTCGTACGCATTATTTAAAATGAAAACATACACTTAAAATATTTTTTGGTATGTACTTGATTTAATGGAGCAGTGAAATACCTCAATATTGATAAACCTCAATCAGTGAAATATCTGATATACCTCAGAGAAATGTCATAAGAGTTGCAAAAGTGCACTGACTACTCACACCTCCACATAAGCTGTTTTTAGGTCACTGGGGAAGTGGGAACGTTGAGGGCACCTGTCAGGGAGGTGAAGGGGGCGATTGAGCACCTGAGGGCTCATTGGAAAGGCAATCGGCATAAATTGTGTATTGTGGGTTGCGACCATGCTTTGTACTGTGCTTGTCAAGAGTCATGTTACGAACTTGCGCGATAGACTAATGTATCAGGCGTTTATTAAACCATAACAACCCAAGGTATTTGGAGTGAAATTTAGCTTTAGAGATATTGAAAGGATTTTTCCATTTAAATTTTAAGAAATTTTAAGCTGCAAAAAATGTCTAAATAATTAAATTTTGGGTTTCCAGAGGGATGATATTTCTCAAATTGTGACAACACTCGACATAAAGATCCTATATTTTTTTTCTATTTCCGAACGGCATCGCTGGGCGGAGTGCGTTGAACTGGACGGTAATGTGCCGATGAAGCTTCTACCATGCGTATGAAAATCTACAACTAAGGTGAAAGAATTCATGGCGGACATTTCCCGAATTTAGGCGAAATTTCCTTTTATTGCCTCTCAGTTTAGACGCATGATAAAAAGCTGTTAGCAACGAAAAACAAATTTTCAAAAGGTCGTCGAATCAGACTAGTTTAAACTAAGCTTTGAGGATTCCGAGTCTTCATATGAAGGTGCCGATTCAGCAACAAATAGAACAACAGTCCACAATAGGCCTTTACCCAGTGTCTATGCAGTGCCTATCTATTATTTTAAGGATTACCAGCAGTATCAAAAAGATATTGTTCGCTCCAACGTTTTGAAATTTCTGAGCTTTGGAACGGAAGAGCTTTGACAAAAAAGCAAGAATGTAACTGATTGATCTCTTCAAGCTCTATCGATTTCAAAGACGGATCCAAAAGTGGTTTTTGGGAGGAGCCTGGTTTTTCAAAAATGATGAGCACGTGCCTAAATGTTTGCCTTTATTTCGTTCTATACATCCAAGCATTCTGTAATTGTTTCGAGAAAATATATCTTAAATTGAAAGTTATTAATAAAGTAGGAGGTAGTTGTTATAAATTTTTAGTTGATGTTCGACAAAGGTGCAGGAAAGCCTGCAAACAATCGATCTTAACTGAAAGACGAGCAATAAGGGTTAAAGCTTTGGTGAAACATAAAATCCTTCAACCCAAAACTTCTACTTTTTAATATTGTTATAATATTGTGTGGTGACGCGCGCTTTATACGACTAATGAGCTACTCCTTCGCGGTCTTGGTAGCGCTGTTTGTGCGAGAGGTGTCTGCTAAAAATCTGTAATGATGAGTGGGAGATGACCGACAGAATTCGATACTAACGCAAGGATTAGGCGAGCTAATTTTGCTCATGAAATACCTAAATATTCCTCTTTTTTTAGGGAGAAAATGTGAGGGTGAGGAAAACCGTCACGCACTAAATAGGTCCGCCCTTTTTCCCTTCTTTCCTTATTTTTTTCCTTTTCCTTTTCTTTCCCTCTTCCTTTCCCCCCTTCCTTCTTCTTTTCCTTTCTGCTTTATCTTTTTTCGTTCCCTTTTATTTATTTTCGGGGGCATTTTTAGGAGGGGAGATGACCCCCCCCCCCGGGATCCATACATAATCGATTTTATAGGTAACTTTAATGACATAATTGTCTTCGTTTCTGAGCTACGAAGGTTTGAAAAAAATTTGGAGCGGCCGTTAATTTTGAGACTACTTACCTTAAAGAGACAACTATTTCCAGCAGAAAAAAAATATATTTGTTAAGTGCCTGTAATTTTCCAAAACTATGTCATTGATACCGTAATCTGAAGAACTGTCATTCAAGTCACATTAACGAAAATTAAATATTTTTAAGGATTCAAGGCACAAACTGAAATATAGGCTTTGATAGTTCGAGACTTCATTTCGTCAAATGACATTTTCACCTATGATAGCAAAACTAATTTCTCAACAGTTCCAAGTTTGTTTGTTTGTTTGTTTTTTTTTAATGATTTATATAATCCATTTTCTTCATCTCGGGGGCTTTATTTGAAAAGACCCTTGATTTTCTGTTAAAGGTTACTATTCGGCGTGCGCGAACTTTGAGATTCGGAAAACGAGCAAGCCGCCTCAGCCTAATCAAAGTACAAAGGCTTCAAGAAAATAATTCAATCTCGGGAAAAAGAAGATCTCTCTTGCCAAAGAAAAGAGTGATCAAATTTTTATTTGGGTGTGGAGAGGAGTTCGTTACATTTTGTCCTTGAACTGTGAGAACAGCTCCACCGAGTTTCAAACTGGGATGAAGAATCGCTGATTGTATATACGCTATTTTTTTCCTGGGCAAGCACGCTTTTTAAAAAGGGAGGTATATTGAACAAGTTCCAACCGAACGTTACGAACAAGTCATCCCGTACAGGGCGGTCCAGATACCCCTATCGATTTTGTTTTAGGCAACCCGGGCTCGGGGAGCCATGTGGGTTGCCTACCTTCGCTCCGCTCGAGCTGTTCGCTCGTTCACAAGTCCGAAACTTC
>Ga0058701_10005666_pt1 | contig 10418 bp, 7 predicted proteins | sample AgamicOrMae_FD_97039 | JGI IMG/M metagenome (GOLD analysis project Ga0058701, IMG submission 97039) | Agave microbial communities from Guanajuato, Mexico - Or.Ma.e | ecosystem: Host-associated > Plants > Phyllosphere > Phylloplane/Leaf | place: Guanajuato, Mexico | collected 2012-06-04 | reverse complement strand
CCCTCTTCAATTTAAACAGGGTTGTGGTGGTAAAGGTGCAACTTAAGTGTGAGCGGGCGCAACCTGTGAACATTTAAAACAGGGAGAGAGGTGAAACTGATGTAACGGATGTGTTAAATGCATTGTGTAGAACGTGCCTTTACGGCAGGATACCGCGCCTTAAGGGAAACGGGACTTTTATCGATGCGGTAATACGCTGACGCTACCCCGTTCCGGTGGCGCAGGAAAAGATTTCTCTTAAGAGATCGGATAATAACGGAGAAACACATGACAGTAAGTACACCCATGCTGGTGACCTTTTTAATTTATATCCTCGGGATGGTGCTCATCGGTTTTATTGCCTGGCGCTCAACCAAAAACTTTGATGACTACATTCTGGGCGGTCGCAGCCTGGGCAGTGTGGTTACCGCGCTGTCAGCGGGTGCCTCTGACATGAGCGGGTGGCTGCTGATGGGCTTACCCGGTGCCATTTTTCTCTCCGGCATTTCAGAAAGCTGGATCGCCATTGGTCTGATTATTGGTGCCTGGCTTAACTGGAAAATTGTCGCGGGTCGTTTACGCGTCCAGACAGAACATCATGATAACGCCTTAACCTTGCCCGACTTTTTCACCAGCCGCTTTGAAGATCGCAGCAAAATTCTGCGTGTGATTTCTGCGGTCGTCATCCTGATGTTTTTCACCATTTACTGTGCTTCCGGTGTGGTTGCCGGTGCGCGCCTGTTTGAAAGCACCTTTGGAATGGACTACGCCACGGCCTTATGGGCCGGTGCGGCGGCGACCATTCTCTATATGCTGGTGGGCGGATTCCTGGCGGTAAGCTGGACAGATACCGTTCAGGCCAGCCTGATGATCTTCGCCCTGATTCTGACGCCGCTTATCGCCATCATGGCCGTCGGCGGTTTAAGCGATTCGCTGGCAGTCATTCAGGCTAAAAGCACGGAAAACCTGGATATGTTCAAAGGACTGAATGTGGTTGCGGTCCTGTCGCTTCTGGGCTGGGGATTAGGTTATTTTGGCCAGCCCCATATTCTGGCCCGCTTTATGGCGGCGGATTCACACCGGTCAATTCGTACCGCGCGCCGTATTGGTATGGCCTGGATGATTTTGTGTCTGGCCGGCGCCGTCGCGGTTGGCTTCTTTGGTATCGCCTATTTCCAGAACAACCCGGGCGAGGCCTCTGGTGTAACTCAAAACGGCGAGCGTGTCTTCATTGAGCTGGCACGTATTCTGTTTAACCCCTGGGTTGCCGGGATTCTGCTGTCAGCCATTTTAGCGGCCGTCATGTCGACACTCAGTTGCCAACTGCTGGTTTGCTCCAGCGCCCAGACCGAAGACCTGTATAAAGGCTTTTTGCGCAAAAATGCCAGCCAGAAAGAACTGGTCTGGGTCGGTCGCCTGATGGTGCTGCTGGTCGCGCTGATTGCCATCGCGCTGGCCGCCAACCCTGAAAACCGGGTATTAGGCCTGGTCAGCTATGCATGGGCGGGCTTTGGTGCGGCGTTCGGGCCGGTTGTGCTGTTCGGCGTGTGCTGGAAACGTATGAACCGCAATGGCGCATTAGCGGGCATGGTTGTCGGTGCGGTGACCGTGGTGGTCTGGAAGCAGTATGGCTGGCTCGGTCTGTACGAAATCATTCCGGGCTTTATCCTGGCCAGTCTCGCCATCGTCGTCTTTAGCCTGGCGAGTCGCGCACCGTCAACCCTGGCGATGGCACGTTTCGATGCCGCTGAGGCCGAGTTCCAGACGAAGTAATCACCTTCTTTTTTCCACCGCCTGCCCCCGTGAGGGCAGGCTTTTTTTTGCCCGTTATCTGGCACAGACAGTTACGAAATTATTTCGTTGTGGAACTTGTATTTTTTTGAGTGGTAATGATAATCGGTATCGTTCGTTTTTACGTAACTTTACGCGTCGTTGACGCCGGTTAACATTTAAGAGGTTGGCGATGTTCGTTCCGTTTCTCATTATGCTGCGCGAAGGGCTTGAAGCCGCGTTGACCGTCAGCCTGATCGCCAGTTATCTGAAGCGCACTCAGCGCACTCAGTGGTTTCCTGCGATGTGGGCAGGCGTCTTTATTGCCGCCGCACTCTGCCTTGGGCTGGGTATCTTTATCAACCAGACCACGGGTGAGTTTCCGCAGAAACAGCAAGAGCTGTTTGAAGGTATCGTGGCGGTAATCGCGGTCGTTATCCTGACCTCGATGGTGTTCTGGATGCGCCGGGTCGCGCGCAATATCAAACGGGAACTTGAACACGCCGTCGACGAGGCATTGCATAAATCGGCCGGCGGCGGCCTGGCGCTGGTGATGATGGTGTTTCTGGCCGTCGCACGCGAAGGGCTGGAATCAGTGTTCTTTCTGCTGGCCGCGTTCACACAGGATGTCGGTTATGCGCCGCCGTTGGGTGCGGTGTTGGGGCTGGCCACGGCGGTGGTGCTGGGCATGCTGATCTACTGGGGCGGCCTGCGGCTCAACATGGCGCACTTTTTCCGCTGGACCAGCATGTTCATTCTGCTGGTGGCAGCGGGCCTGGCGGCAGGGGCTATTCGCGCTTTTCATGAGGCAGGGCTGTGGAACCATTTTCAGCAGGTGGCTTTTGATATGAGCCCGATCTTGTCCACGCATTCGCTGTTTGGCACAGTGCTGGAAGGCATGCTTGGCTATCAGGAAGCGCCCAGCGTCAGTGAAGTCGCTGTCTGGCTGCTCTATCTGATCCCCGCTTTATTATTGTTTGTTATGCCTGCACGCGCTGATACCTCAGCAGCTGCGCGCTAACGCGTTTACCCGGCGCGTCAGCCGCGCCTCTGACTGAACAGGGAAAAAATATGATGATGCGTTTTAACCGTAATGCGGTACTGGCTTCTCTGCTGGCGTTTTCTGGCTCTTCACTGGCTGCAGCCATTCCGCAGGTCAGCGTCACTGTGACGGACAAACAGTGTGAGCCCATGTCAGTTACGGTACAGGCCGGTAAAACTCAGTTTCTGATTAAAAATAACAGCCAAAAAGCGCTGGAATGGGAAATTCTCAAAGGCGTGATGGTGGTCGAAGAGCGCGAAAATATTGCGCCGGGCTTTAGCCAGAAACTGACGGCCAACCTGGAAGCCGGGGAATATGACATGACCTGTGGCCTGCTGACGAACCCGAAAGGCAAACTGATCGTGCAGGGCGCCGGGAGCAAAAGTGCGCAACAAGGCAAACCCGAACTGATGCAACTGGCGGGCCCCATTAATGCCTATAAATCCTATGTCACTGAGGAAGTGAGTCAGCTGGTATCCGGCACGCAGGCGTTTACGGATGCGGTGAAAGCCGGTGATGTGGCTAAAGCCAAAGTGTTATTTGCGCCCACCCGTCAGCACTACGAGCGCATTGAGCCGATCGCGGAGCTGTTTTCTGACCTTGATGGTCGTATTGATGCCCGCGAAGATGATTACGAGAAAAAAGCCGAAGATCCGAAATTTACCGGCTTCCATCGTCTCGAAAAAGCCCTGTTTGCAGATAACACGACGAAAGACATGGCAGGCTATGCCGACCAGTTAAATCACGATGTGCATGACCTGCAACAACGCGTGAGTGAACTGGCATTTCCTCCGGCGAAAGTGGTGGGCGGAGCCGCCGGGCTGATTGAAGAGGTGGCGGCGACCAAAATCTCTGGCGAAGAGGATCGCTACAGCCGCACGGATCTGTGGGATTTCCGCGCGAATGTGGATGGCGCACAAAAAATTGTCACACTTTTACGTCCGGTACTGCAGCAGGCGAACCCACAGCTTTTAGCAAAAATAGACGCTAACTTCAGTAAAGTGGATGCGATTCTGGATAAATACCGCACGCAGCAAGGTTATGAATCCTATGAAAAACTGACCCAGGCTGACCGCACGGCGCTGAAAGGGCCGATCACCGCTCTGGCTGAAGATCTTTCCCTACTGCGTGGCACACTGGGCCTGAACTAATCATGGACAAGGATCAGGAATTACAGCAGCCCGCGCGGCGGCGTTTATTAAAAGGGCTGGGCATGCTGGGCGGCGCGGCTGCGGTAGGCGCGGGCTGTCCGTTTCATGCCGGGGCTGCTGAGCAGCCCGACAGTTTTGCACCGGGCACGGTTACGCCGAACGCGCGTCAGCAACGACAGCCTTTCTATGGCGTGCATCAGGCGGGCATTATTACCCCACAGCAGGCCGCCATGATGCTGGTGGCGTTTGATGTGCTGACCAGCGACAGGCGTGAGCTGCAGCGGTTGTTTCAACTGCTGACACAGCGCATTGCGTTTTTAACGGCGGGCGGCAAGGCCCCCGCCGTGGTCAACCCACAGCTGCCACCGATGGATTCCGGTATCCTGGGGGCCGACATTGCCCCCGATAATCTGACTATCACGGTGTCAGTCGGTAACGCGCTGTTTGACGGACGGTTCGGTCTGGATGCGCTCAAACCCGCGAAACTGCAGCCGATGACCCGGTTCCCTAATGATTCGCTGGATGCCAGTCAGTGCCATGGCGATCTGCTGTTGCAGATTTGCGCCAATACCCAGGACATGGTGATCCACGCGCTGCGCGATATCATCAAACATACGCCGGATCTGCTGGGCGTACGCTGGCGGCGGGAAGGGTTTATCTCCGATCATGCCGCGCGCAGCGCGGGCAAAGAAACGCCCATTAATCTGCTGGGCTTTAAAGACGGCACGGCAAATCCGGACACGCACAATCACGCCTTGATGGATAAGCTGCTCTGGGTCACCGAGGATCAGCACGAGCCAGCCTGGGCGCGGAATGGCAGCTATCAGGCGGTAAGGTTGATTCGTTTCCACGTGGAAATGTGGGATCGCACACCGTTGGGCGAACAGCAGACCATTTTCGGTCGCGAAAAGCTGAGCGGCGCGCCGCTGGGTATGAAAAATGAACATGACGTTCCCGATTACCGTAACGATCCGGATGGCCAGATAATTGCGCTGGATGCGCATATTCGTCTGGCAAACCCCCGTACGCCCGCCACGGAAAGCAGCCTGATGTTGCGCCGGGGATACAGTTATTCGTCCGGTGTTTCCGCTTCAGGTCAACTGGAGATGGGATTACTCTTCGTCTGCTATCAGCATGATTTGGAATTGGGTTTCCTTACCGTCCAGAACCGCTTAAATGGCGAAGCGCTGGAAGAGTATATACGTCCGTTTGGCGGCGGTTACTTTTTTGTCTTACCCGGCGTGGTGAATGAAAACCATTATTTAGGCCAGTCCTTACTGGAAAGTTGATTAAATTTTAGGCGCGGCATTCTGTGTCTGACAGCGCAGCGTGCCGTGTTTTCATATTGCCGTTTTTTCCCCGTACGGCTTTTTTATCGCCCCGTTTAACACGCTTTTTAACGTGACGTAAAATATACTAACCCTCTGTAATAAATACGTAATTTAATTTAAGTAAGGTCTTCGTTAACGGTCGGTTGAATATTTATTTTTCATGAAAGTGAAAATACTGTTGCAAAATACCAATAAGATGGTTCACTTTACTATGAAAGCGTAATCGGGCGTGTTGATGTCTCACACTGGAGTTCGCGCATGGATAGATGTTTTTACAGCCGTTCAGCAGTAAACAATATCGCACTCACCCGTGAGGGACGTTCTTCCTCAACCGCTTTTACATCTCAATGTGTTTTCTCTCTTCAACTTCACTCCTTTTTTACCGGTATACGGTCAGGCTGTTTTGCTGCCGGATATCAATCGTCATGGCCTGTCACGGCTCTAAAGGAAGCCAACTGAAACCTCTAAAGCGTTCACGTAATCGCAACGGGCGTATTGCCTGAAGCGGGAAATGAAACCAACTGTAAGGTGCCACTATGGGAAGACAGAAAGCAGTGATCAAAGCGCGTCGAGAAGCAAGACGAGTGCTTCGTAATGACTCACGCAGTCATCGTCAGCGTGAAGAAGAATCGGTCACTTCGCTGGTGCAAATGGGTGGGCTTGATGCAATTGGCATGGCACGCGATGTGCGTGACCGGGCGCCGATTGAAGCCCGAAATGAAGCTCAGGCGCATTATCTTAACGCCATAGAAACAAAACAGCTTATCTTCGCCACGGGCGAAGCGGGCTGCGGCAAAACCTGGATTAGTGCTTCGAAAGCAGCAGAGGCCCTGATTCATAAGGATATCGACAGGATTATCGTTACGCGCCCGGTGCTACAGGCGGATGAGGATCTGGGATTCCTTCCCGGTGATATCTCAGAGAAATTCGCCCCCTATTTCCGCCCGGTTTACGACATTCTGGTTAAACGTCTTGGCGCATCCTTTATGCAATATTGTCTGCGTCCGGAAATCGGCAAAGTGGAAATTGCGCCTTTTGCCTATATGCGCGGCCGCACCTTTGAAAATGCGGTAGTGATTCTGGACGAAGCGCAGAACGTGACGGCTGCGCAGATGAAAATGTTCCTGACCCGCCTTGGCGAAAATGTCACGGTGATTGTTAACGGCGATATTACCCAGTGCGATTTGCCCGCTGGGGTGCCTTCCGGTCTCGCAGACGCGCTGGCGCGTTTCGAAGAGGACGAGATGGTTGGCATTGTCCGTTTCGGCAAAGAGGATTGTGTGCGTTCCGCGCTGTGTCAGCGCACTCTGCACGCGTACAGCTAGCGTTCGATTGAGTCATGTAGCGACCAAACCCGGCTCCGGCCGGGTTTTTTTGTGTCTCAGATTCGCCGCCTGGCCGCGATCATTCACCGCTGCCGATCTGCCAGATAAAGGTCGGATCGCGCCGGTTCACTTCCCAGTCGCCGACATTTCGGCTCTTGTAGATCACCGGATTGTGGGACGCGATGGTTCGGGCATTGCGCCAGTGCCTGTCCAGCGCGTTTATCACCCGCGTATCGGACGCGCCCAGCGCATTAAATAACTCGCTGGCCGCGCGGGTAATCCATTCAACGGCGACGACCTGCGCTTTGGCGGCCTCCACTTCGGCCTGCACGTTGGCGGCGTGAATCAGGCTTTCTGCTTGCCCTTGTTGGTGCGCATCAAACGCAAGCTGGAGCGACGGCGTGGCCTGCTGCACGGCGGCATCTGTCGCCCAGACCCAACTGCTTATCTGGCCGACAACCTGCAACACCTGCACATCCTGTTTGACCTGGCGGGCATTACCGTGGCTGTAAATGCGTTTTCGTTGTGCAACGCTCCGGGACACATCCCGCACAATAGCGCGACCAATGCCGGCCAGCGTGGCGAGTAAGACATGCTGATAAAAAGCCGTCTGATAGCGAAAGCGTTCACTAAAGTCATACACATGCGCAGGCTCCACGTGCGCCTCGCGAAAGCGCGTAGTGCCGCTACCGGTCAGGCGTTGCCCAAATCCATCCCAGTCATCGTCCCGCTCAACGCTGTCCTGATGAGTGCTCACCACCGCAATCACGTCGCGCTGGTTGTCGGTGCGCTTAGCGTACACATCAATCCAGTCGGCATAGAGTGTGCCGGTGCTGTAAAACTTTTCGCCCGTCAGTTGCCAACCGTGCCCGGTAGGGGAAACGGTGGTATTCACGTCTCCCAGCCTGACGCTGCCCGTTTCACTCCAGCCACTGCCGACGATGTCGCCATCAACAAAGCGGCGAAACCAGCGTTGACGGCCTTCGCTGTCAGGTTGATTGAGGCGATCCTCGACAAAGGCCATATGGGCACGCAGAGCCTGAGGCAGATTGGAATCCGCTTCTGCCAGCTCGGTGAGCAAACGAAAAAGCTGCGGCAGTGAGGCTCCCAGGCCGCCATTAGCCGTTGGGATACGCAGCGTGCCAAAGCCCGCCGCCTTAAGCCAGTTTATCGGCTCATGCAACAGTGTCCGGTCGCGTTCGCGTGCAGCGGCCCCGTCGGCGATGCGGGCAAAAACAGGACGAAAGCGTTCTGCCAGACGGGTGTAATCAGGTTCAGACATGGTGTTCTCCTTGGGCTGACGGGTCATCAATATCGTGGCGCGTCGGTTCAAAGCGCACCACAAGCAGGAAAATGATGGGGATGAGAGCGGCCAGTGACACGATCCAGAACAGGTTGGTGCCATAAGCCGCCTGCAATATCGGCAGAATGAACAGCGCCAGTGCGCTTCCTGCACCAGAGATCGAACGGCTAAATCCGACGCCGGTGGCGCGAATAGATGTGGGATAGGCGAGGGCGGGATAGATCATTAACTGCGCACCGGGTCCGAACCCTTCGGCAAACAGCCACACTCCCAGCAGCAGAATGGCAAAGACCACACCGTAAGTGGCTTCAGGATGCCCGATCAAGGCCAGTGAAATCAGGGCGATAAACTGTAGCGCAAACCCCGCGATGGCCACATGACGAGAGGGAAATTTCCAGGCCAGTCGCATGCCCAGCAGGCCGCCGGTAAAGGCGAACAGCGCATTAAGTCCCAGTGAGGCGGCAATGGTTTCGAACACGCCCGCGCCCAGAAACTGCGCCAGAATCGAGGGCAGGAAAAACGCGATAGCCGTGTATTCAAAAGCGATACAGGCGTTCATCACCGCTGCCACGATAGTGCGTTCGCGATATGGCTTCTGGAACAGCACGCGGAAACTGACCGCCGGTGCGACAGGCTCGATGGCAGAGGACTTATCTTCATGTGCCTGGATGCCATAAGACTCACGCAGAATACGGACGGCACCGCGTAAATCTCCCTGATTAGCCGCCCATAAAGGCGATTCATTCATAAACTTGCTGCGCACGGCAATAATCAGCAGGGCAGGCACGGCACCAAACAACAGCGATGCCCGCCACAGCCAGTCAATGTGCTGGGCTGGCAACAGGAAGTAGAGGGCGAAGATGATGAAAAAGCAGACCGACGAGGCGGCATACCACATCGGGCACCAGGCCGCCAGTCGCGCAGCTTTGTTGCCTTTGCCCGAAAACTTCGAGAATTCGGCCAGATAGGCCATGGCCACAGGCAAATCCATCCCCACACCAATGCCCATCAAAAAGCGCGCCCCGATCAGTACCCAGACATTCGGAGCCAGACCGGCAGCGAGGGCAGAAACGACGAAAAAAAGCATGTCTGCCATAAACACCGAATAGCGACCGTATTTATCGGTCAGCCAGCCGCCAGCCAGGTTGCCCACAATGGTGCCGATCATAATGGAGGAGGTGACCAGCCCGGTTAAGGTTGGCGTTAAGCTAAACGTCTTAACGACATCATCGATGCCGTAGGACAGCGTCGTGAGGTCATAGGCATCCAGAAAAACGCCCCCTAGCGCCAGAAACACGATCCAGCGCGCATAGCTGTTTTTGTCACTTTGCGTATTGATCAGTCGGGCCACATCGTTGACGGAGCGAACAGGTGTGGAAGGCGGCGAGGGGATCGCCACATCATCATCGATATTGAGAGTGCTCATGTTATCCTCGTTATTGTCTGTACAGGTGCTGCCTTTATAAGCAGTGCATACGCAGTAAACAAACAAGAAAAAGTGATAAGGATTGCTTTAAATTCAATAAGTTAATTTTTATTTTCAGACATGAAAAAGACCGGAAACGTGGGCACGCTTCCGGTATTGGTTGGGTGAATCAGGCTAACGAAGCCGTCTCGTTATGTTATGAGGCTTCAGCAGGGACGATCAGGCCCGCTGACGAGGGCGTGCGTCGGTAGCTGGCACCAGGATGAGGATGAGTAAGGCGATCGCCCAGCCCAAAAAGTTTCTCACGTAACGTGCCGGGCTGGTAATCCTGCTTATATACGCCGCGTTTTTGCAGTTCCGGCACCAGCAGGTTCACGACGTCAGCAAAGGTTTCATGAGTAACGGCATAAGCCAGATTAAAACCGTCAACGTCTGTTTCCTCCACCCAGCTCTGCAGTTCATCTGCCACGGTTTCGGTGCTGCCCACCAGCAGCGGCCCAAAGCCGCCAATGCCTACCCAGTCGGCCATGTTTTGCACCGTCCATTCACGCTGCGGATCGGCGGTCGAGAAGCTCTCTACAACAGACTGAATCGCATCGGTATGAAGATGTTTAAACACCTGATCGGGTTGATACTGACTAAAGTCAATGCCGGTCCAGCCGGAAATCAGGGCAAGGGCACCTTCGTGGCTGACATAACGTTTGTAATCCTGCCATTTGGCCTGGGCCAGCTTATCGGTCTCGCCCACGATCACGGTTTGCATATTGAAAATAAGAATGCTGCGCGGATCGCGTCCGGCCTCCTCTGCGCGCCGACGAATATCGGCTACGGTTATCCTGAGCAGCACCTTAGACGGCGCGGCAACAAACACGCACTCGGCATGTTGCGCGGCAAAAGCTTTACCGCGGCTGGAGGCACCCGCCTTATATAACACCGGCGTGCGCTGTGGTGACGGCTCACACAGGTGAATGCCCGGCACCTGGAAAAAGGTGCCCTGATGGTTGATCGGATGGACTTTGTTCGGATCGCTGAAGATATGGCGCTCCCGGTCGCGAATAACGGCGTCGTCTTCCCAGCTGCCTTCCAGCAGT
>Ga0058701_10005665_pt1 | contig 10419 bp, 8 predicted proteins | sample AgamicOrMae_FD_97039 | JGI IMG/M metagenome (GOLD analysis project Ga0058701, IMG submission 97039) | Agave microbial communities from Guanajuato, Mexico - Or.Ma.e | ecosystem: Host-associated > Plants > Phyllosphere > Phylloplane/Leaf | place: Guanajuato, Mexico | collected 2012-06-04 | reverse complement strand
CATCACCTAACATAGTCCACCATAACCTAACATCACCTAACATAGTCCACCATAACCTAACATCACCTAACATAGTCCACCATAACCTAACATCACCTAACATAGTCCACCATAACCTAAAATAACCCAACATAAAGTCCTAACATCACTGAATCTAATATAGCCAAACCCAACTTGTCACCGTCTGACTTACGCTAACATAACCTAACCTTGCATGACCTAACCTAACCTGGTTAAACTTTTGGCGATGTTCATTGTCTTGTGGTGTTCCAGGTTCGGGTCCCTGACGCAGTCTTCGACGGTGAGCGTCGGCTCGGACGCCGCCGGCGCCTACGTGTACGTCCCGATGCGCGACATCGTCCCCATGCTGAACCCGGACAACCTTGAGATCGACGGCTGGGACATATCGTCCGTCAACTTGGAAGGCGCCGTGCAGCGCGCGCGCGTTTTGGATGTGCAGCTGCAAGACAAATTAGGAGAACACCTCCGCCAAATGAAACCCCGGCCGGCGATATTTGACATCGACTTCGTCGCAGATAACCAGGTATGTTGTGATTCAGCTTCAACCAGTTCACACCGGATTTCAAGGAAAAAAAATATATTTACAGGCACCCATTCTATATGCGGGTTGGTTACAGACAAAATTTACCATAAATTTGTTTCAATGCTTGCTTACATTAATAAAGGGTCTCCTAAGACATGTTCTCGTGAGATTTTTTTTTAAAACTGGATCAAACCTTATATTGTAAAACCTGGTCTGATTTAGAGATGCCTAACGTGACGTAGCTTGACCAGCCTAAGAGAGGAGCATTTTAAGTATAGCCGTACGCTTGAATCTGCTCTGCGAAATTGTCGGGGATTGTTTTCTTGGTTTTCTCTCTCTTTTTAATTTTTATTTATTATGCCAAGCGATTTCTGTTTTCTGAGGATTTCTCTAGAAGTTACCGGTACTTTTATTCCCTCAGGCTAATCGAGCAGACAACGTGCTGACTGGATCCAAATGGGAACAGATGGAGAAAATTCGCGAGGACATCCGCGACTTCAAAGCGAAGAAAAATCTAGACTCGGTCATAGTATTGTGGACAGCAAATACTGAGCGCTTCTGTGATGTTGTCGAAGGATTAAACGATACGGCGGACAATTTACTAAAATCCATAAAAAACAACGAAGCTGAGATTTCGCCGTCAACTCTGTTTGCCGTGGCAGCTATTTTGGAAGGGGTAAGAAAATCTAATTTCAAGTGGACTGAGGTTTGAATCTCCTCTACGCAGTGGCATTGAAAGGAATTTACGCTGTTATTGACCTCATAAATTAATAAAAGTTTGACCTTATGTGTAGTACAAACGCGAAAAATCTAATATTGAACTTATTTTGATAATGTGAGAACACTGGTGGTTTGGGATAGGCAACCCACACGACGTCACTGACAATGTGGTTGCCTATCAGGGCTTCATCTCCAAACTTGGTGCTTCGTTATTTGTCCATAAATAAACTTTAGCTGTTTTGTGCGAGGTGAGTAAAATTGAACGTTTGTTGCAGTGCACTTACATCAACGGATCACCCCAGAACACCTTCGTTCCCGGCTGCGTAGCTCTTGCGGAACGCTATGGCACATTCCTTGCCGGCGACGATTTCAAGAGCGGACAGACAAAACTCAAGTCCGTGCTGGTCGATTTTTTGGTCGGAGCTGGTATCAAACCAACTTCGATCGTTAGTTACAACCATTTAGGCAACAACGACGGCAAAAATCTGTCTGCTCCGCAAACCTTCCGCTCAAAAGAGGTAATTAACCCCGCACCGCCCAGCCGTTCGTCAAAAAAATATTTTAGAGGATCTTTTCAGTTTAGCATTGTCATTTAGAAAATATCACTCCTCTCGAAACCTGAATTTTAAAAATTTTGGCATTTTCCAAAGGTTTAAATTGCGTATTTTTATGGAAAAAATCCGTCCAATTTCTCTTAAGCTAAATTTCACTCCAAATGGGCTGTTCACACTTCGTGCGAAACACTAAATTTCGCGACACATTTTTTGTTTTACTAATGATTTTTTTTCCCGCAGATTTCCAAGAGTAACGTTGTTGATGATATGGTGGCTTCTAACTCACTTTTGTACAAACCGGGGGAGAAACCTGATCACGTCGTCGTAATTAAATACGTCCCATATGTTGGTAAGTCAATCTAAAAATCAGATATTCGCCTCGTCTCTTTTATTTATCAGATGTATATACTGAAATTACAATCGCTTTAAACCACAGATAAAAAGTGAATTGAAAGGGTTTATGTGTCGTTTTTAGCGTTAAAACGATTTTAAACGCAACTTTCAAAAGGGTGTTTAGGGACGGTTGTGTTCAGAACTTGTTTCTTTTGTGAACTGCAGGGGACAGCAAACGGGCCATGGACGAATACACTTCTGAAATCATGATGGGCGGCCGTAACACGCTGGTTATTCATAACACATGCGAAGATTCGCTTCTAGCGACTCCTCTTATTCTGGATTTGGTGGTTTTGGCCGAATTATGCGGGCGTATTTCGTTCCGGAAGTTGGACAAAGATGGACAGCCTGTCGGCGATTTTGTCTCCTTCCACCCCGTGCTCTCCCTGCTCAGCTATTTAGTGAAAGCGCCTATGGTCCCAGACGGTGAGTTTTGGTATAGTTCTCTGAATTGGACAGACATCGATTGAGACATTCGGTATTTGATAAATATATGGGACCTCCATGGATTTCTCCGAAAGTCATAACCTAAAAATTACACAGGGCGTTGAAAACTTTATTTGCACAATTTCAAAAGTTTTTAACTTTTCGACTAATACGTAATTCTTTTTAAAATGAGGAGCATTCTATCCGCGAAACACAATGGCATAAGAGTACCGGTAATTGTAAAGGATTGCGCCGGTCAAAAATCTTGAAACTTATCAAGTTAGCTCCGGTAGCTTTCTAGAATAATATTAAGGAAGTACCATATCTAAAGGCACGTGTGCAGTAGTGCAGTTAAACGCATTTATAGTATATTTGAGACTTAAATGCACGTCGAGATATACTTTTTGCGCGTTTATTTTCAGTTGCTAATTAGCATGATTCAAATGAACCATCCTAATCGACCTATTTTCAATAATAAAGAAAAGTACCTACACAACAAGGTTCGAGGGCCTTGGAAAAAATTACTTTTTTTCCAAAGACACCCATACTAATTTAATGTATACTTTTTCAGGTGCGCCTTTGGTGAACTCCCTGTTCAGACAACGGGCCTGTATAGAAAACGTTCTACGAGCCTGCGTCGGTCTGAGACCGGATAGTGCAACAGACCTCGATCGAAAACTATACGAACCCGTAGGATGTCTGAAACATACAGAAAAATTACCTAAAAACTAATGTATGCCAACTTAGGTTATGTATAAACAAAGCGAGTTATCGTTTATAATGTAACGATTCACGTTTTCAGTTTCGCGTATAAAGACTGAAATCAAGACTGTCAATTGTTTCAACATTATGCCAGGTTTTTGTTAGTTTTAGCTGTAGTAAATGAATTTGTTCTCGTATTTATTTTGGATGTATTCACGTAGTTTCGAATACATGATCCGTCTTGTTGATATTTAGAGTTTTTTTCAGCGCAATACGCGACTGTAAGGCGGGAGTGCTTGGAATACCTATGAAGAACAAAATTATTATGTTCCAAAGATCTATGCAAGAGAGGAAGAAAAGAATCTTCTCTATTTTATGGATCACTTGTAATACGACGTAGAGAGATAGAATTTGTCTAAGGGTACATTATAAAGTTGTGTAACAATAACAACTCGTGGTGCAGGGAGGCAAGCCGACGATGTACAATACAAGCAAATTCCAAGTATTTTCGTCTAGCACGATGCACTGATGTAAACAATCAAATAAATAATAAAAAAATATATAAATAATCAGCTACGGTAATTTTTTGATTTGGTGGAGCTGATCAGAAGAGACGTTGTCAATGATACATCATGCCATGGAAAAGGTACCGAAAAAATTCTCACGACGTTGATAGATCGAACGAATCGAAATATGCTAACACGGTTTCATCCGCCACTCTTGGCGGGCCAAGCGTTATCAGAGATCATGCAGCTTTGATATTCAATCAAACATATTTTTCAGACCAATCCAGTTATCGTTTACGCATTAAGTGGCGCACAAAAAGTATTGAAGCATCCTTTAAAGGGAATTACAAACCCTTTAATGAAACAAACACCGCTTATACGTCCCGTCTTTGTTTGTCTTTTACAAACTTCTTAGTTTCATGATTCACAAAAAGGAAACACTTAATGCGTGTCTGTAAAATTTTGCTTACTTAACTTTTTGACACGCAAATAGAAGGGAATCGAAACACGAGGCATGATGTCTCCCGCAGAATTCAATACGCATTGCGACCTAGGGAACAACGGACAGGCAGACGGACGGACATGTAATAATTTCCCCGAAGCCGAACTTGGCTGTATCATTCTTTTGTTGTCGACGAGAGTGTGATCAAATGCCCACGGGCTCTGTTTCCGTTCGCCCGAAAGCGCGTTTAAAAATGGCGCGCAGGTCTAAACTATCACAGAAAGATAAACGTTGGCTTGGGAAGTAATTTTGTAATCGTTTTTTTAAATTAAAAGAAATATTGAAGAATCATCGCGTATTCGTCACAAAGTCCTGTTCGAGAGGGCCTACTGTGGCTTTAATGAAAATGCAACAGTTTTGTTACTTTTGTAGTGTTGTTCATCAAAGTTGGCAACTACGAAACACTTCTCTGTTTCTACGGAGACCGCGCAATGGAGGAGTAATGCAAAATTCAACGTAAAAAAAGCGAAAAATAATAAGAAAATATTTTTAAAAAATGTGTGAAGATACTTTTGTTTCGTCATATCAACAAGACTTTGAATGGCCTTGGGATCTTCCCATAAAATTAAGACCCTGGCCCCCGCCCCGCTCCACGTGTGCAAGAGACCTAACCTGCCCACCACCTCCACCGCCCTCGTGCACGTGTCCTTACCACACGTGGAGAGAGCACGCTGGGCACTATGCCTGCTTAGCCGAGAAAGAGAGCCTTATACACAAAGCATCGCAGCGAGTGAGAGACGAGATTGCGAAAGGCGAAAATCGCAAAAAGGCAGAGGAAGACAAGAAGTCTGACAGGCCGCCGCTACTGAGGGATGATCCGAAGAGGTCGTGCTACCAAATCGACTACGCCAGGAAAGATGTGGCTGAGGTTACTTTTGTTGAAATGTTGGCGGAGCTGGAGGCCACACCAATTCATCCCGGGCCCCTGGGAAGGACTCTCTACGGCAGCTACACAGATCCCACATCAATGCGTACCTCTTTCTATACTACACCACTCTACGACAAGTCGCGGCCGGTTGCAAGCCGGGCCCCAAATATCGTCGACCAATATTACAAGGATTACCCCGGATCCACTGAGTACATGGATAAGTATAGCCGCACGGCAGTCAAAGCTATCATGGACTCGCAAAAATGGAAATATCCGCCTCCGCTAATCGAATACAAATCTCCAAAATTGCGCGCAATCACGGCAAAATAAATGAAATTAAACACGATTATGTATTCTGGGTCAAATGACCCTCGATTTTTTTTACTCGATTGAATTTACTACCCGAACTCTACCTTGTGATAAACTGGATCTTGAAAGTTGGGTGTTATTTTTTTCTGTTGGAAAAGATGATAATGGTTAAAAAAAATAAGATCTAAACTGTTGGTTTTTCGAGGGATATGCAATCATGCTCACACGGGTGCTGTGGTGGTTGCCTAACCATACCCGCTCAGGAATTTCGTTCAAATCGACTTTGCTGTGAAAATACTATGAACACATTTCCCACCTTACTTCCATGTTCTTGAAATGAATGAAAGTATTTTTTCCGGTTATCAGGACTTAGCTCATGAGGGGCCTACCATTTGTAATCATCACTCTTGGGCCTTCCTATCTCTCAGGTGATCGGTTAGTAAAGTCCTGATAACTTTGAGAGATTTTCGTCCTCGTGATTTTCACGTCACGACAGTTGGGCGAAAGAAAAAGAAGATGGCAGTACTATCAGTCCAAAAGTACTTCCGTCATAAAACGTAGCCTCTTGGGAAAATAAATAAAACGGTGTCTTTTTCGTAAACGACCACCTTTCTTATTGATAGCACATTCGGAAAACAAAACTAGGTGTTAGGCTCTGCGCAAAAAGAACGACGCGTTAGTCATTTAATGTCTTTCGTTTATTGAAAAATGATTTGGGTAAATAGTTCAAATTGCCAAGCAATGATTTTTAGTAATAGCTTACAATATAAATATAACAAAACGTAAATGACTAATGATAAAGTATAAAGGTCGTTTCTTCAGGATGTGGACAATACAAACAATACACGGTAACACAGGAGAAATTAAACATATCATAGCATTGCGAGCTACCTAGGCCCTTTAGGCCCTTTAGATATCTATACCTAGGTAAAGTGATGCTCTGGCTATCGTTGGTACAACTTCGCACCGGCGTAACTTTTTAGAAATTTTCACGAGTTCATACGTAATATAAAATTTTAAACAATAACATGCCCAAAAGGCAGTTTTAAGGCACCTACCCATGGAGGGAATACGTTTAATCTTTACATAAAATTTAGAAGGGTGATGTATACACACAAGTAAATATACCAGTATACATAGCCAAGTTAGTCACGGATTGGTTAACACGGAGCAAACAATGAAAGTATTGGTCTAGTGCAAACAGCTTCAGCCAATAACGGAAGCGCAACTGAAATATCCAATCTAAGGCTGAAATTAGTGCCTTGAATAATTAACTAGTTCCGTGATGATGTAAATTTTAGAAGAAATATCCGAGAAACATTTTAAAAACGCAAAATACACACACTCCCACAGCGTGACGTGAATGTAGTTGTCCATACATGAAAGTTCGAAAACACATACAAATTTACATGTAACATTAAAAACACAAACTGTACTTTAGTGCGAAATGGACAGTGCCTTACTGTAAGAAAAAAACTGCATTCAACTCAAATACACTGACGTACAAAAAGTACATACAACCGTGGCTAAAATTTTGACGCCATTGTAAGTATTATTCCGATGATCAGCTTTAAATAAATGCTGTTTCTGATGATAAGAAAATGAAACAAGCACGATTTTGTACATGTATAGTCCCGTGTGAATTCATTTTCGTTGTATTCTTGCCCACGAAACCTGTAGCATTGATTATGAAATCAATAAATTCATGTTTCAATCAAAAGACGGCAAGAAAAAGACAGCAATACCGATTTTGATTCGAATTGCCCCATTCAGTCCCAAATTAAGTATGACGCTATTGTAAAATGGCTGTACAATTTATGAATTTTTGAAAAAAAATATTCAAAAATTCATCTTTTGGCGCACTCCAGGAAAATAAAGCCCGAGCGCAGAAAAGCGCTATGTACATTCTTACATTAAAAATAACCGAAAAAGATAAACTACAACAAGGTTATGTAAAACGAACGTCGAATTCAGAAAATACCTACTCCTAAAATTCCAGCTTTCAGAGTAGCGCTAAGAAAGGTCAGCTCTTCCTGTCAAACACACACAAAATTTCCGACTCGCGGTTTGAAACTCGTGCAAAATGTAAGACCGAAACAGCTGATGATCAGACACAGGGCCAACCGGGTGCGGGAGGCAAAAGAAGGAAGTTGTAAAATATAGCTAGTTTCACGAATGTCGGAAATTTCGTATGCTGAGACACATCATAGACACCAATGGCGATACAATCAAAATATGGTCCTCTCCAAGCGCACAGCTCTCTTTCTAAAGTCGACCTTCCATCTAAAATGTTGATTTACAAACAGTAGCTACAATGACAACAAGAGGAAGATCTCTAAAAAAAATAATAGGAGAGCTGACTCACTTTTAAAGCGCTGTACCATGCATCAAGTAAGGCAAGTCTTAAATCAGGCTATTTAGAGAGCATAGAAAACGAGAGCACTCTCGTTCCGGGCTCTCTACCAATCAACAACATTTAGCAACAAGTCACCAGGATGACCATAAAGGCAGGATCCTTTAGAGAGCCGACTCTCTTTTAAGGCACTTTCTCAAACAGGCTGTCAGCTCTCTTTCATTTCAGCAAGAAGTCACCCGAATGACCATCAAGGCAGGATCTTGTAGAGAGCCGACTCTCTATTAAGGCACTTTTTCTTAGAAGCAGGCTGTTCCGAGTCGGCTCTCTAATTTCTCAAAAACTTCATTTACCAACAAAAATAAACTTAAAATCACTTAACATTCGTCGGTTCCCACGGCAAAACATATTGCTACAGCTTCCATCGGAGAGATATTGGGAATTATTGTAAATATGGACGGCTCTGATATAATAGTAATACCAATATGGCGTAATTAGTTCAAACCAGCGCTTTCAATTAACTATAATCTATGATATCACGTTTAAGAACCACTTGTACGAAGACCGGCTAGGTTAACCGCTGATTAACTAACCAGAGATGGTTGAAGTGGTCCTCAGACTGGGACACAAAAACCCATGTCATCGAGTGCTAAAGCCAAATATAGCAAATTGAACCCAACAGCCACTGAGAGTCACTGTAAAAGAAATATCACAAAACGTGGTTATAAGCTTCTGTTCAACCAATAGATATTGCAAAATAACAGAACTTCGGCCGTATTTTTTACCAGCCACTTCTTATAAAATCAAGAACGGGTAGTGGTAACGCAAAAAATACACTATTTCAAAATTATGGTAGTACTTGTTAAGATATGGCCAACCGTTTCCGGTTTATTCGAATAACATACCAGTGATTATTGCTTTGTGGCCAGATTCGTGTTGTCCGATTCCGCGATTCCGTCAAATTTAAACGTGTCTAACTTTTAAACCGGTGAAGATAACAATGTTGAATCCTATTTTTGGAATGATCAGCTCGAGAGCGATCCAAACCATACCCGACATGCTAGGTTATCTTTAATAATCAAAAAGTTAGACGCGATTAAAATTCACAAAATTGCGGAATCTGGCAACACTGCCAGATTCTTAATTAGAAAGCTTCTGAGTATGTGAAATTTAGTTGTCTTGCTGAAAGCGATTCAATATTGTCAGTTGTCACTTGTAATATCAAATATTGTCAGTTGTCAACACTGGATTGGCTACATCGGATGGAGTTGGCAGCACTGCAAAGACGACAGGACGTGATTATGAGCCAGCCTACATACTCATTCTCACATATCAACACAGGTACAAAACACAATACATTTTAGTAGTAAAAATATAAATAGAGTTGAACATTACAATAATACACTTTCACGACGATCTGTAAAAAATTTCATCAAACATTCGAAGAGCGTACGTATGAATAATCGAAAAGGATGGCTTGAGATATGACGAGACGACTGTCGAATCTGCAATCAAATCGATTTTACCTCTATCGACCTTTTCGGGTGCATTTGTGCAAGTGTGGCCTCCCCCGACGAGCCAGTATGAAAAATTCCCTGCCCATAATTACTTTCATAGACATTTAAAAATACGACGAGGTCGACTGATTTGACGCATTAATAATGGGAATTTCAAAGACAAATAGTAAAACTCTTACAAAGGTTTTGTCATTTTTATCAAAAATCCTAAAATACAGACTTGTATTCCGATGGGAAGTTTTATTTTGTTTTCTTTTTTAAAAATAAAGTAAGTGAAAATGCGTCAACGATGAAAAAACAATACAAGAGTCAATCATTATTTCCGAAATCTGATTAGAACTTTCACCGCTTGATAAGGGTCTATAACAACAATTTTAATAAGGGCATTTTTCCTACTCTTCTTGACGATAGATAAATCAGTTGAAAGATAGAGATTACGATATGAGAAATTGCTCAAAGTATGCAAAATTTTGGGGAAAAACCAACGCAGTTTTGTGCTGTGAAGAAAGGGTAGTGAGGCAACAGACTTTAGACAGCCGTCTCCGCATTGCAAACGAAAAAACGGTTTAAGACCAAAAAGCTGCACGCGTCAGCGTTTTGTCAACCGTTTTGCCGGACTGCGACACGTAAAGTTTTCATCCTTGAATTTCCCGCCAATTTCCAATCAGGTCACCCTGCCAGCGCCAGCTGTCCCTTTACAAATATTTGGCACATTTTTGAGCAACTTGATTCTTGCTAAAAATGGCGGTAGCGCTTCTTGAGGGTACGAAACACCTCGCACGGAAACCGTAAAGCAGCAACCGTTTTCTTTCAGAATGGCAGCAAATTCTGTAAAATGGAAACGGCAGGAAAAAGAGTAACCGGGACAGACACATAGCTCATAAAAAAGCTTTGTTCCGCAGAAACCAACCTAAGCTATCCTTTTCGACCCGACAAGTTAAGATAAACGTACGTTAAAATACAATTAAGAGAGATGATTTAAATAAGCAGGACGCAAGCGAGATAAGTCCGACATAAAAATGTAT
>Ga0058701_10005664_pt1 | contig 10419 bp, 5 predicted proteins | sample AgamicOrMae_FD_97039 | JGI IMG/M metagenome (GOLD analysis project Ga0058701, IMG submission 97039) | Agave microbial communities from Guanajuato, Mexico - Or.Ma.e | ecosystem: Host-associated > Plants > Phyllosphere > Phylloplane/Leaf | place: Guanajuato, Mexico | collected 2012-06-04 | reverse complement strand
GTTTCTCTGTCTCTCTTTCTCTTTGCGAGTCCTTTGCAAGCTGGCACTTACAAATTCATCTTTGCACTCGAGCTAACTGAACAAGTCTTGCGAGCCACGACGAGACCAACTCGGCCGAGTTGGAAAAGGAAGCTTCCGACGAGGCTGATCTCTTGGCCCTCGTGATAAGCCCCAAATTGATGGGTCTTTTTTCAATTTGGGCCCGTCGTCGCGCCGGTCGGGCAGGTCTAGTTGACTCTGCTGATAAACAATATCACCACGAATGATATAGACACGTCTGGACGACGTCGACAACGATAAGAATTCAGATTCAGATTCTCCGTCATTCAGAGAACTCTTGTCGTATCATACAATCCATGTCCTCGGGTGTAGTTGCTCTTTTCACAGTACACTGCTGGAAAAAGCAGATAAGAACAACTCGTGGCGTCAGAAAGTAAACAATTTCTGTTGTTCGTTGACAAACATGTTGCGCGAGCACAAGTGCCATCCATGCGCAACAACTTTCGATGGCCCATTCATTTGGATTAAATTAATTTATTGCCAGACTGAGGAGAAAGTTCAGATCGCATATCTGTAAACAATCTGGCTGGCTAGTCTCAGCGTGATCGTCACGATCCTTGAAAACATCTACATGCTCGATAATGAATGTTTAAAGTATTTTCCTGGAATTGGAAAATACGTATAAACCACAGGAAATCCAAAGCTAAAGGGTGTTTGTTACACAGAATGGATACTTGCTGATGTATTTTCGCGAAATAGGAATCTCTGGCTTCAGAAAACCAGATGATTTCTGGTGAAAGCAACAGAAGTACTTACCTAACATTTTGCTCAAGTCTGCATTATGGAGGTCTGGATTTTCGTCGGCGAGACGCTTTCTCTCAGCCTTGGCCCAAACCATGAAAGCATTCATTGGGCGCCTGATTCTAAGGGCTGCTGGCTGATGAAGGGGCTGTTGTTGGTGGGGATTGTGGTGGTGGTGGTGGTGGAGGTGATGCTGTTGATGTTGGTGGTGGAGGTGCTGAGGTGTGTGCGGGGCTAGAATTTGGTGCTGATGATGATCGATCATCGTTGGATATGGTTGCTGCTGTTGCTGCTGCTGCTGATGCTGATGCTGATTGTTCATGATAGTTTGAGTAGTTAATTGTATTGCATGGCCCTGGGGGTGATCGTGAACATTTTGATAGTGTTGTTGTTGCGGCATTTGTGTATGATGGTGATAACTTTGCGGCTGTTGCATCTTGATTAAAGGAAAAATATAGACTCAATTTACTAGAAACTATCAACTACTAATTTGTGAAAAACTTAATAAAAGGAGTCGATTTGTGGCAAACGACATAATAGATTGACTATGTTTAATAGAAATCTCATACTGATCCATATTAACTTTATCCGGCCACCATTTGGGCGAGCGAATGTTTTAACTCGTTCGCTCAACTCGTTGGATCTTAAGGGCCACAGTTCGTGGTATTATTGCCAAAGAAACACACTTGCACATTCGCACAAACAACCTCTTACGAGCGAGGCAGTCGTCGAATGCCCAACGTCAATCTTCTTACCGTGTCAGCTAAATATCAAGCGACGCATGAGAGTGTATGCGTGTACACCTGCCAGCCTCTCTGTCGTCTACCTTTGGTGTGTCGCTCAATCAATACTTTCCTGTCGAGATTAACAGCACGCAAACAAACTGGAAATCTTACAAAAGGGACGAGGGGAAAGATAGGAAAACCAACATTCGGCCACAAATCGCATCCGAATCCTGGCGAATGTGCAACAAGCAGCGCGTGCGCATCAGTGCCCCCAGGGATCTGCCAGCGTTTCGTTCGGATGATCGCAAACGATCGTCAAGCTTTACTGTGTAGGGTTGGCGAAAAGTTCGCTGGCGGGCATGCGCAGTTGATGGGCAAAGCAGAGGCGAGCGAATCTAGGTGAGCGAATTCTAACAGCCCAAGAGTCACACGCCATCTGCCGCCGTTCTAGTATAGCTTATGGAACGAAAAAATTCGACAAATCTATGCTGGTTCTACGCAATCTCAGATCCTCGTCACCAGAAGACCTTGTTCAGCTATTCCACGAGTACTCAAATGATGGCGCCACTAGTTCTGCAAGGGTAGCTCACCCTTATTGCTAGATCAGAACATCTCATCATCCAATGGTTGAATGATTAGCCTATTTGTCACATGATTATTTATTTAATTTTCATATTATCGAATTGCAGCACCATTTTGGACCACTCATTGGGCAGCGGCCGGCCACTGGACGAGCACTGGTTTGGACGATTTGGGAGCAACAACAATGATTGGACATTATCTGGTATGTTCGGAGGCATTTATGTCGCCAATTAGAGCCAGGAATTGAAATCCAGCAGTGAGACAGAGTGTGCCCATTAAATCTGCCAAGGACATCAAGAGGGATATACCAAATACATCTGGATCCATGTGATGCTTCATCAAGAATTTCATCAGTGGCTCGCAGATGAGCAATAATGAGAAAACTTGAACCAAGCATAGGGCCATGTAAACAAGATAAAACTGCCAAGTTATCACCACAGAGTTTGTTGGAGATAGCAACCAGATAACAAAAAAGTACAATGTGTGCGCTGGAACGATTGTTATGAGAAGTAGTCTGGCAGCGGTCGAGTTAGGAGATGGGTTGCAGAATGACCAAAGCAACAATCTGATAAGTTTCAGTCCAATTTCAGCAACTTTCTTAGCACCATCCACAAATGGCCACGAACGCGATTGGTTGTGATGATGTTTCTCTTTCGTGATAAATGGCCATGCTTGGCTGAGGAACGATGAAAGTGAATTGAACTTTTGCTTATTATTAAGCAGATTTGATGTCCCATCGTCCACCAATCCCATTGGATCTGTGATGAGGCCCAATTTTTCAATATTGCGTTTGCGTGATCCTCTTGATTTAGAGACACGCCTGATGACGCTGCACCAGAGATAGGTGGACACACGGCTTGCCTGTGCAGCAATCAGGTTAGCCCCGAAGCCATTAACTACCGGCTGATAAAGAGCAATCTTGTGAAATTTGCCTAACACAATTGAAAGAATCATACCTGAGCCCAAGGACACACCTATGCTGGCCACAGTTGGAGTCACCGAGGACAGAACCAGATCGTGAGTTTCCTCAAACATGTAGGCCTCATAGGTGACGAATAACCAGAGCAAAATTGACACAACTATTATCGCAATTGGCCACATTTGCGCCTCAGCCGCCATAGAGGTATGTATCAACTGTGCAAACAAACCATAGGTCATGACACAGCTCAAATCTCCATAGAGGGCTGAAACTAGTGTCGATAGATTGTCTGGGTTAACTCTAATTTTGGCCGCAAGCCAAACGGTCCACCAAACAATGATACTGGATATGAATATTAAGATGATGCTCGTTAGTAGGGCGCAGGGCAGCACAACCAGGGTGGCGTTTCGCAGGATAAACAATGAACCATGTTCCACGTGCGACCTACTCTGCTCCATGAGATTGGTTATGTGGAGACCATTAGCATTTTGTTGGACCTCACTAAGCGACCCTGTGGACTGGTTCAGGGATGACTGGTTTCCATTGTGACGGTGTGTCAGCAAACCAAGAGCCACTGGATGTGCTGCACTAAAGCCAAGGTTGCTTAGTAGTAGCTGACAGACCACTGATGCCATTGTAGCGCAGAAGCTCAAACCGATGGCGTGACTGAACATGAGAACTAGATTGGACAGATAGGCATTTCGTCGCTGGTAGTTGGTGTTAAGCAAGTTTAAGTTGGATAAAGTGGACAGACGAGAGGCCAGAGTCATTTCGATGTTGCCCTTGAGGCCCATAAATGAGGGCAACAGAACCAAAAGGGTTGGCACTTCCTGGAAGGCACTCCATTGCGCCATCCTATTGAACACAAGTCCGGCGCTCAAGTTGCCAAAGCCAGCCAGAATGAAGGGCAGACAAACTTGAAGCAAAATGATAAGTTTAGTTTGACGGAGCAGCATCATTGTTGGCGGCGCCGTGCCATCTTTTTCACATTTGCCCTCCAGATTTGCGTTGCTGGTTAGGTTTGGGCTTGATGCAAATAAGCTGCCAGCATCTGCCGTTTGGCCAAAGAGAGCGGCCGCCTGTGGCTTGATTGAATCTGTTTGCTTGTGGCAGCACATTGGACAGGGGCCGAATTTATGCGACTGAGCTGCTGCTTTAGTGTGGCACAATTTTGCCTTTGATATGGAACAACTGGCAAGGCTTTCGGAGCTGCTCCCACTTAGGGTTGAGTAACAGCTGCCCCGACAACAACTACTGTACAGGGACAGCTCGGAGGCACATCGGCGAGCCTGGCCAGCATGGTGGTGCTCATTTAATTGCTCATTTTTTCGCCCCAATCGGCCCATAAGCAACCGATCGAGCAGGCCACCACCTTGGGCCAGAGTGTGGCTCTTGTTGGAGCTGTGTCGGCCGAAGCGATCAAGATTGGCCTCGACTTTGGGGGCCCCAATTGGCGATGATGGAGATTTGCCACGCAAGCTGGTGTGCTGTTTGGAGCACGATTTTGGACACACGTGACTCAGGTGATGGTGGTCCTCGTGGTAGTTGTCAAAGGAGCTTGTCAAATCAATCGACATCATGGGCTCAATGGGCGCAAATTTGCCCACAGAACCTCTGGAGATGGTGAGCGAGTGGCGCAATGCTTCTGGCCGCTGGCTGCACTCGTCAACTGGCGATAATGATGAGTGTCTGTCCTGAATGGACGCGTTTGCTGCAGCATCATCCAGCGTGTGCCGCTTAGACGAGCTGAAACTGGTGCAACTGGCTTGAGTGGAACCATTAGCCGGGCCCAATGGCGCCTGGGCTGCCTCCGTTCCTGGGCCGCCTTTGTCTGGGCAAGTTAACGAGTAGTGCGCACTGGTGCTTGGGGGGCCTGCTGCTGCTGCCTTGCATAGCTCTTCAGTGGGCCCATTGTAGAGGATAGCATCGGAATTGGTGGAACAACTATCAGTGTCTATTTGCAAACTATTACCTAAGGGATTTTCAGGGGTAGAGGCACGGAATGGATTCGGGGCCGGGCTAGTTGCACTGTGGTGCAGTTGCTTGTTCCCCGAGCCAGTTTCTGTATGGTGAGCCAATGAGTGGGCTTTGCCGAAAGCAGTGCTGAAGGGTGCTTGCCTCTCGCAATGATGCGGGCCAGTGCCACTTTTGGCCGGACCAGCGCCAGTTGAACCGCTTTCGCCGCCGTTTGGCTCCAATTTGTCGGCTCCACCACCACCAGTGGCTGGGCTCTGAAGCGAGTAGCCCAGCGGAGTGGTAAGATTATTTGCCTGCAACTCCCGAGCTCCGGAGCTAATGGCTCCCCCGGAGGATTCCCCCACGGGCGACCTTGACTGGCACTGGCCCAGTGGGAGCCGGGTGGCTGCCCGCGGGCCCCCAGGTGCCAGCGATGCGGAAGCGGCCGAGTGGTCTGTCCCATTGCCCATGGGCAGAGGAGGAGAAGGGGGCCCACCATGGCAAGCTTGGCCATCATTCATGCGAGGGTTTTCCGGCTTTTTATTGACAAACTGTTTTTTGCCCGCAGAGGATAACGAGGAGGAGGAGCGGGAGGGCCTAGCTTCTGGCTCGGCTTGGGCCTGGCTAATAGTGGAACAGTTTGGCCGCGAGCCAGCGGCTTGTTCCGCCCTGAGCTCCGCCTGCCTCAGAGAGGCGCCCTTGTGCGAGGCCCGGCTGGCCCGAGGCTCCTTCCGGTCGATACAAGGGCGCAGAGGAGGCTGCATGGGGGCGGCACTTGGCTGGAGCTGGTGTTGGGCTGATGATGTTGCTATCGGTGGATCTGGAAAGAATTCAATTCCGAAATCGCATAGGCCGCTGAGGCGCGAGTCTAATGAGCACAAATCGTCGCTGAATCTGGGCCCAGCATTCGGGGCGCCCAGAATCATATTGATCAAACTGGAGCGCCGTCTCAGCTGCCTCTGTTGCTGCTGCTGCTCCTCTTCCGCCGCCTGCTCTTCGGCTGCTCGGCCTTGGCCCCAAGAGGTGGCGACATTTGGGGCCCGCCGGCGAGCCCAAGCCGTGCACTCTTCGCAACCGGCAACTGGGGGCCCCTCCAGCTTGAGGCCCGCAAGCAGCTGGAAGTTTCGGTTCGAAATCACCGACAGTCTTCGCATGAGCCTGGCGCAATTAGCCTCGTCCAGGTAGGCGTCTCGGGGGCGCTGCTTCCGCCCGCCCGGCTGCTCCTTGTCTTCCGAAACTCCTGCTTGCTCCTCCTCCTGCTCCTCCTCCTGCTCGCCATCTGAGGAGGAAGCTAAGGTGGAGCTCTGTCTCGGCTCCAATCGGCCACCTGTGCGCGCGGGCGACAACTTGGCGTTGGAGCGAAAAGTTTGCCGCTCATTATGTTGGATCGGGCGGCGAGCTTGGTGGCGCTTGTTGTCGGAGTGGTGTGGCTCGAGTTGGGGCGCCCCATTTGCCCCATTTGGCCCATTTGCTCCACTTGCTGCATTTGTTTGCTCCCCCTGGGCCTCCGCTGATTGGCTGTGGCCCATTTGGGGGCTGCAGTTTTGGCAAAAATGCAGTGGAAATAACAACAACAACACAACGAGCACGACGGACACTCGCTGCTTGATGGTGCCTGGTGCTTAGTGCTTGGTGCTTGTGGCACACACTTGGTTGCAGGTCGAAGCTGGCGGGGGCAATTATTGCACTGGAGGCAGAACAACAGTTTGGCCAAGACGAACCAGTGCCACGCTTGCCGGATTATGCAAACATATTCACCACTGTCCAATGCTCTCCAGAGACAGAGATTGGCCTCCACTAGGCGACAATGCAATGCAATGAGTAGGGGCAACACTAATCTGCTCTCAAGCAACACAGTGACACTAATACTCCCCCGCAATTTTTGCGCTCACTGTTACTGCTTGCCCTCAGCTAGTTTGTCCCAAAAGGCTTGACGAGAAGACTCTGCTGTTCCTCGAGAAGACTCTGGTCCACACGAGAAGAGAGTCCACAATTGTGCTGTGCTAATCTGTTGCAAGAAAAGACTGGTCGCCGAAGAGCCGGCAGTCTTTTTGTCTAATTACTGGACTATTTACCAACAATAATAATGGCCCCCAAGGTGCAGATGTAATAGTGGGAGATGAGCTGCTGTATTTGCATCTATGTACTACTATTGTGCAATGGAGCACGACTGTGTGTGGGCCACATAAGATATTCACATGACAGCGTTCGAGTGGGCCAGTTGCGCGTAGCTTGACAAAAGTTGCCTTGCCATAAGTGCCAAAGGAGGCATATTCTGATTCTGAGCAGCATATTCTAAGCTCTCTCTTGGAATATGCTCTCTCTCTTTCCAGCCAGACCTCTACACTGGTTCAAGTGCACATTTGCAACTCATTATAATTGGATAATTTCCACAGCTTTGAGTGTTGTGGAATCTGTTTCGGCCAGAGCCAAAGAGCAAAGAGTGCAAAGGTGTTCTCTGTTTATCGCTGTTTATCACTGTTTAGCTGTTTAGCTATTGTTTAGCTGTTTAGCTGTTTAGCTCGGCCACCAGTTGTTTGGCAGAGGTAGTGTGCAATGATTTTGCTCAGCCGCCATCTTTTTCGCCCCATCGAACGAGCAAACAGAGCAAACTGAGTGCTGCAAACTGAGTGCGGCATTCTTCTTCTGCCAAAAGGTGTTTCTTTCTGGCCGCCTGATTCGATTACACGCTTTTGGCCAATGCAAAACAGTCTTTTCCTCTGCTTGCGACTGTCTGTCTCTGTGACACACAGACGAGCAGCCAGACATCCTGAGCTCAAGTGACAGAAGACTCAGACAAACAGCTCGAGCTCGGATGAAGCAAAATGAGGATGAGAAACAAGGCCAGAAAGTCAGCAGAGGATCTCCCGAAGACTGTCTCTGAGTTTTGCTGGATCGTCTTGTTTCGAGCTAGCTTGGCGCTTGCTTGCTAGCTTGTTTGGCGCTGGCCCAAATGAGACACGCCTGGAGAGTGTCTGGCAAAGTTATTAGCGTCACGCGAAACAGAGGCGAACACAATGGGGAGCTGAGGAGGCGAAAAAGTGGGCGCAAAAGTGGGCGCGCGTTGCAAGCGTGCCAGCAGAAGAGAAGAGGAGGAAAAAGTGTGCATTGTTTGAGGCTCGTGTTTGGAAAAGGCGAAAGCCGAAAGAGAAAAGTTGGGGCCGACTCTTCGTGATTAGTCGGCCGGAGACAGTCTCCAATTGGGCGCTCGATGCAGCCAGTTGGCGAGCGAGCGCACTTGCGACAAGTTGCCTGCGAGGAGCCCTTTTTCAGCCTCACTTCAGGCTAGTCTTTGGCTGCCCTTAGGTCTCAGCTCTTAGCCTTTAGCTCTACTAGTCTCTGTAGTCTGGCCGCTGGTCGACTGCAGCTCGCGTGCCACGAGACAATCCGATCGGAGCAACAGCGAGAAGAGCGAGACGTTCATGCTATTGAGTTTCGTTTGCCCAAAAATCTGGCCTCCAAATAGCCCTAAGGTCGCCCTAAGGTGGCCCCACTCAGACGAGGGTCACCGAGGACAGTCTGTAGCTCGGAGGACATTCTGTAGCTCAAAAAGCTGCCCGTTTGCTCGATTGCACTTCCGGCGAACACACTTACACCTAGAGAGTCCTCCAGGTGGCGGAAGTGGCGGGGGAGCATTGAGGGCGCCCACTTGGTGATGCATATTTGTGACGGTTGTCGTGGGTGGGCTCTGGAGGGGCAGCAGGGCGCAAAGAGGGAGCCCAATTGGGCGCGAGGGAGCCGCAGACAAGCCTTGGGAGGCATCTGGGCGATTTCGGCGTGCCCAGCAAGTCAAGTGGACGAGCTCGAGTGAGAGTGAGGCGAGTCAAAGTGGAGAGTGCCTGCCACTGTGCTTGGGGCTCGTCGTCGTTCCATTGGAGTGGGCCCATTGGCTAGTGCATGCCGGCGAGTGCATGCCGGCGAGTGTATGCCATTTTCTAAATGGGATTGCTGTTTATTTTCGCTGTCAACCAATCCGCTCGGCTGGGCCGCTCACTGGGCGCTGGTGTGGGCCGAATATCATGATTGATAATGGCAATAAACATGTTGAAAAAGCGGCCAGCGAGAGGGGGCGGGCCGGCCGCGCGAGTGGGCGGGGCCGCGGGCTGGTCTGCGGGCCGCGCGCGCGAGCGAATCTTTGAGGGCCAGAGTGCTGCTGCGGCGCGCGCGGGCCGAACCAGGCGAGTGGGGCGTGTGCGGAGGCGCCCGAAGAGGAGCCGGCGTGCAGATGAGCATTTTTGAGACGAGTCGCCGTCTTGCCGGCCCGGCGCCCCTTAGGTGCCGGATGACGAGCGGCATCGATGGCCGCCCGGGGCTGTGGCAAGACGGCGGCGAGTCGGCAGCGAGTCGGCCGGCGTGCAGGGCGCCTGTGGAGCCGCCCAGCGTGGGGCCCGTTTTGGCCGGCCGGCAGCGAAAAGGGGCGCCGAAATGGAAACAGTGAGCCAAGAGGGCCAAAGTAACGGCCCACTGGGCTCGGTCACGTTCGCGGCCCTTCGAGAGGCCGAGCAGAGTTGCTCGAGAGCCTCGCAAGGAGCCCAGCCGGACGGACAGTGAGCGGCGGCAACAGTGAGCGCGGGCAACAGTGAGCGGCCGCCTCTCGACAATGAGCCCCAAATGCATAGTGCTCGCAGGCTGGAACAAGAGCGGGCGCAAAGTGCTCGCTTCCGGCCGAGCTTGGGGCCCAGCTGGTCCAGTGCAAGTATCTGGCTCAGTGTGGCCGCTCGTCCGGCCTGCTGGGGCGCCCCAAGACCACTTAGAGCGGCGCGGGCGATGTGAAATATCGGCCTCTTAAGAATCGCCGATTGCCAGCGAGGCGCCTCACTGGCGAGGAACAATCGGGGGCACGTGGAGGCTGGCCCGAAATCGCTTGATTGGGAGGCGCCGGGCCGAGGACGGTCTTGGGGCTGCCTTCTGGCTTGCCATTTGGAGCCTCGTTTGGCGTGGCGAGCGCGCGCCTTTGGCCTTGCCGCACGAGACGCGTGCATTGATCGTGCTTTGATCGTGCATTTGAGGGCGCTCGTTCGGCGCTGTGCAGTGTGCCCTGTGCGCTATACAGTCTGCAGTGTGCTCCATACAGTGTGTAGTAGCGCCATACACTGTGCAGCATAGCGCAGGATAACGAGCCGCCGACACGAGACGGAGGGCGCCGCGTCGCAGCTTCCTGGCGCCTCTTTGGCCAGCTTGTTGGCTCGCCAAGAGGCTGGCCGCCAAGCCGAATTCCTCAGAGCACAAAGGAGCTTCAGCGTGCTCGCGAGTGACGCAACACTGAAGAGGAGGAGGCGCCTCAGCTGGTGGGCAAGACTTGCAAGACTTTGCAATGGGCCATGTTTCTATTCATTTGTTTCAACCTAGTGGTCCATGTGAGCGGCGTGTGTGGCGCTCTGTGTGGCGCTCTGTCCCATTGTGTCGTGTGCATTAGCGACAGTCTGTGTGTGGCCG
>Ga0058701_10005663_pt1 | contig 10422 bp, 5 predicted proteins | sample AgamicOrMae_FD_97039 | JGI IMG/M metagenome (GOLD analysis project Ga0058701, IMG submission 97039) | Agave microbial communities from Guanajuato, Mexico - Or.Ma.e | ecosystem: Host-associated > Plants > Phyllosphere > Phylloplane/Leaf | place: Guanajuato, Mexico | collected 2012-06-04 | reverse complement strand
CAGACTTTCGTACAACTCAGACTTTCAATGTATAGGAGGGGATTTCGCCGGGACCGGGCAAAAAATTCGTATAATCCAAGATTTCGTATAACTCAGATTCGTATAATCCAGGTTTGACTGTATTAATTACGAACGTGGAAAAATCTATGACTTGTAATTAGTGATTTGTGATAAAATGATTTTTCCTAACTTTGACACATATAAATGTCGACTTCTCTTGAGATTAGAGATATCAGCGATATGCTTCCTTGTATTAATTTAGCCTTTTCACGCAACAAATACGTTCCAAAGAACATTATGCAGCGGTCTGCTGTATTCGACTATTTTACATCGTCGGAAAGTACATGCAAATTTTTCTCCGCTTTTGAAGAGGAAAAAATGAGATGTAAAGCATAAAAATATTTTTTAAAAAATAGCGTGAGCTATAAAGCCATCCGCTTTTTAAGAGCCAGCCGATTCGCTCTCCGAAAACTAGGGCGCAAGTACGGTGCTCAATCAGAAATTATGGTTTCAATAAGATTTTCAACAGCTTTTGAGCAACGTTTGAACAAAAAGTTATATCCAAACTTTTTTGTGGGAAAGTTTGGCGGGCTTGGAGCGCGTTTATGTTTCTTAATGAGTAGGCTCAATGGCAGTTTGTTCGGAATGAGTATTCTACGAAAAATTAGATTGAACCGCATTGCACTTAAGCATTTTTATAAAAGTTTTCTTAAAAAGCTACTATGGAATTTAAGTTAAGGCTTTGAAGGGCATTCTCAAGGTGTGAGTTTTTGATTACTAGTAAATGGAATTCCATGATTGATTTCACCTATTCATGCTGAGAAGCTTATTACAGTATTATGTTTTCTCTCTCTTTTTTTCTGTGGACTTGGAAGTCTGGATTTAGGTATGGATATGTCAGAGTGATCTAACTGATGTGGAGATCAGCCTTTTGGTTGATTTTTATGAGGTTCGCGCAAAGCTTTAGGGGGGAGTGAAGGGCTGTGTGATCAGAGCTGAGATAGAACTAATTGATTGAAATCTGTAGGAGATAAAATACCGGCATATCAGTTTAAAACATTAACAGCACAACAGGGCAAATTGAAATCAGAGTTAGTGATGCAGTCGCTGTTGCTCAGCAACTCTAATGGGCATAACTGCCTGCCTAGAACTGAGGAACGCTTCAATGCAATAGAATTAGTTACTCGGAGTTGCAGAATTATCCCAACGCTAATCTTATCAGGAAAATTTCTACCAGTAGTAAACTCGAACTTCAACGAGTTCGTTTTTTTATTATTATTATTATTTATTTTTTTATACCCCATCTTAATCTTAATAAAAATGCAGTAGAAGTAAAAGTATTCCACGTTGTGTTGGAGGAGCGATTGATAATGGAGCTACTTGCCGGCGGGAGGGCGAAAGAACTTGCAAGGAAAAAAGGTTACTACAGGGTGGACACTAGAATACATAGAAAATAATGTCTCAGAACAATATTTTTTTCCAGGCTTGTAGTGACAATTTTCCAAAGCTTTGTAATATTTGTTCCAAATTTCGTATCATCTTGAAAAATGCTTGCTCCTTTCGAGATTTTCCCCGGATTTCCACGGTAATTCGCTATTTTCCATCCATAAGCATGACTTTCCCAGGATTGACAAAATTCCATGACTCTTCGAAAATTCCACGGTTTATGGCAATTCCCCATGCTTTACCATATCTTTTCCAGAATTGATATAAGGTTTAACGACTTTTTCGGATATTCCAGGGTTATTTGGAATGTACTCTTCTTAAACAAAACTTGTTCAGCATATCCGGGTTAGCCCACATCCTGAAATCAAGTGGGACAAAATATCTGGAGAATGTTAAACTCACCTCGATAATTAATCCTTGCGTTCAGTTTGCCCTTATATCCCAACGGGTGAAAACTTGACCGTCCGAAAAAAGAACCACGTTCACGTAGAGTTAAATTTTCGAAGAGCCAAGCCACATGCTTTGCCGCTGCACTTCACCAGCACTGTTATTAATTCAGTAAAGTGATCACGAACACAGCCGTTCCTTCCAAAACAAAGGCACTGACACTCAAAACGATAAGCACACAAACAACATTGCCGCGCACAGCGAACGAACTAAGGACCGCGGGAAAACGCAAAATTAAACAGAAACCGATTCCAACGCACGAAGCTCAGCAGATGATCATTCTAATCGGATAGAGACAGAAAGTTTCTTCTGTTCACGAGGAGCACCGCAACAAGACGAGGTTACCGCGATATCAACACGCGCAGGAAAATGGGACGAAGTTCGACACACACGACACGGCGTCCGAACGACGCGGCGACTGTCGGCAGACTGACTTCGCCTTCCATCTCTCTCTCGCTGGACAGGGGAGAAAAAGCGTGCGCTTGCCGCGGTGAGCGAGTGGAGGGAGGGGAGGGGGTGGTATGCAACGTGCATTCGGAGCACTTCGGCGTCGCTCGGCCAGCTCCGTTGAGGCGTGCTAGGTGCCAACAGGAGAGCTCGGCTCGGATCGGGGTGGGGTGGAAATGGAAATGCATTTCAAAGCGCATCGCGTTTGAGTTGACCCGCTGGCGGGCGGTGCCTGCCTTTACGATTTCTGTTTAGAGGCGCAAAGCCATGCGTTCACGACAATTTGCCCTGACTTTTTATCCGTTGCTTTGAAATGATGGAATTCTAAAAACGCGGTAAATTTTAAAGGTTGCAGTTTTTACCTCTAGATTTCCACCACTTGCCGCCAACTCGAGCGGAATGACAGAGGAGCGAGGCACGAGACATTTAACTTAACAAAGTGACTATTCACACGCTGCCCCATTTAAAATGTATAGGGCTGGTTTCCGTGCGTTCAAGTCACCTCCCATTTAAAATGCATTAAGTTGGTTTCCGTGCGTTCAAATCTCCCTCGCATTAACTTTGCGCCGCTTACTTCGCAGCCAACTTGAAACGCAAGCGGCAACCTTAAATGACAACATGTCAGAGTGATAAATATAATAACCGTTATTTGGCATGAAGGTAAACCGAAGATAGCTCTGTTTTGGCTATATTATCATGGATATCAAACGAGACCTATCAACAGCCTTGTCAAATGATATGAATAGCTGCCTGTCCGACTTCATCGTGATAAGGCATTAGGCTGGGTCAATCTCTAAATTTAGAATAATTACCCGTTTTATACCCTCCACTCTCGGTCCGAACTGCTAGACTTTGTCTCTGTGTTCCCCCCTTGTTGAACCACTTACTGATACGCATTAAAAAGGTCAGTTCTATTCGCACGTCTATGTTAATACAAGGGAGACTTGAACGCACACAGAAATCAAGCTAATGCATTTTAAATGGGGCAGCGTGTGAATAGCCACTTCGTTAAAAACATGCAACCGTGTAGGTAATATTAGGTTCACTTAGGTTAAGTGCCTTAAGGCTTGCTTCAGTCCCGCTCCACTGACCGCTAAGCCAGATGCCGCTCACCTCTCGGGTTAGGCCATATGCTACTGCGGAGAAGTAAGCTGCATCGGGCTTGATAACCATTAGGTTAATTTTAGGTCAAGTGACTTTCGCCTTGCTTCGCTCAGATATGGCGAAACGAGAGGGCAAACATGAGCGGGAACGTTTGTTATTTCAAATTGAAAGTATGCTCATAGAAGATTTCCTAGAACAGGGAATGCATGTATTAGTGCAACGTCTGAAGTGTCTATTCACTTAAATAACGCAGAAGGTTATTTCTGAGCAGCAGGTAGGAGTGTAAAGGAAATGGGATGTACTCTACGCCGAAAACAGCCACTCGCTGGTACTCAGAGAATATATCGTGAATTTTTAACGCATGACGGTAGCACAACAAGCTTATTATCAATTAAAGAGGTTCACATGTTTAGAAGTCAAAATCGCCCGGGATCTCCCACCGTTTGAAGGTAATAAGCTACATAAACGCACAAATGGTTCAGCCTAAACTACCCCAAAGATCGATTATGCTCCTCATCCACCCTTAAAGAAGTGTTTAAGCTCAAACTTGTAAACCGATTAAACGTATTGAGAAGAATGTCCGTTTTGATTAGTTCTAGACGTTGTAAGGAGCCCTAAACATGTTATGGATACAATGGAAAAATGGATATGAATGTTCGGTTAGTTGTGAGGGCTAATACAGGTGTGGAGCTAATTAGTAAAAGGCTATTTATTTACACGTCTCCACCACCATTTTTTGGCTTAACTAGGCCTCTCAACCGCTTCGAAACACTGTTAAGGGACAAAGTAGAACATAAAATTCGATAATACTTAACACACAAACACAAGTAAATACCTTTGCGTGAGGACTAGTGTTCGTCGAACAAATCCAAAATACGCGCTTGTAGTGTGGCCCAAAGCTCCAATGATCAAACAGGATTTTTCCGTCTTTTCCAGGAAACCTGAGAGTTTTCTCTCTCAATATGGTTGACACCGTTTTCTCGCCGCTGGAGGGGGTAAATGTTGTAAACGGCGCCACAACAGAGGCGCCCCAGTGAATTCGCCAGATTCCTGAAATTTGTAGTTTGTTGTCTCTTTCTTACGCGAAGCAAGAACAACGTTCTTTCAGCCTTTAAGCTGCTCTTACGCCATACGAGGAAAATAGATGCTGTGAGAAGACCATCCATGCCCTATTTTACCTTCACTCTTTAGGTTACGGAACTAGGTTGCCTGCCATTAATATTTTGTGTAAAAATGAAATAAAAAACTCTTTCTTTCTTTAAAAAGGCATTGATGTAACGTGGAACTCTCGATTTCAGATATAAAACAAGTTGTATATAACATTTAGCACTTTGTCGATTTTGTGAAAACGGTTCAATATCTTTAATTAAATAATTCCACCCAATCAAATACTGTATTATTCATCGTCTGCCGATTCATTTGCTGAATAGAACTTGACATGAAACATAGTTTTGCCATTTGATGTACAGCGACTGTCAGTTATAAATTAACTGTCGAGCGACTAATTGTAAGTTTTAGCAATGCAAAACTACAGGGTCAACGTCACTTTTAAAAGTCGTGAAAACTCAAAATCATTTTTTTTACAGATTGAAAAATGAATTAACTAAAGGAAAACAGATCCAAACAAAATCAGAATTTCTTCGGCGCTACAAAACTCAAAAATAGAATAAAAATTGTTACCCCGAAAATGCATAATATAAACTATCAACTTCTTGAAATCACCCCGTGCTCCCATTTCGCGATCTTGTGGGTACCGATACCCGTGATTCACGCGATCTGCGATGCGATAGGCCCTAATATGAAGTAGCGGATAGAGCTGCGTCGCAGGGTCAAATAATACCGTGCGCAGGTTAAAGATTTTATAACCGTGCTTTCTAACTTTTTGAGGTAGCAATTTTAACCTTTTGGTTCAACCTTTCGTCGTCAAATCGAGCGGAACTACAGCGGAGCGATGCAAGAGGCATCTAACCTAACTTAACCTTTCATAACAATAAAGCCTCTTGCTTTTTACCAAGATTAAAGTCACTTGTGCCTCGCTTCGCTATCGCTCCGCTCGGCTGTCGCCAAGCCTAATGTCGCTCACTCCTCGGCGGCCCTAAATCGGCCGCCGAGAAGTAAGCGGCATCAGGCTTAGCGACCTTTTGATTAGGTAACCCTAGGTTAAGTTAGGTTAGGTTATGTCGCTTGTGCCTCGCTCCGCTCGGCTTAACGTCATAGGGGTTGAACCAAAAGGTTCAAAACGCAACCTTAAAAATTTAGAGTGTGATGACAGGAACATAAAATGAGATAGTAAGCACATACTCGAAATACTCGCCTGTAAGGCTCGCCGTTTTAGGAAGCAGCTGTGGGTTATTCATCGGTCAGAGGTTGGCGGCGTCCAGTCACCGGACGGAGCAAAGCGGGGCGAAGTGGGACAACGCGGGACAAAGTGGGACAACGCGGGACAAAGTGGGACAACGTGGGCCAAAGCAGCTGGAATAATTGAGGCCGCTGAGCTGTTTTCAGTGAATTTCCAGTGGCGCTACAGCGTTCTGCAGATGGGTTAGTGGGATGGATTAACTCTTTCGCATATTCGTTGACGGATGCCTTCTAATCCGCAGCAGGAATAGAAACGAAATGTCACCGTACGTCGGAGAGAAGGGAAGATCTTCACTGGGGACGTCAACAGCAGCATTCTGTCCCGGATTTATACATAGCGAATTTCGGACCAGATTAGGAACTCCATCGCGAAAAGGCCGTTCACTCAAACGAACGTGTTCAACGCTTTCGGCAAAAATTAATCATATCCAACTTGAACAGACGGAGCCTAACTTAAGCTATCCTAACCATTTTAAGAGCTCGTCTCCAGAAACGGACCTATTTATTAGAGGAATTGTCTTATTAACGCCTCATACGAACATTTATCTACAATCCGCTCGTAATTGCACGTGCTAGTTAAGATGAATCCAGTAACTTGATCATCGGAGAGCATTCTGAAAATTACTGCCGCAATGCTGAGCGTGGGAAGCGCTATGAGGAGGCAAGGTCCCGGGGGACAGTTGCACGTGGCCGACGTGGAGGTGGCCATGACCAAGTAAGACATCAACGCCGCAGGGACTTCCCGGGATGACGCCTTGTGTTAGTCCATCTTTGTCCGCCATCCCATTATTGAAATTATTTTTGACTGAAGAAAGGACTTCAGTTCATTCCACGGGATCCCCAGTCTAACTGTTTACGTGGATAAATTATTTAACGCTTGCATTTCTGGTTAAAAAGCTTGCCGCGGGTGTGAGTGTGCAATCAAATAAATTGGATTAACGAGGTCATTCTCTATAAGACTTGTTGACTTGGACTATCCGCAATAATGGTATCAACAACGCAGAAAGGACTCGTAAATTAACCCTTTACCGCCCAGCGATGCCGTTCGGCAACCGAAAAACATATTTTAGAGGATCTTTTCAGTTCAGTATTGTCTCAATTTAAAAAAAATATCACCCCTCTGGAAACCTGAAATTTTATAATTTAGGCATTTTAAAAAGCTTAAAATTGCGTATTTTAGTGAAAAAATCCTTCTAAATTCTCTTAAGCTAAAATTCACTCCAAATACTTTGGGTTGTGAAGGGTTAATAGGAAAGGGAACGATGGATGGCCTAAATTCAAACATCGCGCCGGTGGCATCTAAAATCAATGTTCGGTTGTAATGATTATCACAGTGAAGATGATACGACTAAAGGAACACACTGCGAAGGCCAAACTGAAAACTTGCCCACCTAACCCACTCTAGATTACCTTAGCTTCACTACAAAAAAAAATGTCATGATGTTTCTCATATTTTGCGACGCTTCTCCTCGTCGTGCTCAAGTAATAACCCAAATATAATACAAGCAGTGAAAACAATTTCCAATTCCGAGAAATCCATTCTTGAAGGACTTCTTATAGCTGCCAAGTCCCATCACATCCCATCATGATCGTTTACCCAAAAAGGAAAGAAATAAAATCATTTAGTTTCCGCGCTGAGCGAACGAGGAATGGGAGGACGCGGATGTCACAGAACACCGACGGAAAACGCAGGGCACGGGAGGTCTCATGCAAATTCGCAATAAGCCCCGGGGGGCTCCTTCCCTGTATGCACTTCTTCACACAGACATCTACGGAAGTCTCTTATTTCAGACTAAAGAGTCCCAAAGTAGAATAGAGCTATCAGGCAAAACTCGTCGTTTGCCAGAGGTATACATTCGCTCGCTTCAGCATGAGCAGAGCTTGGGCATCTTCAGCTCTTGGAATATATTGAAGACGATTCCAAGTCGCGGCGACAAAAAGATATGACAAAGTACCGGTAATTTGGTACTATTAATGGTGATGTTTCATGATCCTCTTTTTAGGACATGGTATCACGTTTTTGTTTCACCATGGAAGTAGAACAAGCTGTCAGTATGTTTCATCATTGGAGAAACCTTCCACTCCTCACATACTAGGAGTCCAAATATCCAATTAGCATTCCACTTTGCGATTCGGAAAATCCCTTCGGCTGAAAATTGTATCGATTACCGAAATCGGACTTCGGGGGAGAAATAATGAGAGAGGTTTTAGATTTCACTTTGTTTACCCTATTAAAAGGTCGGATTACTGGAACCTTTCCTAACATATCCACTGGACCGCACGGAACCTCTCCTCCCATTGGTTCCAAACAGCGTTGCTTCTTGGACCATCCCGTGGACCATCGTCCCCTGAAGACATTGTTGACCACCACCTGTGCTCTCCATATGGCGTGTTGGGCCACAGTCCCTCAACCATACTCAACTACGTTCCTCTCATCCAGTCTGTTCCGTTTGGCATACTTGATGTGAGAATTGCTGTGTTTGCGGTAACACTAATATTTTGAACACTTGTGAACTTCTAAGGTTGAACTTCTAAAAAATTGAAGGTATGCTGGGGAGAAATACAGGAGTAAAAATAGCGTAAGTTTATCTCTGATGAGAGAAAGCGCTTCTTTCCCTCGAGAAAGTAGCCCCACATGTTTTGATATCGCATTTTGTAGTTTCGTGAAATATATGCTAATTACTCGGTAAAACACACTAAAGATCTCCACAACTCGCCGCGTTTAAGCACGGAGTATTAGGTATACTTAAAAGATATCCGAATGCTCTGCGAATGAAGAAGGGATATATTGGACTAAAAGTAATATCAAAGTTTCAAATCTTGTTTAATCACTCTAAGAATAATTTTGCATAGTAGGCGAGAAACTCGTAAAACCCAAATATATTCCATGCGGTAGATATTGTTTCATATTGAGCATACTCCTGTTTACCATAAAAGATTTTGTTACGGATTATAGCGAAAACGAAAACCAAACACCTCTACATTTAGAGTTATGCGAGCTAGATCATAATCTTTCTCAAATTAAATCTTGCCCTTTTTTTTATTGTTTGGAAGACGCAAGATATTTTAGGTGCGACGGTCGCAAAGGTGGTATATTTTTGTGGCTTTGCACCCTACGTGCGTTATCTATACCTTGTTCCCCTTGCACTGTCATCACATTTCATTTTATTTGCATTTCATTCCATCAAAATACCTTTCTCCTCCCTTTTTCATTCTGCTTCTTCTTTTACCGCCGAAATGCGGCATTCTTTTGTGCTACAAAAATATTCGGAACAACAAACAAATGAGAAATTTCAAACATGACGATTTTTTCCTCTTTGAAGATGAGCAAGAGGCCCAACCGGTCCTGCTGAAACTCCCATGCGCAAAAGTGAGACAACACTATATTTCGCCGAGCCATTGATGAAATTTGCTGAGGTCGCAATTGAAATTATACTCCTATTTCTACTGCATATTCTCCTACACATGTTAAGACGAATCTGTAACGTCAAGATTCCAGCATAGTTCACTAAATCCACATCTTTTTTACCTAAGTTAGGGAGAGATTTCTCCTCTAAGTATCAGCCAGATCTGAGCCTTTGTAAGGTGTCTTTTTTGTGTGAAATGTTTCTACGGACGGCTGAAGATATATAAAATGTGTGTCACCCTCTTTTAAAATCACGCATCGCTTCACGTGAGACTTTTCATGACAGGATACTTCTTTCCGAGGGCGCGTTTTTCTACGAATGACACTGCATTTTTATAAACTGTTTAACTGACACTTGTCACTTGCACAGACTTCCGTACCATACACTGGAACCAAACACCCGTGTTTCGCTATGCGTAAGATGTAAAATCCTCTAGCTGTGCGGTTTTGCTTTAAAATGAAAAATTCATCCAAACTGTAATACATACATCCTTGACATGCGATTTAGAAGTCAACACATATATATCTGTTTGAGAATACTTATTGATTATTCGCAAATACTAGGTTGTAGATGTGGTTGTTTTACATACAAGTCTTGATATGATTAGGAAGTGGTTCATTAAGAACGTGTAGGAACTGATTGCTATAACATCACTATGGTTACGAGCGTGGCTTCTAGGATTTCAGTCATTTCTCAGCATCGTACATAATCTGTGGGGTTTTGGCCCGTTTGAAACGAAAAGCCGGCGAAAGCGATGGCGAAAGCGATAAGCAGACTTCACCGCTGTAACCCTACACCAGCGAGCATCCCTCCATGGGCATCGTCAGGCAGCCTATGCTCACCTCCGCCAAACAGCCCTCAATCTGGAAACGCTCGTTTGAAACGCGTTCCAGAACTCCGCCAGTTCGCCTCACATGGCCGTCACACACAAACCTTCACTTGATTTTTAACATTGTCTTTCTGAAGTTGAAGTTTGTAAAAACAGTCTACCGATCTAGACGGTTTTTCCTTCAAGGTGCCGGACAGGAGAACTAATGATTGGCGAACTAGGTTAGATGAATCTAGGTAAAGTGTCCCGTGCTATGCTAACGCTATGCCAGGCGCGGATCCAGGGGCATTTTTTGGGGGGGGAACTGGGGTCTTTCCGGTTGCCTACCCTGCACTCGTTGCCTACCTTTTTAGAGACGGGTAAAATCGCCTTTTTATTTGCGTT
>Ga0058701_10005662_pt1 | contig 10422 bp, 7 predicted proteins | sample AgamicOrMae_FD_97039 | JGI IMG/M metagenome (GOLD analysis project Ga0058701, IMG submission 97039) | Agave microbial communities from Guanajuato, Mexico - Or.Ma.e | ecosystem: Host-associated > Plants > Phyllosphere > Phylloplane/Leaf | place: Guanajuato, Mexico | collected 2012-06-04 | reverse complement strand
AAAATAGTTACAGTTGGTCAAATACTCAAACGAACAGGCCTTAAATAGCTGGTAGTACTTGGATTAGGTGAGAAAATTTCAATAGAAAGGAAATGTGTCAATAGGGCCATGGGCCCTAAATTCATTGATGACTACGGCCCATAAGTGCACATGCGTATCTCATGTGACTACTATCAATAAATGAGTGGCAACCCCGGTAACTAACACGAAGACCAAGGGGCAAATACGAGACACCGTTGAATACTAGGCAAGTTAGAATGGCCACAGTTCGTGTAAGTTCCCAATAAAAACTCGCCACATCATCCTTGTGACAAGCCATTCCAACGTGTCAAATGTTTATTCGTACACGTCATTTTTATTTCCTATTAGGATAGGACAATTATAAAATTTCAATTAGGGGAAATTAAGAAGGGGTCTTCCATCTATATTAAGCCGTGATTTACTGGTCACACTTACATTTCCGACCTGCGTGCAAACTCACTCTCTCTTCATACTGCTCTGAGTCATGGCGATTAGGGGGCGGAACCCTAGAGCTTTCGCTCTCATCCTTCTATTCTCTCTCTTCGCCTTCGGTTCGGCTAAAATCTTCTTCGAAGAACGCTTCGATGGTATCCTCGCCTTCCTCTCATTTGATTTCCATTTTGCTGTTTTGATTGGCAATATTCAAGTCCTATCAGTTGCTTCCTGCTTCTTGCTGAATCAGCTCTGATTAGTCTAGATTTATCTGGATTTTGGTTTTGACTGTAATCCAATTTGATTTTTGTGGATCATATGTTCTGGTTGGTTAGATTGCTTCTGCAGCTTGCTTCTGTTTATGATATGCTGCAGATGTGAAATGTGTATGCTGCTCTTAATTCTTGTTTAATTTTGGCTTGATTATAAAGCGATTCTGTTCGGATCTGATAGCTTGGATCTGATTTGTGTTAAATCTTTATCTTTGTCCAGTTATCTCGATTCTTCTTAGATCTGTGATTAATGTAGTATGTTTAATTTGGTTTGGCACTAATCGGAGATTCGCCCTTGATTTTTTGCATTCTGTGATCATTTCATGCTTTGAGTAAGATTTTATGTATCATACTCACTACTTTGAAATCACACTTGTTTCTGTAGTTCATGCTTAATTAGCGGCGCTAAGTTGTAATGCTTATTAAGTTCATAAAGTCCTTTATTGATAATTAAAGCTATTATGATTTGTAAACCGAGCTGTCAATTTGTAACAGCTAGCTGTGTGCCTTGTGCAGGGCATGACATTAATAATTTATATACATCTGACATAAACATGTAGAAATAGTACGGAAAATGGTGTATACTTGTGCAATCTTTCTCAGTCTCATGAAATTTTAGATTGTGCTTTTTTTTTGTTGGGGGAGGGGGGAGGGGGGAGGGGTAGATACCTTAACAAAGAATCCATTAGAATTGTGTTGACCTGGTAGGAGCTCTCTGTTAGTGGAGATTTATTAAATCTGTTCAGGATCAGATTGATTACACCTTCATTTAAGAATTAATTGTCATCTGCACCGGCATTCATTGTTGATATCTTGATGAGGACATGAGTAATTGAAATTTGGTAGTTTTATAATTTCTTCTTTCCCCTTTCAAGTTATCTCTATTATATATTATCTTATTATATCTTGATAGAGCAAGCTTTAACAAGAACGTGGATGCTCCTTCCGGAGTGATCTAGAGTATACCTTATGTAAAGTTGCCTGGGTAGGATTAACGGTCGTTGGATTTCAAATTTCTGCTCCTATATACGCTGTAATGGCCATAATTTATAGGTAGATTCCATAGATTGGCTGCATGAGGTGACATTTAAGTGCCCTAGATGAGCTGCTTTTCCTTTCTAATGTCATTGCGTTGGATATTACAGAGGGATGGGAGAAACGTTGGGTAAAATCTGACTGGAAAAGAGATGAGAACATGGCCGGAGAGTGGAATTACACATCTGGCAAGTGGCATGGGGATCCAAATGACAAAGGTATTCTACAGATTAAATGTATCTCGGCAGATGCGTGAGATATACAGAGTTCTAATTCTCTATTCAATGTGTTCATTATGATTGAGGAATGGTCTCTGCACTTGTTATAATGCAGGTATCCAGACTAGTGAGGACTACAGATTCTATGCCATATCTGCTGAGTTCCCTGAATTTAGCAACAAGGATAAGACAGTTGTTTTCCAGTTTAATGTCAAGCATGAGCAGAAGCTTGATTGTGGCGGTGGATACATGAAGCTACTCAGCGGTGAAATTGACCAGAAGAAATTTGGCGGAGATACCCCATACAGGTGTGTTTTTATGTGCTTCTGAAGGGTCTTATTTCCAATTTGTTGTGTTTTGTGCTTATAGTTACTGACTTGAAGTGCATGATCTCTTGTCAATGCAGCATCATGTTTGGCCCTGACATTTGTGGTTACAGTACCAAGAAAGTCCATGCTATTCTTAACTACAATGGGACAAACCACTTGATTAAGAAGGATGTACCTTGTGAAACCGACCAGCTTTCTCATGTCTACACTTTTGTTCTCCGCCCAGATGCTACCTACAGTATTCTTATTGACAACCAGGAGAAGCAAACTGGGAGCCTTTACAAGGACTGGGACCTTCTTCCTCCTAAGAAAATCAAGGATCCCGAGGCCAAGAAGGTATTCCTCAACCGAATCGATGTTCCTTTTGGTTTTCATGGTTGTTTAGCTGCAAAGCTTTTGTATTGATGTTCTGAGTGTGATAAATCCAGCCTGAAGACTGGGATGACAAGGAGTACATCCCTGACCCAGAAGACAAGAAGCCAGAGGTATTCTTCATTCTGCTTCTTGCTTCTTTGGTAGTTCTTATAATTGACATGTAAAACCCATTTACTGCGTAGTACGTACTACTTTTGAAAGATGGCTTTGGAACATTGACCTGATTATTTGTTCCGATTCATCAGGGTTATGATGACATCCCAAAGGAGATTCCTGACCCAGATGCTAAGAAGGTATCATATGCTGAAATTCTTGGTTGTATGTTTCACCTGAGATTCTTAAATTCTTATGCTGATGTGGACAAATGATTTTCAATTTCAGCCTGAGGATTGGGATGATGAGGAAGATGGTGAGTGGACTGCCCCAACCATTCCAAACCCTGAGTACAAGGGTCCATGGGAGCCAAAGGTTTGTCGAGTTTGTTTTAATTTGTACCACTCTTGTTTTTTGTTTAACTGCTGTTCTGATAAGCAACCTTTCGGTGAGCAACACTTGCTGAGCAACTTATCTACGTTAAATGCAGAAAATTAAGAACCCGAACTACAAGGGCAAGTGGAAGGCACCCATGATCGACAACCCAGGTTCGTATCTTTATCCTCTGCTGTAGTTCTACGTTCCCTCAATTTGTGCCTCACCCCAGTGAAATATGCAAAGCTTGTATGCATATTTAATTACAATGTTGATGCTTTCAGACTTCAAGGATGACCCGGACCTCTATGTTTACCCCAACCTCAGATATGTTGGTATCGAGTTGTGGCAGGTAATTTTTGTTACTTGTCTAACTTGATGTTTGCATCCTGATAGTAGTAGAAAGCATTCAGCTAATATTTTGATGGCTCTGTATGCATAGGTGAAATCTGGAACACTTTTCGACAATATCTTGGTCTGTGATGATCCTGAGTACGCCAAGCAAGTGGCAGAGGAGACCTGGGGCAAACACAAGGATGTATGTTTGCCTGTCATCTGCTGTCCGTGAAGCCATATGAAGTGATGACTTCTGTTTTCTGACGCTGGGATTTGTTGGATTTTGCAGGCTGAGAAGGCTGCATTTGAGGAGGCTGAGAAGAAAAGAGAGGAGGAGGTATACTTGCCATCTTAAAACCACACTGGGAGCTTCTTGTTCTTTTTATCAGTTCATATAAACATTTTCCCTACTGAAGTACAATGTTAATCCTTCAACGACTATGCTGTCACTCTCATTGCAAGCGACTAAAATTTGAGAGTTGGGGTTACATCTTACAGAAGTACAAATGGGCCCCCCTTAAGACTGACTACCTTTTTGCTGATCTTGATTTAAATCCAATTTCAGTGGTCCCAAATCTCCATGTGTCCTGCTATGTCATTCTCACTATGTGTCCAACTCGAGAGTTAAAAACGTTGAACAAAAATGCTCCAATCACCAGTGCCATGACCTTGATCCATGTCAAGTTACTACGATGCTGAGTGAATGTTCTTCCTACTATGCTTTCATTATAAGCAATACTCAGTTCTGTCTAATAATCTCGTACTGGCCCGGTGGTCTTATGGTGAAAAGTTAGTGTCCCTAGGGCTCTGATTTCCCTACTTTCCTGAAGGAGTGAGGGAATTCGAGTTATGTATTTATATTACTGTTATTTGTTTGTGTTCCACTTCTGACCAAAGTCCATGGTTCAACAGGAAACAAAGGAAGACCCTGTGGATTCCGATGTAAGTGTCTGTTTAAAAATTTTCTCCGCATTGCTATAAAGAGTTTTTCTTATGCCAGAGATGAATGCTAATTGGGCTCCTCCCTATTTTCAGGCTGAGGATGAAGAATCTGATGCTGATGATGATTCCGATGGTGAGGCCAAATCTGACTCGAAAGATGAGGAGGAGGTTAAACATGTAAGACCCATTGTTTATCCCCGATGCTCTAGATTACAGTGACAAGCCTACTGCTCACTTCCATGTCTAGCAGTACCTAACCTCGATTGTTGCTTGCGCTTGTTTTTGCAATGTGCAGGACGAACTGTAAGCTTGAGCAGCTGCCGACTTTTTAGACGAGAGTGAGCTAATTCAGCCTGGTGGTCAACAAACAGTTCTTGTCGTTAGTTAATTTTCTAGCAATAGGTTTTTGTGAGTCTAGGGCTAAAAAAAATCAAACGGCCTGTATGAAAGATGTTGATTTGAATCTTCATTTGGCTGTCTTTGGTGAGAGCAGTGAGAGGGACGAGAGGGGTGACCCCCATCTTTTAGTTGAAAATTCATGACATTTATGCAAATACATAGATGTTGAATTGTTGAATGATCTGAAATTTGTCACTGCATAATTTTCCTCTCTGCGGATAAAATTTCCTAAGAATGTTGTGTAACAAATGGTTGCCCATTTGGGTAAAGAACCTGGTTTCCTTGCTTGTTCTCTGTGCACCCTCAAGAAGCAATTTGTTGATACAGGCGAAGGTAGATCCTTCCTGCACATCCAAATAACTCCACTAGGGGTGTGTCAGGCGGGTTGCGTTTTGGCTGGCCAAGACAGGCGGATCAAAGTTGAGCTTATTTGGTTATTCGAAAGCTCATTCCTTGTATATTTGAATTTTTGAGATCTCAAGAACTAAACGAGTTGAGACAATGAGGTGAGCTACTGAACCTAGCAAGTTTCCACCAACTTTCTTAAGAAACAAATCTTAAGTTTCAACTTTTTGCATCAAGATAATTACTTTGGTTGAGTATTACTGTTTGCAGAAAGATTGTCACGTCAATGTAGTTAGCTTTTACCTCATGATCCAAAATTTCTCTGTTTACAATGTAAACTTTGCATTTGCTAATATTAATGTGCTTAGGTGAGGGTGTAAGAGTGCTTTTGTGAAGGCTTGCCCCTTCTAATCTTATTATCTATTGACTAAGGATGCTAGCAAGTAGCAACCATCAACCATCAATGATTACGCAATTACAATTTTCTGATTGCTATTTGCTATAGAGATATATTATATATCTTGCTGATCCTTCTATGTTTGTTTGAGAACATCATTATATATCAGAGCTCTAAGAAGCGAGATCGACATCCAAACGTTAAAAGATAAACTTTTGTTCGAACCTTAAATTAATCAAGTTAAAATTTTGGAATAACCGAGAGCAGGCTTGCATTCCAAAAGAGACTTTGATGAGCCAAACCTAGGCTTAGGCTTTAGATGAGCTGAGCTCAGGCTTGATTTTACCATGTTCGTCGAGCCAGCCTGAGCCCAAATGGGAGCTCAAGAGCCGAGCTTTGAGTTCTCAAGCTTAGACTCCACCCGTCTCAAATACACCTCTACAACACCTACTTATGCTTTATAGGTATGAATGATCTCATATAATTCCGAATTGAAAAAAAGAGTTATATAATCAAATTAACTTATTTATTTAATATGACGGATCAATAATTTTTTTTCTTCAATGACAAAACATACGGTCTATCACAAAACCCTCTTTTCCTCAAGTGAGAGCAACATGTACAAGACCTAAACAATTTCAAGATAATTTAATATTTGAAATCTCGAACCTAAAACAGGCCCCTCGTAGAGTGACCTCTGCAAACTCAAAATAGAATAACACTACCAAAATGAATTATCATAGGCGTATATCCAAAAACACTTCACGTGCTCCACTCTGCTTTGCAGGGACAAAAAAATGTAGGACTTCTGTGCAAAATTTTTTAAGTATCCACAGCTGAATATAGATTATTACATAACATGCTCAACTAAAAAAATAAAAATAAAATTCCCGTGAAAGTATTGGGAAGATTTACTTATACATCGTGTCGGCAAAGAAGTGAAAGAAACATATCCCATCTTTCCCAAGCTCATTTGAAGTGCCAACTCAACCAAGAAATAATGTGGAAAAGCATAGATTCAGGAAAAACAAATAATAATGTCATCTACTTTTTACATCAGCCACAATCAAAATGGAAATGACATAACAAAAGCAGTACAGCTTTGAAGGATTTCTGTGACCTCTGGAGTCTGAACACCTTAGGGTTTAGGCTTGTCCCACAATTGTGGGTCTGTGAAGGTGGCCCGTGCATTGCCCACTAACATGGTGCGTCGATTCGTGGCATATCAAAGCCACCTACTCGCTGGTTTTAATTCATGAGTTTATTCATAATCATGAGCTGGACCAAGCTGTTAAATTGTTGGACAAAATTCTCAAGCTTGGATTCCAACCTGATATTTTTACCCACAGCAGAGCTATAGTCAAGGGTCTTTGTCGAACTGGGAACCGTGTGGGTGCTCTTAAATGCAGCGTGGCTTTTGCAAGCCTAATGTTCTCACTATACGACAGTCATAGATAGTCTTTATAAAGACAGGTTATTGCCTCAGGCCCTCAAACTTTTCTCCGGCTTGAAAAGCAGAGGCCTCTTACCCAGTTTCATCACTTATTATGCCTTAATTCGAGGAATGTGTAACTTGGGTCCATGGAATGAAGCGAAGGAATTGCTGTCTTTGATGCCGGAGAGCAACATATATAGCTTCTACTCTTATCACTCACAACACCTCCATTGATATGCTATGTAAAGAAGGAAGGGTTGATGGAGCACGAGCTACACTCGAGTTCAAGATTGAGAGAGGTGAGACCCCAGATGTCATTAATTATAGTACTTCATTAGATGGTTACTGTCCGTGCGGTAGAATGGATGAGGCATCAAAACTAATAGATTTGATGGTGGAGAAAGGTTGTCCGGCTGGTACTGTGAGTCTCAACACCTTGATCAATGGATATTGCAAGGCCAAAACATTGATAAAGCCCTTCGCTTGTTTCAGAGTACTGCCCCTTAAGGGGCTCAACCCCGATGTTGTTACCTCCAACACTCTCATGGATGGGCTGTGTAAGAACAAAAGAATTTGGCTTGAAATTTAGTACCTCTAACTCGTATAGCAGGTCTGCTTGCAGCCCTTCCCTCTCTTGCATCCCCATCTCTCCCACACTTCCTCCCCTTCTCCTACTCAGCCCCTCCCTCTAACTGGACGGAGCTCTGACTGATGTTTGAAAAGATGAACGTTCATCTGTAATCTCCATGTGGATTAAGTAGAGTTATTTAGAGGGGAAGGGCATGGAGGTTCCAGCCGCAACCAATCACCCGGCCTTGGTCTGCAACTACCAGAAAAAAGTTGGAACTTTGCAGAGCATGATGGTGATGGAGAAGAGCAAGTAGGAGGCAAAGGCGATTCGACCCCATGCATGGCGAGCTCCCCCCCACCTTCACTGGAAACCAGTCGCCGTGACCCAAAGAGCTGACCAACTCCATCGCTGGGAGATTTTGAGGGGGTTCATAAGTGGAATGGAATAATAAAATTTTAAACAAACGTTGTCAATTCATTCTCTTTCTACTTTCAGTTTTTCTCCTACATTCCCTCTTTCATGCTTCCTCAAATTTCAATTTTCCTTCCAAAAATTATTGAAGAATGAGAACATAAAGACGAACATCAGGCAAGGGGATGTAGCTCAGATGGTAGAGCGCTCGCTTAGCATGCGAGAGGTACGGGGATCAATACCCCGCATCTCCACAATTTTTAACCTCTCATTAAAATATGGTGGCCCCCACTCTTTCTGCCTTTTTCCAACTTCCACAGTTGAATGAACATTGCTGCTGCATTCTTGCAAGAAGCAAAGAATATTGCATCACTCACTAAAACATATATATGTATATATGTAACATTCATCTGAACATGTAATCAACAACATCCCTCATCAGTCATCGGGACAAATCATAGTCACCCAACTAGTTGGGCGCCTTGAACATCCACAATTAGACCAGAAAATTCTACAACAAAGTACTTCAACATTCACTTAATTCCCCAGAAATTTTGCTGATTTCCCCAGACAGCCTTTGATTTTCTGATTCCCGTTAGGGCTGTCCATGATTTCCTGCTGTTCCCTTATAGAAGTTCACATCTGCAACAAGGATGTTCATGAAGAATGATAATCGTTAGCATTGTCATCTAGTTTTACCGCCGCATTCTTTGTCCAAGGACCACATGGAACAATCAGATTTTGTCAGCTTAACAATAAACCATTGTAAAACACTCAATAGTCAATATTCAGGGCTTTTGTGATGTGTCCTCACTTCACTGACTGAATATGTCTTCGAACAAAATTAGCCAACAGCACTGCGTCCCATGGATTTTGTAACGCTTCTTTCCTTCATTAACACTCTTAATTTATCAACCTCATCCCACCTCCCTTCTTCTGCATAGATGTTGGACAACAATACATAATTGCCAGAATTCCATGGTTCAAGATTGATAAGCTCTTTTGCAGCATGTTCTGCAAGTTGTACATCCTCAAAACTACGAGAGGCACTGAGCAGGGCTCCCCACAATGCAGCACTTGGCTTCATGGGCATGCCTTTGATCAATTCATATGCCTCCCTGACACACCCACTTCGACCAAGTAAGTCTACCATGCATCCATAATGCTCAAGTTTGGGCAAAATTTTGTGCTCAACTGTCATAGAAGAAAACCATTGTCGGCCTTTCTGTAGCAACCCCGCATGGACGCAACATGTTAGAACTCCCACGAATGTTGAATCATTAGGTCTAACACCTCTATTAACCATCTCTTCAAAGACATCAACCCCAAGCTCACCTTTCCCGTTAAAGGCTAGACCAGATATCAGGGTATTCCAGGAAATCACATTTTTCTTGGGCATCTCTTGGAAGACCCTGTGAGCTTTTTCCAAGTCTCCACATTTACAATAGAAATTCACTATTGAGTTCCCTACTGTAATGAAATCACGAAAAAGTCCGCTGGATTGGGCATATGAGTGCAGCCATTTCCCAACCTCAACAGCTCCCAAGCGAGCACAAAGAGGGACCACAGTGACGACCGTAGCCTCATCTGGTTCAAAAGCACCGTCGATTTGCATTTCACGGAAAAGCTCCAAGGCTTCATGATCCCTCCCGCTCTTAGCCAAGGAAGATATCATTGAGTTCCACGACACAATGCTCCGTTCTCTCATCTGCCTGAAGAGACACAAGCCCATGTCCACATTCCCCATCTTACAAAACCCACGGATCATCAAATTCCACACAATCACATCTCTCTGAGGCATTTCGTCAAACACCTTCTTTGCGTCCTCCATCCTCTCACAATTTGCGTACAACTCAACAATCCCTATTCTCAGGGAACTTTTAAGCTCAAGCCCAAGTTTTATAATCTCACCATGAACACATTCTCCTACCCTTAAGTTACACAGATTGCAACAAGACTTAGTCAAAGGAGCAAAAGTGTATTCATTGGGCAAAACCCCACGATTCTTCATACGAGAAAAGAGAGAGAGTGACCGCTCAAAGGGCCCAGAAATGGAATAGCCCTTGATCATGGAATTGAAAAGGAGGAGATCGGGGAACTGGGCATGCTGAAACATCAGCTCAGCGTACTTCATTTTACCATGCGACCTACAAACAGAGATGAAGTGGGACAGAACCTGGTTGGATTGGTCGAGCCCATGCCGGAGGAAATGTGCATGGATTTCGTGAAGCCGTGCTCTAGATCTCCTGTCGTGGAGATAGCGGAGGATCCTCCGCTCAACTTCTCGGCTTCCGCTGCTCATTTTCACTTGCATCCTCTATGTCTTCGGAAAAATGACTCAAGGAGGGACTTAATCCAATTGGCGCGAACCACAAGTGACCAGCCTTTAAATTTCATATATTTCCATCTTTTGTTTCCTTTTTTTATGATTTTTTT
>Ga0058701_10005661_pt1 | contig 10422 bp, 8 predicted proteins | sample AgamicOrMae_FD_97039 | JGI IMG/M metagenome (GOLD analysis project Ga0058701, IMG submission 97039) | Agave microbial communities from Guanajuato, Mexico - Or.Ma.e | ecosystem: Host-associated > Plants > Phyllosphere > Phylloplane/Leaf | place: Guanajuato, Mexico | collected 2012-06-04 | reverse complement strand
GCACGCATCATTCATGCGTTAATTTTTAAAGTTTTAAAAAGTAATTTTTAAGGAGCTTCATTTCTTGTCTTGGGATTTTTCTTATATCCTTTGGTTTTGGCTGTGATACACGTTGGCTAACGGACGTCATCCGCGTTGAGCGCTATGCTCGTCCTTTCTGCCTCTAAAATAGAAGTTAGGTTGGGAGAGGTAAAGAACGAGTAAAAATGACATTCTGGTATTCATTTTACTTCCCTTCAAGTCGTTGGTATAATCGAAGATGATAACACTCATTGCCATCGTTGAAAACTGACAAAAAAAGAAACTCCCTCAGACGTTTATGCCCTCGAGTGTGCAACCGCGTAGGTTAAGTTGAACTTGGTTATGTCACTGTCCTTGCGGCCACTTGTTACCTTTAAGTAAGGTTAAGGCAAGTGACATGCCCTGTGGCTACTCCAGCTGGCGTGTTGACGAAAGGCGAATCACAAGATGTGGAAATTTCCGCGTTACCAGTAGTTGTTTGCTGTATTAAATAGTGGGCGGAAATTTCAGCTTGAGACAAACCAGAGAAAGCAAGCATTAAGGAGGGCGGCTTATCCTGCCGTAAGCGGAAGTGTTTTCTCGTCAAGGGAAATTCGGCTCAGTAAGCGATTTGCAGTGAGTAAACTTAGGCCACGCCTCCCTATTTTAGATTTGAGCCTCTATTTCGGATTAACGTTGTTTATTTTATTCCCGGTGGTGCTCGTGGTGCCGTAAACTTGCCCAAGGCAGCACTGTTTTATTGTTACCGTCGAAAGAGTTGCAAGCCCTAAAAGCATGTTTGCTCTATTTGCGAAAAATCGCCTATGTTCCATGTCATTCTATGCTAGGAATTCTATGCCGTCGACCATATGCCCCAGGCAAGGAAATACTCAAATCCTCTTTAACAAAACCCAGATTACAGAGATATTTAAAAAAAACTTCCATTGTAAAGTTTTTGAAACATAGAAAAAAGAGAATCAGGGGCGTGTTTGCTCAGATTAAATAACCTATGTTGAGCATACGAGGGCTTTATATTGGGGGTAATTTTGCACCCCTAAGGACCGGGACAAACGGTCGATTAGGAATGCAAACCTCACTAAATGTTCTCAGGCACACTCGGCATTTATTTTTAATGGCCAACAAATATGAAAAATTATATGTGCAACCCTGTCGTGAAAAACGTCCTTTTCTACTGACATAGATGTATTCCGCATTGGACTGTTCGATCGCTTTGTTCGGTCTTCTTCTTGCGTTAAGTGAGTATTAACCAAAATTTTCACCTCCTAATTATGGTCCTGCGCATGTACTTGAATAATAAGTTAACGCATTTTTTTAAGGCGGGCGCTTCTATCGGTCACAGTCACGGAGATCTACCCCTAAAGTGAAAGAAGTCTGTTTTGGGGGAAGTGCAACCCTTTAGGCGAGTTTGAACCACACCCCTCCCCCGAAATTTCTGCCCGTTTATCGGTAAGGTACCAGCTTCTATGCAATAGCAGGCCATACAGCCAGGCCAGGTCACCAGCTTTGCGTCTAGCTACAGTATTTTTTTTTAGAACTAGTTACGACGCAGTTTTCAAGCTAACGTAAGCTTGAATGCTCGATGAAGCATCTTATGATCAGAGCTACTAGAAAGGCGGTAGGCCAATCAAAACGTTGCCGGAGACAATACTTTGTATCTTCGTGTTGAGATTTTGATTATGAATTTGGCCTTACGTAACGGAAATTTCCACCCCTTGACGCTAGGAGGCTGAGGATATAGAGGGGGTTCTTGGTTCTTGGAACTTTACAAGGTTTAGTAAACGGATAAAAATTGGTGGTAACGGGGAGTGCTTCAAAGCCGATGATGAACAAAAAAGTCACTCAAAGGGAATAGAGGTCAGTGTGGTACTGGAAAATCATGGGGTAGTTGCTACTACAACTCATGGGATTTCAGCTCGGGATCATTAAGTTTTGTTTGTCACCAATATCAGTTACAAGAAGTCTTTTTGTAGGTTTTATTGGGCGTCTGTACGCAATCGAGGAAACGTAAGTGAGGGAAAGGGGCGAATGAAGGCAAGGAGCCACTACTTTTACAGGTGACCCTAGTGAAGTACCGCAGCAAGTCCCCAACTGGGAGGAGCGGGATGCTGCAATGGGAGTGTGGCTTTGATGGCGCTGCGACACCTGCAATGGCCAAAAGCAGCGAAAAGCGAGGGAGGAATTCAGCTCGAATCATGGATTTGGAATGGAACAAAGTTCGATCATTGGAATGGAACCATAGTTTGATCATGTTTTCGATGACAGTTTTTGGAAGAGAAAATAGTATTCTGTAGACTCTCTTTTCTTCAAGAAGAGGTAGTGCCAATTTGATTTTTTCGCCCTTGCGAAAAGATAAGAAACCCAAATGTCACCAGTCGAATGTCACCGATCTTCTATTCTCTTGCTTTGTGCAATGTGAGGCCGTTACATTGTTATATTTACAGTTAGGCATGTTCAGAATCCGCTTCTTCGAGGCATCTTCTTTCTTGTTGGAGGTTTGCTGTAGTGGTGGTTCCACCTGCAGCGGTGGTGGCCTCTCCAGATCCTTCTTGTCGATGCCATTCCTCTTTCTCGATCGAGAGCAATGCTAACGCACTACATGTACTATCAGTCTCAAAAGTATTGATTGCTTCAATTTTTTGAAACCACCGTAACTTTGAAACGGAGAGAGGTACGCCAGATGTAAAATCGCTAGACCCTCAAGTGATCTAGCAGTTTGATCGAAGCCTTTTTGTCGTATCTCTTTCGGTTCAAAAGTTACGGGGGTTTGAAATAGTTGAAGCGATTACTACTCTTGAGAATGCTAGTACTCTCAGTCCAAACAGTATTATCCAGTTCTGGTCGTGCAACGAGGCGCTGGCCAATGTATTTGCCCATAAGGCGGAGCCTTCCAGTGCGATCAGAACCGGGTAATAACTTTTGGACTGATGACAACATGATTTTTTATCCATATAAACTGTGAACTAAACACGACTTAACATCTATTTCTCACAAAGTTAGCTCATTTTTAACGTTTTTACTTTTTGAATGAAAAATCTGTTGTTGTTGGTGTTTTTTTTACGAAAATAATAATTAGCGTCTCCCTACGGCTTATCTTATGGGGGAATAATTCTCATCCTTCAACCAAAAGGCCTGGCACCGAATTTTCTGTTTTAGCCGAAACTCACACCTCTCTACTCGTGCTGTCTCCTTTTTATAGAGGGTGGAGGAGGATGTTAGAACGAGTAAAAATTGATTACCCCAGACCATACAATTTTTTGTGAGTTATTACCCTAACGTTCTTCAATCATAGATCCTTTATGATTGAAATCAATCGTGATTCTTTATAATGAAAATTTAAGGTTGATAATTATTCCGTGTGGTTAATTTTATTCCCCATCGGGAATTCTGCTTTCTACGTGTATCAAAGTGTTGGCGTGGGGCTAAGAAACCCGTCAGAATGGCCAGCTTGCCATTCTGATAATTATTATCGACAGCATCCAACATTAATCTATCTTACTGTCTGCAAGAAATACAACACCTTTGGATTAAATGACATGCGTTCACGTCAGATTCCATTCCCCGTGGGGTCGAAGAGAAAGTTTAATATTTGCCGTACCGCAGTGCACAATGACCCCGGCCTCCGCCAATGGGGGAAGTTATTTACTTTCTGCCATATCACACCTTAACACGGCTTGGCCATAAAAATCTGACCGTCTGTCGGTATACCTGTGTGTCCTCCTTTCTTTGCAATGTGAAAATGGAAGGGTTTCACCAGCTCTCTTTGGCCGAAGCATGAAAATCAAGCTCTTCTTGATGCGACGCCTGTGTGGCGAGCTTGTCTATCTCTTTTAAAGCTACCCATCTGCGTCTCTCTATCTATCTGCCTCTCTGTGTCTCACTTGTCTGTGGGGTTGGTAAGATTGTCGTAAGAGGGGGGGGTTGTTGCCTCCCTCTGGAAAAACCACATGTTGGTTGCCTATCTATGCTTCCCTAATACTAATTGGTTGCCTACCATTTAACACACCAACGAAAAGTATACTTATTTGAAGAAATTCGTGAGGTGGGTCGATATCCAACAAAACGATCTGGTAGTACACCACACAGGTTGAAAGGGTTTAACCCTGAGTGAACTTTTCTATGCCCCTAATCGTCGAATATTTTCGAAATAATTCCTCCGAATTTATAGGGATGTGTTCTGGTTTTTCAAAGTTTTCGGCCTGGGTGAGATTTTGAGATCGCATGGGATTTTCAAAAATAGTTGTCGTTTTTTTTTTACGATGCTCATTGATTTTTAAGAATCGTTGATGGTTTTCAAGGATTATTGTCTTTTTCCCTTTTTCGCGCGACCGGATTTTTCGTTAGGGGGAGGGGCGTGTAAATATTTTTTTATAAAGTTGCTTTAAAAAATGGTTTTATAAAGAAAAAAAAAGAAAGAAAAAAAAGTGTTCCAAGAGGGTCGATCCCCCTGATCCTTCCTCCCCACTCGTGCGTACGCCACTGCTCTGTCTGTGTGTATGTTTGTATGTAAGTCGGTCTGTTATACGTGTATTAGGTAGTGTATCTATTTGTCGCTGTCCGTCTGTCGTCCGATTTACTTTCTTACTGATAACGGTAAGTAGATGTAAACCGATGGCGAACAAAGTTGGCAAAGACCTCAAGACTTTATGATGACGCGAGGCATGTTATTGGTTTTGACGCCGATAAGCCCAGCACTTTGCACAAGGGGCAGGAGGCTTAACTTTGCTTTTGAATTCACCCTGTAAACAATTGGAGCCATCAAACAGAGGAAGAAGTTCATTTAAGCAGAAATAAAATCACTCCTACGATTTGATGCATATTTTCGATATCTTTAGAGCAGTAAGGAAATCACAAAAAATACGAATCAGAAGTATGTGCTTTGTCTCCTTGTGTGGGTCGTTGTATCTTCTGCAAGCCTAGCATGCAATAATTAGTGACAAAACTTGTTAGATAACTGAATGTTTACCTAACTTTCATTCCCCTAAATCTCCAAAATGGTTTGAGTCATTGATATTGCACGGAGTCTATCATAAAGTAATATTGCAATGCACATGTTTTATTGTAAGACATTTTCTGATTTTGATAACTTTGAGGTAATTGTAAAAGAAAATTTGTGAAGGTAAAATCGGCTTTTTTGAATCGTGTATTGGTTTGCGCCATACCCAGCGCTAACCATTTTCCCTGCATATGATATATCAGTATAGGAGTCAATAATGTGCGTATTACCCATGTTAATCGGGGAGATACCCATTATGACGCGAATGTCGGCTTACACCCTGGCTAGGTTCTCTCACACAAGGGAGTACTCTCTCCTTACGCCCCTTCAGTGGAAGGAATGTCAATTAATTACGTAAGCACGTTGGGAGGAGGGGGAGGGGGAGGGTCCGACGAAACTTACGTCATTGTGTATAAGGTAGGGCAAAAGCCCTAAAATAGCTTACGTGGGTAGGGGAGTTCAAAAATCGGTACAGTTTTGCTTACGTAATGAATGGACGTTGTAGAGGGAAGCCTTGACATCCCCGATTTTTACTAAGGAAGGAAAGGAACTTGGAATTAGACGTTTTACTGTAAATCGAATCTTTACTGCGTTAAGGTTATCTAAGTTTCAGAGAGTTCGTGACTTTTGGAGGGCTTCATCGGATCGAAATCGGAGACATGAAATATTTTCGTAACCTTTCAATCCAAACTGGTTGAGCGCACTCTATTTCTGGATCATGTGTAACCTCTGTGTAGCGAGCACCGGATTCGAGTGAAAAGGATGTCTGGTGAAAGCGTCATGTGGTACCGATTTTATTTTCATCTCAGCTTTTTCGCATTCTATATTTAGACTTTAAGGCGGAATATTTTTATGGTCTGCTGAGGCTTCGTTTTGTTTAGGTTCCATCATGTTCCGACGACGCGACGAGTCGCTCAAGGCTGTTACCGGGTCGCCCGTGACCTGGAATACGTTGCGTGCACTTCATCAACTTAAGTGTAGAATTTTCACCCATAAAACCAATTTTGCTAATAAGAACCGGATCTGCCACAGAATAGTACTTTCATTCTCCATCAAGCCTATGGTTCATATTTGAGACATTTGGCGGGTTATACTATGTTTTTAAAGGCAAATAATTCTAAATTCAAGTTTTTAATTTATTTTTTTACATTTTGTGTGAACAGTTAAAGTGTTATTATCGGTCAAATAAAAACAACCCTGCTTAACGGAATATGCAATAAACACAACCATATTTGAATGCCATGGTTGATTGCCTAGCCTTTGGCGGAAAAAAATACACATCCTGCTTTAGGCTGCAACGGAGTTTGAAAATTATTTTCAATCGGACGCCAAAGTATGATTCGATTAAATAGACACCAAACCAATACTTACTACTCTTTTGGCTTACAAGCAGAGTAATCACGAGTCAGGCTAAGTGCTAGCGTATTTTACATCGGCCATATTTTTTTTCCCTGGCGTGTCATTTTTTTTCTATGGCCATCATGAACTTGTTGCAAGTTAAAGTGAAGTGCATTGAAATGCCTATTTCTCTTTTAAAATAACAAGCCTGGAGATTGTATACCTGCGCTCGGAGAATCTTTGCTGTCCAAAGGTTGAGGTACTGATTGTGATTTGATAAGTGCATAGTATGCTGCCAGAATTTTTCTTCATTGTGATAAAATGATTGTAAATCATCGCGACACTACCAGATATGTATGGCTTCCTGGTGCAATCAACGATAAAAATAATCTTTTCGTCAGATACTCAGTATGTTTCTTACAGGGAACTTTGAAACGTAGTAGTTTTATACCCTACAAACTAGACAAAGGAAAAAAAAAGTATTTCGCTTCCTTTCCAGATGCATAGAAGATTAGTATAGAAATTAGAATGGTTAGCTAAGGAACGTGCTTAGAAACTCTTCTCAAGAGCTATTCTGACCAGTCTATAATTAAGAAAAGATTTTTTATTTTTTATTATTTTTTAAATCGACTTCAGCTTAATCGGGGAAGTTCTAAAACTCGTGTGCCAGTCCAAGAGGAGTGAATATATGCAAGTAGCATCAAAATAAAACAATTTTATTTCATATTAATTTTGTAAACTTCTCTTCTCGTACCCCGCCTGTGAACAATATCGTTGACCTATCCGAACTCCCCGTGCCCCTTAACTACCCCCGTCGTTTATGGACAACCCCTGACAGCTGATGACCTACTGGCGTCGGAGGAAGGTCTCTCCCTTGCGCTTTCACCCAACCCTCCTTTTTACGATTGATTTCGTGCCATCACAAATTAATTAAGATAAGCTAAAGTAGACTTAGGATTTGGAGCTTCTTTCAATCTCTTCCCTAACCTTGTTTCTCTGATCAGCCTGCATTACAATAAGGTGTATAGGCTAACCTTAGTCATGGTTGACCTTGCGATGTTAGGTGGGAGGTATTAATCCCCCCCACCCGAGGGCGAAAGATACCCCTTTAACAAGCACACGGCTTTCGTGCGAGTTGCCTTGGAGAAAGCCCTTTATTGCCAATTAAGATTTCATCCGGGGATAGCTTACGGTCATCTGTAGCAGACCGGTTATCGCCGGCCTCAGCCAGAAATTTACGTTGACCCCCAAATTCAATAACCGAGTTTAACCATTTTGACTTCCACTCCAAGTTTTGAAGGTAGCATCATTTGCCACTTGAATGCTTGTTTAGTGCAATATGACGATTAACAGCGTGCAGTCGAGACTAGAAGTCGAGTCACCCTTTATCACTGCTATTCTTTGTATTAGGATGACTCGACTTTTCATCTCCACCGTGCAATTGCGCTATGGTTAGGTCCTAATAATGTCATTTTAATTTGCCCTATTTTCGTCTTGTGCCTCTTTTTGCCGTAGCTCTGCTGACAAGTGAGCTGTCGGCAAGCCCGACTCCACCGGTTGCTTTTCAGCGTCGTCGGCAACTACTGCTGCTGTGAAAAGCGGAATCCGGCTTGGGGGTATATTCACGTGGCCAACTTTGGTTAGTTTAATTTAGGTTAGATTAAGTGTCTTGTGCCTCGCTGGCCCGGCCACGCGCTAAAGGGTGAACAGAAGAGGTTTCGAATGCAACCCTCTCGTTATTAAGGTATAGGGCTGTACGAGGGACGTGCTGAATGACGCGGAAAAACAAACAGGCGGAGTGTTTTGCCTATTTCGCCCGTTTCAGAGATGATTGATTCATTTATTTTTGCTCCAATACGTTTGTTTACATGGACTTAAATACTTATTTCTAAAACAAGGAATATCATCGCTATCCAAGTCTAGAAAGCGCTTCATTCGAAGAGGGTTTTACAGCAAGCAATTTCATTTTCGGCAAGCCTGACGTCTATCTTTTTTAATACGACTCTTTCGCCCAACTAACTATTGACACCATACTGCAAAAGAGAAAACGTCTCGCAAGACTTTTTTTACCCTTTATTTGAATTTTTTTTGATCTCTCACCAAAAGTCGCCCAAAATTGATTGGGGCAAAGCCAAAAGTCTCCTTCGAAAGACCACAAGCGAGGGTCTTGATGTCTACGTCTATTCATATCCACATAAGTTTACCGAGGATAAAACTGGAAGAAACTTGAATAGTAGTAATAAATAAAACTATGTCCTTTTAGAGAGATTAGAAAGGCGTCTCACTGGGAGACGCTCAAAACGTCTCCCCGTGAGATACAAAAAACGTCTTGCTTGTTCCTGAGAAACAAAATCTGAATATTATACAAAAACTTCCGCGAGTTTTCGATTCTCGTTTAAATTGACCATAATTACTTTAGAGGAGAGGTTTATTTATAAATTTTCAAAGTGAAACCTCTCTATAACGTTTTCTTCCCTATAGCGTTCAAAATGTTTGCTCCCGGCAAAGTTCCACAAGACCAATGTACTTATTGCCTCTCTATAACGTTCCTCTATATAACGTTTTCCTCCCTATAACGTTCGATTTTTCCGGCCCCAAGGACGATTTTTACCTCTATGTAACGGTTTGTGGTGAAAGTCGACCAGTCCGATGTAAACTTAAAAGTCACAAACGAAAAGAAAAGCAACAAGAGCGAGAATACTGACCGACCGCAAGGTTGCAGTGCTATGGTAAGCCCTCGACTGTTTACATAGCTATCTCCTTAGCTATATACTAGGTAGGAGACGAATAAACCGTGGAATATATCAGAATTCTCCATCAATAAATTATCGACAAACTGCAGAGAACATATGAATGTCTGACGAGAATTGTAATTAGTAAGTAGGCCCTATGCTCAAGGCGAAAAGCCCCTATAAATTATTTCGGCTAACAGTAGGAGCGTTTGCAATACAGAATCACAGCCTTTTTTATGTGCAATTTAACGTATGGCAATTCGATTTTTTGTATGCAATGTAATTTTATCTATGAGAGGGAAAAATAAAACAAACAAAGCAGATATCATACGAGAGCTCTGTCCTTTTCTTCCTTTATGCTTCTTTTCTATGACAGCTTTTAAAACCCGTTTTGAAGCTAAATTAGCATAGTAGATGCTTTTACGAGTTTCACGGTTTAAACGCCTACCTCCTTATAACGTTTACGTCCCTTAAAGCGTTTGAAACGCTCGGTCCCTTGGAAAACGTTACAGAAAGGTTTCACTGTATACCTGTAAATTTGAAATTCTCTTCAAAACACCTATCAAACGCTATAACACTGTACATTTTGTTGTGGGATATTTGTTTCTTCAATCCTAAAAGCAGAGTTAGAGTATTACGTGAGAATGGTTTTGTCAGCTGACATAATTTCATCAGCTGTCACAAAAGTAGGCCTACAAAAATTTCAACACACAGACATGATATGTCTGTGAATGCGAGAATCCACCACATCTTTCTTGTAAACTGCTCAAAATTAGTCAGCTATTTAGGTGACTATTTCTGATTATGTTTTACATGCGATCGGTTAGCATCTGCTGAATGGGTTGAGGCCCGCGTGTCTCATCTAAACGATGTAATGTAGTTTAATCAGATCTGATTTTACTTGCAAATAATTTGTTGTAGTTGCAAACAAGTGTCTTGAGGTCAGGATGGCCTATAGGTGCGCTTTGATACTATCTTTCGGCCCACATTCATGACTTATGTCTTTGCAAATTGGCACTGTTTCACACACGGGTGGTGCGGCTGATGCGGTCTAGTTGCATGTGATTGCCGCCATGGTTGATAGCTTACATCACTTTACAACTTAACAATGAATATTTAAGTTACGGAGAATAACATCGTTAGATAACATTACGATAGGTTACGTTACGTTGCGATAGATATAGCGTTATTTAAGGCCGCTTTACTTTAAATTAGGTTGTTACCTCACAAGAGATAAAATGATGATGGCTCCCGTCTAGAAGTTGAATGCTGCGCGCGCACTATTCATTGCTGTAGCTGCGGCGCAGCGAATCATAACGATGTAAAAGCATTGGCGCG
>Ga0058701_10005660_pt1 | contig 10422 bp, 5 predicted proteins | sample AgamicOrMae_FD_97039 | JGI IMG/M metagenome (GOLD analysis project Ga0058701, IMG submission 97039) | Agave microbial communities from Guanajuato, Mexico - Or.Ma.e | ecosystem: Host-associated > Plants > Phyllosphere > Phylloplane/Leaf | place: Guanajuato, Mexico | collected 2012-06-04 | reverse complement strand
TCCAAGGTCCCAGAGGGTGTTACGAGGCTGCCCGCGGCATTTAATCGCGGATCGGATTTGAACCGCGAACCCCAACCGAGTCTCGACACCATCACTGGCAACGTAGCAACGCTAACCACTCGGTCACCGAGAAGACGTTCATCAGCGGTGCTCGGAGGCATATTTCAGTGACGAGGTGTCTACCAAGGACGAGGAAAAAGTGTGGCGGGAGCGGGAATCGAACCTACGACTGTAGAGTTCGGAGGCGAGTACGGTAACCACTCAGCCAAGTCAGCTTGTGTTCCACGCTTTTAAAACTACGGCACAAGAACAGCCTGGAATCGATATACAGTACATAGCATTGCAGCGGGCTAGCCTATGCAACTCGTGATTTAGCAGGAGCAAGGTGGTACCTTAGACGGGGGTACCACTAGCAGAATTGTACGATATCTCGATAATACTATGTACATTATGCATGAGAGTATAAAATCTTAGATACCTAACGATATTATCAAACGCCCGTGACACCAGCATAAAACGATGCTCTACAATTTTTCGATTTGGCTTAAATAAAGAACGAAAAACAGACTTAAAACAAAGTGATCGGCTAATCAGGTGGTACTAGCAGTCTCAAATGTATTGACCGCTCCAATTTTTTCAAACTCTCGTAACTTTGAAACGGAGGGAGATACGCAGGAGAAGCACGGAATAAAATCGCTAGATCCTTAAGAGATCTATCGATTTGGTTTGAACTTTCTTGTCGTATCTTCCTCCGTTTCAAAGTTACGAGAGTTTGAAAAAAATTAGAGCGGTCAATACATTTGAGACTGCTAGTACATCGATAGTTTCATGAGTGGGTTACCTGCCGTGCTCTAGGAGGTTCCGCTCGTGTGACATGGATGGTACCAACCTGCAAACAAACGAAGAAAACAATGAATGTCACAGTCAACATGTCAAACAGCGTCGGTAATTTACGCAAACACGGTTCCAAACGAAACGACATTTCGCCTAAAAAAAGGACGGGGAAAAACACAGAGTTGAACCCTCAAAATACCGATCTTTTCACCAAGAAATGCAGGGCTGATTGTCAGCTACAGTACGCGCTATATAAATTCCACTCAATACTAAACACAATATACATTTTTCCAGTAGCATTATTTCTATGTTTTACACTGTTATTTTGAAACTTAAAATCCGCCTTTGTAGCTTGATTTTAACCTAAAGATGCCGGGAGTCATCTAATGTTTTCCTTATCAACTTCGAGGAGTTCTCTCAACAGGTAAAACGAGATTCTTCTTTAAGACCGTCATAATATGCGTTCGCAGATTCCATCTCCATGCACAACTCATTCGTAGGATGGCAACAAAATTGCATTTTTAATCAAAAAAGCATCTTATTTTTACCGGAGGGTAGTGTGCATAGTAATCCGCAGGCGCTGTCGGGGAGAAGGAAACAGAAACACGACAATACGTGAATCTCCGACACCCACCAGCAAAATGAGAAATTCCACATAAAAAACTTTTTACTTCCCCGCAGGGGAAGTATTGTCATAACGAAAAAATTCGACTTAAAGATTTCGACGGATCTCGATGATTTGATACCTCAGAAATCCAAAAACGTGATTTAAAAAATGTCCGATGCCGTCTGAGACTGCATTCCTTATGGTTAGGGAGCTGCTATTGGCATGTAAGTCAAATGACTGAATTATGAAATGTGTGAAAATAATGACAAAGCCTCTAGGCAGGCTAACATCACGGAAAAAGTGGTTTGTTACGGCGACAAAATTAGGGACAACAGATAAAGTTTTTGTTGCTGCAACCAAAAATTTTGCTACAGCAACCAAACGTTTTGTTGACAGAACTAAACAATTTGTTGTTGTAAAAAAATGTTTTTGTTATCCCTATTTTAACGAATGATTTTGTTAGTATAACAAGACCTAGCGCCTTGTCGCTGCGCTCACTTAATCTCAAACCAGATGCCACTTACTTCACATCAAAGGTAAGCAGAGCCAGGTTAGGCGACCGTTTTCCTTGGTTCACCTTAAGAATAAGCTACGTGTCGCTCATAGGGGGGCACTCGATAGCGCCAAAAACCACAAGCTCCGACGCCGCAAACGCAAAAGTTCGTAACCGCCAAATGATAGGTAGGCCTATCATTATATAGGCTTGGTTAAGTTAGGTTAAGTTGCGTTAGGTTAGGTTAAGTTAGGTTTGTATAACGGTTACGAACTTTGGCGTCTGCAACTTTTCTCGTTTTGTGGTTACGGATTGGCACTAGCGGCGTTGGTGCTTGAGCTTTTTGGCGCTTATGACAGCTACCCGCTAAGAGAAGAAGAGCCGTCACAAAAGAAACGCTCCAGAGCCTCCTGTGCAGGCAGGAAGTCAGCTTACTGAAAGTTTTAGATTTGTCTATAAGGAGCGTTAGGAGATCGGAATGGCTCGGGTTGGGGCGCAGGTGACTTGGTTTATGCCCCGCCTATCTTTAAATATTTGATAAACTCCAATTTGAGCCTTTGGGGATGGTGAGGCAGGCGGTCCTGTGGCAGGGGGAAAGGGGGGGAAGAGAATGCATACGATATTCGCAATCGATCCTGGCGCCCCGCGCTCAATCACACAGGATACTCCGTCAAACTGACATTTATTTTCTGCAAGATTTGATTAAAAGCACGCGAGATGTGAACAAATCTTGCTGAAAAAATGCGCACTGAATATTGCAGCAGAAAAAGGATTTTGCTGTCACAACAGCGCAGCCTAGACCACAAACAAGCAACTTTTCGCAACCATATTTTTCACCCAGAGTTGCGAATTCCAACTCTCTTAGACCAAATCCCGAAAAATGAGGATTACTGAGGGCAGTAAATAATACCACCTTTAAATACCACAACTGTATAAGTACTTACATAATACACATATTTTTAAGTAGATTTTTTAAAAGAAAAGATGGTATTTTCGAGCGTTGGAAACTTTCTTCACGATGAATGCCCATAATGTTCCCTCATAAATGGTCTTCAGATAGAGATAACGAAAGATAGCTTTTTGTTTCGCTTCATAAACAAAGTAATTTACTCGTCCGAGCCAGTTTTTACGATTAGTAAAAGTTATTGTTCGATGAGGTCGCAGCCTTTCCATTTTTTTTCAGCGGTTGCCTGATTGTTTGAGAGCAACATCAACTAAAGGAGCAGTTACGGTGAGCAGCACATGTGTGCGATTCCACGGAACTGGTTTTCAGCCACTGCCTCCTTTTATGCGTCGATCAATTACAAACGAACTTGGCGCAATTGTTTACTCGAACAACACGGTTTATTTCTCGTAAACAAACGTGGATTGCATCGCGTTAACGGGCTGTGTACAACGGGGCAGGCAGGTGCAATGTGTGCAACGCGCATTATCAGGTGTAATTTCACACAGAAACTGCAACAAATTTCAGTGTTGCTGAACTCCCTCCATTAATGGTTACAGTCGCCATTTCCGGCGCAATTTTTTAAGAAGTGGCTCTCTACATTAGCCCTATTCTAGTTTTCAGCAAAATGACATCTTTTCATAAAAAAGCAAATTCGTGCTTTCATGAATACAAGCAATATGATGTCTTTTCTTAAAAAAAGAAAAGAAATTCATTTTTCATGTTTTCACGAGTATAAGGACATTTCATTAAATTTATTTTAATGCAGATATGTATGAATTCTCCTTCAGTATGCAATTTAACATGTCGTACATTGCTCATTTAATAAAACAACCAATAGAAATACAAATAAAACAGAATGGTTGGAGCTTCTCACACTGACACGTTTGCAAGCATTGTACTCTTCACTAGATGTAAGGTTGTGACCCATTAAAAACTACAGACATTTTATTCTCTTGAAAACATTAGCAATATATCCTTAAGAAAAGCTGGGTGCGAGCTCCTCGGTATTTAAATCCAATAGAATTACCAACACAAATATCAAGGAAATTAAGTCAATTTCAATGCGACATGAAATTCGATATCGAGTGTACAGTTGAGGGCATAAATGGCAAACAGTGATTTTTTATTCTTTCGAATTTAATACATGTACTAAATTAGTTTCATCCGTCAATCCGAAAACATCAAGCAAAAAACAATGTCTGCGGCAAATCCGGAACGAGCTAAAAACATCAATGGGAATATTGGCCAAAACGAAGAGAGACGTCAGTTGGAGGTAAAAAAAAAGGAAGTCGAGCTACTTGGGTTGTGCTGTCATCAGCAAACCGAAGGCAGTGATGAAGACGCAGCACTGCGCCTTCTCATACGTTCGGAAAGAACGTTCTTTGCGGCCCCCCTTCCCCCTCCACTGGCGCCACCGCCGTCGCAGCTACATGACACCGAACGCGCCGCAACGGCGCAGCGCTCGCCGACCGCTTTCAATTAATCATTTTTAATTATTCGCGTTAACTGAGCAAAGGCAGCGAAAATGCAGGGGAGCCTCTCAAAACGGATCTTGGAGGGAAATCATGGACTGTTTCATCGGAATGAACTGCCTTCAAGTTAACAAAGTTTGGGAACGCTGTTCATTCAGTCATTTCATTAGCTGCAACGTATCACTCATGTTGTGGGAATTCCACGATTAGTTTTGGGTAAAACTGCCGAAACTCGTATTAACAACGCTTTGTTTTTGATAAAGATTTATTTACAGCCTAAAACGAAACATTTCGGCTGGAGCTCCTGATACCAATAAGGCTTTTAAGCGGTGGAGAACGAACATAAATAAGATCTTAACTTTCTTTCCTACATTTTCCATTGAACTAACGAAACATGTGCTTTCGGGCACATCTTTCGGAAAACCTGTAGAAGATGTGTATGCAAGTTAAGCCTTAAATTTTATTGACCCTAAAAAACAGCCAAAAAAATGTACAAAATAAGTTTAAACGTCTACTCGGAAACATGACCAATCGAGAAATTGAAAGACATAGTGAAGTGAAAGATAGCTTATATGAAATAAACTCATACAAAATTTTATAGTGAACAATATATGACAGACTTCGAGACACCTATAACGAATCACCCTTGCGAATGCACTACCGCAGAATATAATTGGGGATTTTCTAGTCAAAACATTATTTCAACCGTCCCCCCATTCCATAGGCATTTGCCCGTAAACATTTTTTTTTGTATTCTGCTTACGGCATTGGTAATCACAACAATCATATGAATAACATTGGAGCAACCCTCAGTTTAGACGATGCCGATCAGATCCATCCCTCTCCCCTCCACCATGAACCCCCTCGTCCCTGTCCCACCTTACCCCTCTACCACCGGCATATAAAAAGCTTTATTTCGGGCGAATATCATATTGAAGTCTAAACATCTGCAGGCCATCATTCTGTTGTGTTGCTTTTCAGTTATCTCAGGTAATGACAGGGGAAGCTGTGCGCACAACACTAATTACCATATTTTCCAATGTTTATTTTGGCCGAGTGACAACAACCATGAGCCGCAGTCTTTGCTCCATTGTATAGTTTTCCAATCGCATTCGATGCCCCGACGTTTCCATCAATAATAAAATGAGCCTGCCTTATTATGGTTCATCATCGGTTCATTAATGACTAATTTCACCGAGAAGTGCGTTGAAGTCCGTTAATAAAGAAGGAAATAAATACCCCAAAAGTGAAGAAGGAAAAATCTTAGGCAAAAAGAATATCGCTGTGGAATTTCAGTGATAGAGTAATAACGAGCAGACAGCGGAAATAAAATAGTAAAACTGGGAGTGAGCATCACACCTTTGATTAAAGTTAAATCACCAGCCGTAGTGGTTTTATAAAAACCTCTTTTCGGGTTGATCAACATAGCAACTGTCCCCAAAAAGGATTTTTCTTTTCATTTACAGAGTAAGTTCATTACTTTTGCGTCCGCGCCTGCTGTAAACGTGTATTGTGATCATGTCACAGCAACTTTCTTTACCACCTCAAAATTGACGTTGATTTGTTTCTTTTGCCTTGAATTTTATTCTCCTTTTCACAAACAGACGTTCCGCGCTTTTGCTGGTGATATTGGCTCTTTATGAAACAATAAATGACGTAGTTCATTAATTTAGAAGCATACTGAAATGAAGCAAATAGTAGGCATTTACATCCTGTTAATGTTTTCAACATATTAATTATTTGATATGACATCATAGGTTTTGCACGGTGAGGTAAAAAAAGAAAAAAAGAAACTTTTGTATACTTACGAATATCACTGTCAAAACTACATAACTAAATTTTTATGAGGGTTTGAAATTCTATTTGTTTCATACACAAAACACAGGTGTTATTTATCAAGATATCACGATTAAGAGATACACTAACACTGAGCCTACCAACCATGGATTAAAACCAAAATTAAACATAGCCTACTTATACACTGAAAATAATGTACGCAAAAAATATATAATACCTTCAGAGGAAAGCGCATATCAATCTGCAAAAAAGCAATTAAAACACCCTATAAACAATCTACTTATTTATGAGATTAATACAACAACGCATATCTAGCTTTCCATTTAGATTATTGCTGTGCTTTAAACGTCGTTCAAGTCCATTAAAAACAACGCATGTCAAATAACTCACAAGGCAATTCAATATGCCTTTGAGCATTGACAACATGTCGGGTTAAGATTAATGAGCAAAGTTTTTTAAAAATAGTTTACACTCCATGCGATGAAGTGGGGAGAGAGGGAGCGAGTGATATGAATTACTAAATATGAACCGCTTGGGGCTGCTAAAGTGAGCAGAGGGTGGGGAGGGTTGGTGCTTCAAGGAACCAGTTTTGAACCACCTTAGGCGGTAGGCGACGAATGTGTGGATTGTCAAAACTCGTTAAACGACTCCAAATTGCATTACCTATTTAAACGCGTAACTGATCTTAGCAGTCAAATTGGAAGGGATCCAAAATGACGTTGACTGAGGGAGCGATACGAAATTACAAGTTATACCTGAATTATGGCTGGCGGCTACGTTTCCGGCATACGTCATTATAGAAGTTCTAATCGCATATTGACAAAAACGAATCCGTCTCATTGCCAGAGATGTAGTCAAGCGGGAAAAATCCCCATTCGAGAGAGATGGCAAATGCATTTTTTTCATAAAAGTTTAAGACGTGTCATCAAAAGCTCTAATATCGGAAATTACTGTTTTGATTTCCGAAGTATGTCGAAAGTTAATGAACAGGAGAAAAAAGATGCTTTTGACAAGGAAAAAACTGCGTTAGAAAAGTTTACTAGAAATAAGTAAACAAGCCACAGCCAACTCGGTTAGAAAACATAATCAGATTTGCCAGTAAACGTTACAGTAAAAAACAGTACTGCGTAACGGTAACGTTCACTAGCAAATATAGTAGCGTTTACTGGCCAAATTTGGCCTTGCACTTTCTATAGTTATGTTTACAATTTTTTCTGTAAACTTTACTAACCCACTTTCCTCAGTGATTCAAGGATCAATAACATTCTTCGAAACAAAAGTTCATTGGTGTTATCTGGAAGAAGGGGGTTCTTGACAATGTTTCAAGAAGTTTATTTTCACAAAGACCAATTAAAATGAGAAACAATGGTGAAAACCTCACTTCCATGCGATATCACAATCGCTCAAAAATTAACTCCCAAGTTGTTCTATCTTGTTTCCATTTCAAAACACTGCGCGATGTAGTGACGTCAAAACCATGCCAAAACATTGACCTAGCGGACGCCGCGAGCTGCGCTAGGCATGGTGGGTTACGGCCAACGTGGTCTGCAACTGCTTTGTGTTATGTTCTCAGTGACATGTGCTAAGAAAATTCAACGATCATAACTTATTTTAAATTTAAAGTTCATAGTATGAAAATGATAACAAGTACAGATAAAGAAGCAGTGATGAATCGAATTGGTACTAAAATAAAAGAATCAAAACAATGGCTCTTCCTTTAGCGTATACCAAACTTAATCATAAGAAATGGTTCAAGCTAACGTAGATATTGAATGAGAAACACTATGTGTGTCGGAAAACCGATCTACATATTCTTTAAGTTCGTAAGTTACGTCAATCGGTAGGTGAAAACGTAGGTTAGGATGCATTTTATCACTGGCTCAATGTCTAAATTAAACAGGTAGACAAAAAACTCGTCGGTTTAAATGCTGATTGTGTTTGGTTGTTATGCCGGCTAACTTATGATAAGAGTCCTTTAACACCTACACATTTATTTGTCGCTGATCTCACCTTGTTTTCTGCAGTCCACCGCATTACCAAGTGAGCTATCGAATGCGCTTATCCTTTTCTCACACCGGTTGAAAACAAATTCTAAGGTTGAAAACAAATTCTAAACGTATAACAATAAGAACGTTTAAATCCAGACTTCAATTTGTTGCTGTCAGAAACGAAAACAAAACAGAGCACACTAGGCATGAGAGCTTCCTCATGCACTAACAGGTAAGCATACAGACACCTCACACAGTAAGAGAGAGGCAAGGAAGACTACGTTGTGACGTCATGGACGTCCGACAGACTTCGGGTCCCTCCGCGTGTGGTCGGGTAGAGCTTATTTCAATCAAACTTTGAATGTCGATTTAAATTCATCGGATGGACTTGCAGTCTTAAAATGTTGCATAGATCCTTCATTTCAACTATAATTTTATGTAATATCAGTTTTTTTTAATTATGAGATATTGTTAAGAACCCCATTGTATCTTTGTACACTATAGCGTTAATCCAACTCGTAGACTAGAAGGCCTCTTACGTATTGCATGGAAACTATGACACTGTTTGGATTGATCAGATTTTGCTGTTTGGCTACTTTTCGTTTATGTACCCTACACTTAACTCCGGTGTCAGTTCACACAACGACCCGCAATCAAAATTTGCAGTGTACAAGAGCAGAGGACGAACGAATTACAAAAGCTGGAGGGCAAAAAGAAAAAGAAGAAGAAAATCAGCGGGTAGCTATTCCTTTTAGAGAGCGGATGAATTTCCACCGCAGGCAGGAGAATAAGGGGTACCATAAAGGGACACCCGCTTCTCGTTTCCCGCCATTTTTTAAAGAAGATCGTTTGTTTCCGCGACACTTTCATTGGTATCGCTTCCACCATCCCTCTCGGTCTCTGTCCGTGCCGTGCTTGCTGTGCAAAATTGCCTCGACATAATGACGCGCCCGAGTTATTGTTTTGCAGGTAAACATCGCGGAGACGAAGTGATGCATACGTGCTGATGCACCGCCGCCTCATAGAAGAAGAAAAGCGCCCAACAAGAAAACAGCGCGAAAATTTGAATCCTTTTTTTAAGCGTTGAAATTTAAGAACTGGCCTTAGGATGCTGTCTACGTTTGCGTTTTTGCGAGTAAGTTATACACAGAGTAGATACGAGAAAATTTGCGATATGATTTAATTCTGGTTTTTAATAACACTTGCAGAATTTTCCGGTTTTTGCACACTCCTCCCCGAAGTGCATTTATGTATAGAAAAAGAAACTTTCGGGAGTTTCGCGGTAACATCATTGTCAAAATCAGTTGGTTTCTCACATAAAAATTCTTGACAATTTTTTTTGGCAATCTTTGACCTAAAATGTTGCTACTCCTGGCCACGTAAGGTGGAACACAAAATGCAGAAAACCACAATGCAGTGAGTCTCAAGTGTAGAATTTGAAACTTAAGCAAAGTCCGGCAATAATCCGGTAATGCATTTTGATTTTTGATAGATTCCCCTTTGCCTTCCAATCAGATCTAAAAATACCTCTACTTGAACAGCAGCAGCGTAAGGATAGCGAGAAAGGGGCACTCCAGCATCGATTTGCAAGTGACAAAAAGAAGCTGTTGGCTCTCGGCAAATCCTCGTCGGGGCGCCGTTCCTTATTCGCCCGACAAGGCGCAGGCAGGCAACCCGCCTCGCACTCCGTGTCCATCACCTTCCGAGGCAACAAAGCTCAATGCCGATGCGATTCAATTTCCGTTAAAGGATGTCCGCAGCTTGAGAGGGGACAAGAACTCTCTCCCACTTGTGCACACCAACCAGGTTACACCTCTGACGCGAAGTCCAACATCAAAATTGATATTTACATCGTCCTCGAGGAGCCCGAGTTTTCGAGGCTATTCCCGATCAAGATATAAACCAGTCAAGCTTGAAACTCTCGATCACATAGGAAACCCGAGTGAGGTGCGAAGACGAATTTCGGACAAGGTGACAAGATGTGGTGGACGACCTTGAAATGGTCGAGGAAATTGATGCCGTCCAGGAGGATGTGCCACAGTATATTTGAAAGAGAATTTCCTACCTTCCGAGTTCCACTTTTGGAGACCAAGCTGGCCGGAGCGAGGCTCTATGCACTTAACCTGACTTAACGTAGGTCAACTAAAACGTACGGTATCCAATAGAGGCTGACAGCCGGTCGCCCGATCGCGCCCGTGTTTGGGTTAGAGTGAGAGGGAGCGACAGAGCGCTTGTACGTTTGGTAAGAAATCCCGAGCGTGGCCGAGGTCAGCCGATGTCCACTG
>Ga0058701_10005659_pt1 | contig 10423 bp, 7 predicted proteins | sample AgamicOrMae_FD_97039 | JGI IMG/M metagenome (GOLD analysis project Ga0058701, IMG submission 97039) | Agave microbial communities from Guanajuato, Mexico - Or.Ma.e | ecosystem: Host-associated > Plants > Phyllosphere > Phylloplane/Leaf | place: Guanajuato, Mexico | collected 2012-06-04 | reverse complement strand
GTATATATATGATTAAAGGAAATATCCGAAAACGTCATTATAAACTTGATCCCTCCGTGTGTTCTACTTAATATACAACTGCCTGTTTGAACTAATAATAATTTATTTTATAACGAGACGATATAATTTTACATCCAGTATCGTTGGAACCGGGACATTATTTTTTGTTGAAAGTTATCGGAGTTGGCTAGTCAACATGGAACGCATGTTTTTCGGCTATGAAAGCTAGTTTAATATCGTTTTTATGAACACAGCACTTTGCTGTGTATGAATAACAAGCTTTCAATCAGTTGTTTTTTGTTTTCTGCATTTTTTAATTATTAAGTAGCTTTATTTCGTTATCTTTAAGGTTTCGGCTCGATTCAGTTTACGATACTCAATTTTCGAAATAAAATGGTTTTGTTAAGTTTTCGATCCGGTCTCTCTTTTTTAGAACTTGTCCTATCCTTAAATTACCGTTATTTTGGTTTAAGTCTTACAGTCCTGCTTTGCATTCCCAGCCTGTATTCCTTGGAAATATACTTAGTTTTTGAACTAGTAGCATTTCCTTTGAGACCCGCTGTGCTTACCGTTAGTAGTACTGCCCTTCGTGAACTGCCATTCCTCCAACTGAATTACCAAAATGCCTTTTTTTGAGTAACAATACTAAAACGGTTCTCTCGAAATAGGCATGGTTGGAGGCTGATATCTAGCAGAGGAGCTTCAATTTCCTTTTTTTTTTTTTTTGCAACAGCTTTTCTCTGTGGTGCAAAGTTGCGCTAGTTTTTAGTCATGCCGAAATTCCCAAGTGTTTTTCATATTCGTTTTTGTAACAAGTTACTTATGTACTGCCGTAAATAGTTATTTGTCTGGAATAGTCATGTTACATTTCCATATATTTTTAGGCGATTTTTTTTATATGCGTGAACGCGGTTTTGATGAAGGAATAGGATGTTAGTGTGAGTGTGTGTGTGTGACTGAGACTGCGATTTTAGGCTTGGTCGATATTTACCAACCGCTGCTGGCAACAAGCCAGGAGACAAAAAAAAAAGTGGAATTTCGGCTAATTAAATTTACACGTTCCTTAGGTTGTTACGCAAAAAGAGTATTTTCTCTTTAGAGTGCGGCTTAGGTAAATATCGGACCTCTTAGAGGTAAATTAGTTTATCGGGGAAAGGGCGCCTAAGATTTTTTAAATGAAATGTTCGTTTTTTTTCGCAATACGCTAGTCAATGGTGATTTCCTTTAAAAAAAATTTCATTGACATGTCTCGCAATGTTATTAAAGTATTGGCTGTACTATTTGGTATTGACGGTAGTTCCAATCGAAATCAGACTCGTAGGTCTAGCAATCTACTATATATCGATAAACTGGAATAAATTCCAAGTTTCGGGCAAGAACTAGTTTTGCATACAGATTTTTTTCCCGGGACTTTCTAGGAAGGGGTGCTTGTGGCCATTGGACCAATTAAACTTTCGCCGTTCAGAGATGTGTTGTACTAGACTAGATCTTTTATTTCTTCCTGTAGTTTTAAACCTCTCAATCTACCTTTTTTTTAAGTATAACTTAGTTGCATTGTGACTTAGGTCTTCACGCTTCTTTTAAGAGAGACGCTATTGTAGATTTTAGTATTATTATCGCATGATCTATCTTATGACTTGCAATATACGGTATCTTGAAACATCTTTTTTTTTCCGTTTTGCTCATTTACAGTATTTGCTTAGATTGTTATTATTTTAATGTGTTATGAACTGTTTTAGAATCGAATTCCACAAATAGGTTTACAAGATATGTATCTATCAATATAAGACATTGAGGCAGCATGGTTTCGACCTACGTGTTCTTTTTAATTCGAAACGAAAATATTTCTACAAAACGCCTTGTATGTGAAAGCGTGCTTGACGCCCAGCTTTACGGGGTGAAGGTTTTTGAGGCAGCGCTTAATTTAAATCAAGTTGAATCTCACCGTGAAATTAAGTTTACATTTTCTGCCTCTTGTGATACACCTTTCATCGCCAAGGCGAATGGAGCGAGACCCAAGGCACGTAGCCAAACAGTCAACCTAACCTAACCGTCCCCAAGCCTGGCACCGCTTACTTCTCGGCGCCAGGTTGCTGCCGCCGAGAAGTGCGCGGGATTGGGCTTGGTGACAGCCAAGCGAAGTTAAGCGCACGGTCTGACGCTAAGCGATGTTAGGTTGAGCTACTCGAGTCAAAATGTCTCACTTCGGTTTGGCAACGAAAGGCAAAATATGCAGACTTGAAAATTTGCAATCACTTTCCTTTTTTCGAGAAACAGCAAATTTCGGAACTCCTCTTTTGTGAGTCGAAGCATTGGTAATCGGCATGATTTTGTCGTCCATCTCGCGCTAAAATCGAAGAGATTTGAATTCTCCGTGTCAGCATGTCGATGTGAATTCGGTCGATGTCTATCGAAGGAAAACCTCTCTTTGTCTGTGCATCTTTCACTGTGTAGACTTGTTTGTGTATTCCCCAGCCCCGCCGCTGCGCTTGGAAGTATCGTTCGCTGTAAGTATCAACGACAACAGAGGATGAAAAATATAAAGTTCAAAATAAACTGCTTAAAAAAATATAAAATAAATTGCTGTTTGATTCAGAATTGTGAAAAAAATAAAAAAAAATTAGCTCGAGGCGAAATTTTCCATTGCTGGATTGGAAAGGCTAAGAAATACAAAGTATTTTGGGTCGAAGCTAAATTTTTATAGCTGGATTTTAAAGCGACAAGATCATTTGTTATGGGAGGGTTTCACTACTTAAAAAGTCTCACTGTACAAAAGTCATTTGAATCCCGTGATGTTTCAGTGACTCTCCGAAAGGAGTGGGGACTTGTAAATACGGTTGCATGGTGGTCATTGGTGACTTATACTGTGTTATACCAGTGCGGCTGTTGATGTGAGGAAAATGAAACTACTTTAAGTAGAACCGCCGCCATAGTTCCGTCATAGATTCGACTCTTGAGCATGTGCATGAAACCAGCAAGCCATCACTTTATGTCAGTAATACCAACTTCGATACTTGATAGCGAGATGTACGAAAACTTCTCGCCGGAAATTACCTTATCCGCTGGCATATTTAATGCAAGCCCTGACTTTTAGGACTTCTTAAGGTGTTAAATTCATCAAGAAAAAATTACTCAGTATAACAACAAGTGTTTTAGAAAAAAGGAATACGTCAAGATACTAATGAAAGTCAAGGCACTATCAAATATTTTTCATAATTTTGTCGAAAGGCCGTTTAGAATTCGTCTCCTGGTCTGAAGTAAAACCTTTCTCAACGATAACTCAGATGGAGCGTTTTTCGAATCCCAAAGACTTATCAGGCTCCTGAAAAAATGAGGGCAAATCTTTTTCGCGGCCAATTTTTCTTCATTTTTGGCGTTGTTGGTATTTCTGCATTTAAGGATGGCGTTTTGTCCGTGAGCATGACAATTTTTGCATGTGACAGTTGGTAGGCTCGTGGTGGTGAGCTTGCTGGCGCTGCTTTGTAACGCTTTCGCATGCTTGCGTCGTCTAATCGTCAAAAGGCGCAAAATATTCCGATCTTCTGCACGAGCAACCTTCTCGTCTTGTCGCCATGGCTCAAGTCTCACTTCCTCTCAATAAATACCTGAGTGAGTACTTTACCTGGGTGCAAGTACCAGACTGTAGCCTGCTTAGCGAGTGGCTGAAGTTTTTTCGTGGTCTTTTGAGGTTAGGGAAGGTTAGTGACTCCTTGTAAGCCACAATAAGATTGCCTTTCAGGAAAATAATAAAAAAAGCCCACTCTTCTAAATTTAGGATAGAAAAAAATAATTGAATGCTACTTTTTCGCCTGTCACCGCTAAATTTGAGACTTTGCGGTGCTGCTTCAGTCAGTCGGATGGGCGCTACTTGCATTTTTCCGACACTGCAGCGTTACTTTTTCCTAGAAAAGACGTTATAGTCCGATTCAGGAAAAATAATTTCTCGCCCTCATCGTCGAAAGCCAAAAAAGATCGGCGTACATATGTCCGTTTAGTGCCCTAACACCCAACTCGAAACAAATTGAAAACACGAAGCGTCAGTGACGGAGAATTACCGTCGCGCGCAAATGGGCCTAAGTAGCAATTAATTTGAGTGAATGACGAGTGCGTGAGAACATACGTTTTTGTCGCGGGAAAATCGTCGTTTTCATGTGGTCTAGAGCTTCTGTAAAAACACTTAAACCGCGCTCACCGCCTCCCCGTATCAGAAAAGAGAAATGTAAACCGATGGTCTTATTTCTCACACGCCTTCGCAGATTGACAGAACGTGCGAAGTTGCTGAAAAATGTATTTAGTCGGAGGTCAGCTACCAGGGTAAATATGGAACTGGAAATGAGCCGTAAGTATCTATTCCATTTTTTCCGAATCAAACTTACGAGGAAAATATCTTCCTGTGGTTTCCAAAAGAGACGATTTGGCGCGAGCTGGCATTTTGCTACCCATTTACTGTGGAATTTATTCAACGGAACCTTGCTACAAAAGCGTCCGCTCGGATTTCCAATTTAAAAAAAGAAACACCATGGATACCTTAATGAATGGTCAATGATAGTCTTGAAAGGTTACGGATGGTTTCGGGCGGTCACGCACGTTGATATCCTTACCGATTACCCATAACGACATCTTAACGCGCGGTTCGGTCTAAGTTGGAAATGGAGGAAATGTTTTTCTAACATGGCTCTATTATTGAGGAAGCTTTATGTAAATTCGCCTATTCGCAGCACTACAAATAATGTTAACGCCCTATTAAGGGACTTGTGTCGCGAAGGGCCTCCCTTTGCGATCAATAAATAAAGAAAGAAATCTATGTACATAGTTGTTGGCTCTTGAGCTACATTTTCTGATCCACAATGTTTTATTATTTTAATAAGCAAAATGTCAGCTGTCCTAGATAAATGGCCTCAACCGTCTTTTTTTAAATGTTGAGTTCGAATCGCTCTCGTCAACTGGGTTGTATAAACTTCTTCTCTGATTTGGAAACGCTTACAGAGTGTTATAATATTCACTGCCAAAACTGATGTGTATCACATATTGACGTGGCTTTAACTATCTTAACTTCAAATTACACTGTTTTCGATGGGAATGCGCGAAGTGGTTGCACTAACTCTGCTTTAAATTTGATTGCTGCATGTGAACTTAAGGGACTAGGTTTCATTCGCTTTTGACTTTCCTCGCAATTATGGCGTCTCCTACCTCCAGTGCAGTAGAGTTTTTTTAAACATAGTAACCAAGAGCCCACGCTGCTTTGTAAACTTTCATACAATGGCGGAAAATGTTAGGTACAACTCGGAAAATTTAATTAATAGCTTACCTCTTTGTAAAATTTTAAATAGAGAATTCATATTATGACAACTCTCAAAAATTTTCACCTTAAAATAGTTTCCGACCATTGGACCGCTTTAACGGATCTCGATGAAAAATTGGGAAAAAAGAAATGCGCGTATAAAAGATACAAACATTTCGAAAAAGTTTAAGTTTTCGGCATGTATTTAGAAACGTGTTCATTTTTTCTAATATTGTCGCCTTGAAGGGAATATTGGGTGGTTTCTATTTAGTGTAATGGGGCTGCATGTGTGAATGGTGTGAATTAACACGTAGTTTTATCGTTGTGGCTTATCAAACAGAAATCTTTAGGAGAAGGTTCATTCCATTGGAGTGTGAAATGTTTCAGATGGTTTCGCATTTTCGCAAGAGGAAGGAGGCGCCGTGGCCCAAGCCGATGTGATCCGCGCTTACAACACCAAATTGACGAAACCAGTCGGCAGTTAAACGGCGCGAAAACGTCCTTCGAAGCGTCTCTACCGATGCGACCTCAGTCGAATGGGACACGAGTCACTGTGCTTTGCAAGTGTACATTAAACTTCGTGTACATAACCTGCACTTTTTCTCTGCACAATCATAGAAAGATGGCTGTTATTCGTTAGTGCGTACTCATAAACCGTTTTAACATATTTTCAATTTAGGCTTTTCCTATTTATTTCCGCCTTTGAGCGCTGACTTTTATGTAAAAAGTGTTCTTATTTTGATCCATCTGTGTATATATGGCTGCGATTTTTTTGTTGAATCATAATTAGCTACGATATTTATGAAACAGAATGTGATAAGTTTTGTGCGCATAATTTTTATATTCATTTTCCCTTTTGACTGATTGCTGTTCCAGTTACCGTACGGTACTTCACCTTTTTGTTTGATTTACGAATTGAGAGTCTGCGGGACTTTTTGTTTCAAGAATTGACCTCCATTTCGAATCAGTCTTTCCGATTGGGTTTGTGCGTAATCTAACGTACATCCACAGCTTCTCAGGATCCTAATCGAAAGCTTAAGATTATGATTGGCTGAGGGCAAGTTCTCTGACAGATGAGACCTCTGAAATCATTAAATTCATACAAGACAAGCGCTAAGGAAACTTATGCGCGGTCTCTCTGTTCCGAAGTCTCTTCTTTTGACTTGGTTTTTAATGTTGTGCGCCTCTCTCTGCCTTCGTTGTGAAGTGTCGTTCGCATATTATTCGAAAGGCGTTGAAAATCAAAAGGAGAACGACGTTATACGGGGCCATTTAGTAACATCCGAATTCAAATTAAAAACAAAACACGCTTCACTAATCTGTGAGATTTGCCTTAAAAGTGTTGCCGCTGTCCTGCAGGACACACTTGCGGAATGCCTGTTGAAATTTTAGAGTTTGAAAAAATAACAGCATTTGTATTGTCACTCATTCGATTTCATTTCTAATACGCTGCCCTGTTTATTGACATGACACTCAAAGTATGAGAAATGTTCTCTCCATCGCGGAAGTTCTCCGACGGTGAAGAAACACACCCTACCTGTCTAAAATTATATGAAGAACTTCGACAAATCTTCTCCGTATCAGAGACTTTTCGTATCGGTGAGCCCTTTTCCTTCCCAAATCTGCATTTTAATTTGGGAGTGTTCATTGTCACGATGGATTATCAGCAAATATACATATGTGTATTGACGATGCGTAGCTTATGTGTAAGTTGTGACTTGAACATCACGTTACACATAGCGTGCGTATAGCACAGTGGCGGGTAACTTTTTTTTTAAAACGCTAGCGCCTTGATCGTCTTGTAACTAGGTTTTTGTTTTAAAAAATCACGTGCAACCAGGCCCTGAATCAAACATGCATTCATTTCTCGCCCCTGCCTTTCTAGCTGGCGGAGAATATCGTACGTTTTGTTAAAACGCCGAAGTAAGTGACAAAAATTTTCAGCTTTTAGATTTTGGCTACTGTCTCCATTTGTAAGCCTAGCTTGAAGGATATCAATCCTAGCAAAGCTTACAGTTGATAGAAGAAAACCAAATTTACTAGTGGTTCACCAATAGTATTGTTCCTCGCCACTGTTTGTCTTTTAGTTACCTTTGGGTAATGAATGAACTACTTAAAGGCTCTTACGTTGTGAAGACTGATATTTTTCTTTGCAAAAACGCGAAGTCGGTGTAAATCTATTTTTCTAAGAGCTGAACATTGAAAGCAACTCACCAGAGCTAATATGCAACAGGCCTATCGACTTTAAGGAATCAATGTAGTTCGGGAAAGAAAGTAAGATTTCTAGTCTAAATTGATGATTTTACTATCTCGTCCAAACGCAACGTGTGACATCAAGTGTCCCCGCAGCAGTAAACTTGAGACTGATTTCCGATGACCCTTTCAGGCACAAATTTTGGTTGGAAATCAGGGATCCTCGTTTTTAAGCCCGCCTTCTCAGGACGAGGGCGCGCGCTTTATTTTATTTAGACACTAATTAAAAAGACAAAATGTGTGAACTGTAACTTTGTAAAAATTATCATGTGCCTAGAGTTGATTTCGTTCGGGAAAGTGTAGTGAAGCCGTTCAAAAGAAGATTCAGCATGTTTTTGTTTGTTAACATTGCACATTAACTTTATATTTAATCTGTTCTCAATAAAAGACTAAACGACTAAGACTTCTCACATCTGTAACATAGAGCATTCTACTGTATCCCATACGGCTTCACTATAACCTATGTTTATATCGATTTAAGTAACTTTTCAACATCAACAGATTAAGAGGTTATTTTTCTTAGGCTTTATGTTTATTTCATTTACTTAAGTTCGTGCTTATGAAAGGGTTTGCAACTTTCCCACCGTTGAGAATATTTTTGTCAGCTGAGAGGTATCTATTGCAAACCTCTGTAATATTCTCGTAATTTTAGATAAGTATTGTTTTAATCTAATTTGCCAAGAGGCGATGAAACAGAATATTCGTCATGACAGGACGGATAAAAAATGGCGCAATTATTTCATATCAATTATAAGCGTACCGGTTTGTAAAGCTGTCTGCATGATTATTTTCAGTCACATTTGCCTAACCAGTCTCCTTGTTCTTGTAAATGTTAGAAATTTTTTGAACAACACTGCTTATTATCTAGGATTTGATCGACAGTACATGGTTATTTCGAGACCACATGCAGATAAGGGTTAATTGCACTTTGCTCCGCTCATCTGTGTAATGTGATAGGAATTTGCTTTGTGTCCATGTACTCATGTTACACAAAATAATGTACTTAAATGTATTAATCTTGATGACGCTGGTAGAATGCGGAACGCATTTTTGTAAACGTGGAAATATTTCAACAGGCGGAACGCATGGTTGATATCTGTATCCATCTCCTGCTAAGAAGAGTTTACTCAACTCATTCCAGAATGTTTCTTAGCAATCGATGTATTTAATTTGAACTTTCATATCGGCTAACCTGCTAACTGTGGATCACTTAGCCTAAATTGTGCTACGAAATAAACAAATATCTTAACCTGAGAGCGTAGTTTATTCAATCTTCCTCTAATCCGCATTCACGTCAATCTTCAGTGTATGTTGCTATATTGATATTATCTCATTAGGAATTTCAAAAGTGTATACTTCGTGCCTTATTGGGCTAAATTATTACGAGGAAGAAATAACCCGATCAAAAAAAAAGTTATATGTGAATTACATGTAATTTTATTTAATTGAATATAATTATATATGACATATATAGCTAACTATGTATAAGTTATATATAAGTAATATATAATTGTATAGAATTAGATATAACACATAATCTTTGATATAAAATTATATATTATTATGTCGTACATAATTATATATGTCACATATAAGTAAATGTGATTCATTTATAAATATATATGACCTATACATAACTCATGTAATTTTTTTTGATCGGGGAAATGAATCGACAAAGGGTAGTAGGTAAATAAAGAGATGACATTTTTTTCCAATCTTTGTTCAGTCGTCACAAACAATCGTCAAAATCCGAGTTATCAGCGACAAATATCTGTAGAAACTTAATAATAGCAAGATAAATGGATGAAAAGATGGTTAAAAAACGGAATATAGTCGCCGAGGCGTGGTCGGCGGCTATTCGCACGAAGATCTCTTTCAGCAAGTACAGGAGACGTCAAAAGTTTCGGATTGGAAAGTACATGTAAAATATCTATTTACAAAATAACTCGTTTATGAAATAAATTAGCTTAGCAATATTTGGTTCGTGCTAAAAACTTAGAATTTACTTGTCAGAACAATCTATAATGTACAGTGCAGGTACAGTACGTTTATTCATTGGGAATTCGTCCCAATCACACAAATAGGTCACTTCCACTTCTCCAGGGTGAAATGTTATGGTTATTTTTATCGCTCAAATCAAAACACAGATGAAAATTATTTTGAGTGAAATCTTCAGGAAACCAAAACGGAGAAAAATATTTGCATTTCGACCCCTTAAATGAAAAATCGATCAGGTACAAAAGCGAATTTAAAAAAGCGATCAAGTGAAAGCGTTTGAAAAAAACTATCTACTGCTATTCTCATATTGCAGTTGATCGCTTTTTGAAACGTACTCTTTCATTTGATTGATTTTTGAAACACGCCCTTTCACTTGATCGGTTTTTCATTGGAGGGATCGATCTAGAGACTAGTTATTTTTCTCCACTTTTGTGCTTTACGAGCTTCCGTTGCATGAAGTTACTTGTTTTAGTAATTACTGGTTCAAAGTATGAAAATATAGTTTACAAAAAAGTTACAAAAGAGTCTACTTCTTATTAAAAATAGAATGTTCCATCAGTACAAATCTTTTTAGATCTTCTTCGGTTTTGATTGATCAATTAACAGGAGCACTCGTATTTTACCGGCAACAGCTTTTTCTCAGGATTTCTTAATAAACTTTTCAACGAAATTCGCAGACCCGAATCTTTAGAAATTACCCTAATTCCAATCTAAACTTGCATAGGTAAGCACAAAAAACGTAATTACAGCAATTAGTTTATCCATCTTTCAGCTGATAAAATTGTCATCTCAGTTTCTCCCATTTTACTCGTAAACTTTTTTCATATCTTAAAAACTATCAATAAATATAGCAGGGCTGTTAAGTAACGCGTTACAAGTAACGCGTTACAG
>Ga0058701_10005658_pt1 | contig 10424 bp, 7 predicted proteins | sample AgamicOrMae_FD_97039 | JGI IMG/M metagenome (GOLD analysis project Ga0058701, IMG submission 97039) | Agave microbial communities from Guanajuato, Mexico - Or.Ma.e | ecosystem: Host-associated > Plants > Phyllosphere > Phylloplane/Leaf | place: Guanajuato, Mexico | collected 2012-06-04 | reverse complement strand
CTGGAATATCCTTAATATTGTTATTATAATTATTTTTGCCTTTAAGTATAATTTTAACTGCATAATCTAAGGGAAGAATTTAGGTTAGATTAAGCAGACAGTAGCTCTGCTTTTACGAACAGTGAGGAAATTTTCTGGATAAAGTAAGACGTAGTAAGCGGCTGCGCGAGGGGTAGGTACGTAACCACTCGCTCTCGGATCTGCTGCTTTGAACTTCAAATTTCGATATGGTTCCGGAGGTCTTTATAAGCGAAGCATAGTTTTCCAGGTGGTTTCCTTGGGTTATGTTCTCTTTTTTATATCGTATGGTCGGATTTTGTTCTTTTTGCATCCATTTTTTTCGGTCAGAATATTTTGAAGGTCGCAGATTTCAGAGTTATTTGTATGCAACATAAGTAACCCCTCGGGCGCGGTAAATAGAGATTCGAAAAAAGAACCCGCGTCGTCGGAAATTCAAAAAAACAACTAACTTACTGTACTCTCCACCCAAGACAAAAAAAAGAAGAGTACGGGGAGTATGAATTGAGTAAGGGAGCTCTGGAAGCAGTATGGGCACAGTATGGGAGCAGTCTCTGTAGTCTGGTGGCGTTTTTACGCATTGTATGGCGAAAGTCTTCTCAGCCAAACTCACCGTTGTCAATTTCGAGGAGTATGGCAAGAGTTAGAGTACCGTCAGGTCGCTCACGGTTTTGATAAAACGTTTTTTTAACAGGCGCACCGATTTGCTCGTGATTTTTGCCCTATTCACCTGAAATGAAAACAGTGTATGGAAATAGTGGTTCAAGCTTTTTTTAACGGTAGTATGATATTTTCTGAAGATATTGATGGTATTTGAAAAAAGGAACTGAAAATTTGAGTTATTAGCTGTTTTACAGATGATATGTCCAAGATGGCTACCGCGGAAGTTGCCTGCAACTTACTAAGCTCAAAATATTTCAAATATCAGCGATCTCTTTCAAAAACATACATGGGGCGTTGAAAATAAAGCTCCAAGGGGTAATAACTGGCCGAAATTTTGTACACCGGATATCAGCCGGATATCAAATATATTTATATTGCTTTTATATACTTAACTCTGAGTAGGGAAAAGCCAACCTTATCTTTCTTGCCTGAGAATAAAGAGGCGGACGGCTGGTCTGACCGTGTATCCAGTGGAGTGGAATTCCTTGAATCCTAGGATTCCACTTATCCGCACATTCAGCCGTTCCGTGGCTCAGACCGCTTTTCGAGAAGGCGCCGTTAAGTGCGGCGTTGTCACACCGAAGGTTTGTTTTGGTTTTGGGGGGTTTTGACTGTCTAACAGAGACCCTTTTTCTATCAAAAAATTTTATTCTTGCATGAGTTTTGGGGACTTTCTTTTCTAGCGGTTTATGGTGTTTATCGTGTGTGTGTTTTTTATGGTTTTTTTTACTACACCATGGCAAATGTCGATGTTTTACTGATGAATCTTGCCATGATGATTTTTGATGAAGATCAAGGTTAGTTCACAGAACACTTTTTCTTTTTGTTTACTTATGCCTCAAATGTTGTTAACCACGGTGTAGTGGTTTTTGTTAAACTAGTTTTTCAAATTGGAGACATGGACATTACATAGTTAATAGCATGACTCATTTCCAATTTTCTCATTTGGTTTTAGAACTTCAAGTGGAACCAACAGCGTGGGTCAAAGTCACCGTTAACATCGACGAATATCGATTTATGGCTAATGAGGCTTTTAAAATGCATTTCCGTATGAGTAGGGATGTTTTTGAGGTAAGCTTTTGGTATTCCAAGCAGATCGTTTCACTTTACATTGCTTTTGGACTGAACTTAATTGAATGTTTTCAGAATCTGATTGCTGCTGTCGGCCGAGAGCTAAACCATGAAAATCATGTGGATCCTGACTATGAGTTAAGCCACATTTTACTAATGGTTTTGTGGGTTTTGGCAACTCCAGATACCTTTAGAAGCGTAGCTCTTCGTTTTGGAGAAACCCCTGAAGTTCTTCACTTCCATTATCTGAGGGTGATAAATATTTTGTCACAAATGGCAGACACCTACATTTACTGGCCACATGCAGAGGAACGGACAGTGGTGTCAAGAGCAGTTCAGAGAAGAACTGGCTTCCCAGGAGTAGTAGGTGCTGTTGATGGTTGCCATATTCAGATTGCAACACCAAGAGAACAACCAGATCGCTATTTTAACCGCCATAGAGATCATTCCATTGTCCTTCAAGGAGTAGCAGATGAAACCCTCTTGTTCAGAGATGTCTATATAGGAGAGCCTGGCTCAACTCATGACTCAAGAGTATTCAGAAGGAGCCCATTGTGTGTGGAGCTATTAGAAAATATGCACATCTATCTTGATGATGATCAACATATCCTTGGAGATGGTGCCTATGTGTTGACAAATAGAGTAAGTCTATGCCAAGTATCTCATTTATTAAAACTGATAGCACAAATATGTTGAGGGTTACTTTATCTATGTCCTCGTATCTTAACAATCGCTTTTCTGCAGTATCTTATTCTCTTATGTTTCCAGAACAAAGGTCAACATGTCACTTCACATAAGTCAGGGGATATTTGAAAAGCTTTTCAATAGCTCTTTTTCTTTTTAAATCAAGTGGAGATTATCTAAAAAAAATGTTAATGAAAGGTGATTGAGCCTTTTTATTAATCTAACCTACTGTACCTCTTTTTAACCCCAATTTCAATAGTGGTGTTGGTAATTTGCAGACGAACGGGCAAATTTGATTAATTTTGTTGACTTACGGGCCATTTTTTTATGTTTTTATCATGGTATCTAAATTGTTCTAAGTTCTCAGCTATGGCGTTTTGCGTTAGATTTTTACTGTGTTGACTGTTTTATGAGATTGTCCATTTTCTTAAATATTTTTTTTCCTAGGTTATCACACCCTTTCGCAACGACGGCAACTTGACGCAAGAACAGTTAAATTTCAACCATCGACTTTCAAGTTCTAGAGTTGTCATCGAGCAAGCTTTTGGCCTTTTGAAAATGAAATGGAGAAGGCTCATCTGTTTGACGTCCGTTAACATCGAGTATGCTGTCAAAACCATAGCTGCTTGTGTGGTCCTTCACAATTTTGTCTTGCTTGAAGGAGACGGATTGCCCGTGGTAAGCAAGTGACTCACTTTAACCACGACCCTGTGAAATCCCCCCAATTGGACTGAGTGTGTTTGTGTGAAGGACGATGCGGAAAACAACGTTAGGAATGCGCCGCCACATGAGAATATCGAGCTGCACCGAGATGAAGGAATCCCTGTGGATGTCGATCATCCTGACGTGCCTTTCCAGAGAGATCATCCCTTGCTTGCAGAGGCACGCATTTTGGGTGTCGAGAAACGGTGGGATCTGGTAGGAAGACTTCCGCCAGCAGACGCATAAAAAAAAGGAATGTGCCATTCCAAATGTCCTGAAATACTTAGAGTTAAAATTAAAATTGATGTGATTAACTCTTGCTCAATGTTCCTGTTGCCCGTTGGCAATATTTTCCATGTAACTGCTTCGGTATCATATCCTATTTTTGAAAGCGATGCTCTTCGCCAGGGTGACCAGCACTCAGGGAAAACGGAAAATACAGGGAATTTTTTAATCAGAACTGGCACAGGGAATATACAGGGAATTTTTCATTTGTGATTTTTTGAAGCCAAAAGAAGTACGTCATTAAACCTTTCTTCGCTCTTTCGGCTTTTTTTTTATAATCCACAGTGCAAAGCGAGCTGCAAAATGAGACACGCGACCCAGCCGTATTGATACGCAAGAAAGTAGGAAATCTTAGCTTCCGCCACCCTTCTCCTTTCTCTACCAGCGCACAGAAAAATGAAGAATATCATTTTGTCTTGCCTTTTGTTGTTTTTAATGCTAAGCAGTACCAGCAAACCATGGGGAAAAAATAATTATAAACCCTATTTACTTTCATAGCATAACTTTTATAGGAGCAACCAAGGAGACAGACAAGCTGTCAAGACGTGTTTTTTTCTTTTCTTCTATTTTTCTTCTTTTTTTTCTCCAAAAAGTCACAAGAATATTTAAATTTTGATTTTTTCCCCTCCTTATAACGGAAAACACCCTCACCAAAATTTCTGAGCTTTTCAGTAACTTCCTAGACTATGCTAGAAAAAAAATCAGTAAATAAAAAAAAGTTGTTTGGGATTTATACAACTTCAGGAAAATTTTGACTTCAAAAAAGAAATTCTTGAAAACATCTTGAAATAAGTGTGCCCAAATTGTTCCTCGGAATCTCCTTTTTGAAATGAACCTAATGTATGAGAATTTATTCCAACTCGTTCTAAAGATATTTGCTGAAAAGCAGGTACAAGTTTTGAAAATGTCGAAAATTTCAAAACCCCATAACTTATAGGGAAATGATTTTTTTTAATGCATGGCGTCCTTACTACTTAGGGCCAACAACCTGAGCAAGTTACACCAAAATCTGAGAGGGTCAGATCATATTCGTGGCTGTTTTAAGGCGGAAACCTTTTTAAATTTTTTTCTTTGTGACTCCGCGTCTTCACGTCGCATTTTTCCGCCCAAAAATTAACTTAAATCTCCAAACTGATTCGTTATGCACTTATTTTATTAGCTTTACTGTATAAACAGCTATTATTAAGGTATCTGGTTGTTTTCTGGGACTTTTATAGTTCAGGGAAAAACGGATATCGGCAGGGAAAACACAGGGAATTTTGTCAAGAGGGACCGCCGGTCACCCTGTTCGCGGTGGCAGACCCGCAAGGATTTTTTTTTAATTAAAAACTCACCGTAATTAGTGGAATTATGGGATTAATCCTTTAAAATCAAAATTTAATTTCAGACTTCGAAGACATTTTTATTCACAACACACTTCGTGCATTCTTACACCGTACATGGAATCGAATGATGACACGAATTTTGTTCTGTAATGTACAGTGGAGAGCATGAAGGAATGAGCAGTGACCTCATTTCCTTTTCTTAAAAAATTAGTGCTAATAATAAAAATATTTTAGGCAAGGGCGCCGGGGCCATAATGCAGTCTTATGTTTTCTTTTTTAAAGTCTCTTCGGTTACATATACGATCTCAGCTGTAGTAACTAAACAAACACTACCAATCTACCAAAAATTAACTAATAAAATTAAAGCTTTGCCAATAAAACGCATAAATCAATCAGAACATAAGTTCCGTCTGTAAATAAAAGAACTAGGAAAACATATTGTTTAAATATGGTTCCGCCAACCAAAAGAAAAAGGCAATGCCTCAAATTGGTAGTAGAAAAACTGGTAACACAACATCTTACATCAGTATAGGAACAACGATAGAAATCACATTTGTTTGCTATGCGAAATCACGTGATCTCCGCTGTAGTAACTAAACAAACACTACCAATCTACCCAAAAATTAACTAATAAAGTTATAGCTTTGCCAACAAAACGCATAAATCAATCAGAACATAAGTTCCGTCTGTAAATAAAAGAACTAGGAAAACATATTGTTTAACTATGGTTCCGCCAACCAAAAGAAAATGGCAATGCCTCAAATTGGTGGCAGAAAAACTGGTAACACAACACCTTACATCAGTATAGGAACAACGATAGAAATCACATTTGTTTGCTATGCGAAATCACGATTGAGGCTCCTTCCTATTTCTCTCCTCCATTTTCGCGAGATGCAGAGCCATCATCTCTAGCAAGCGAGACTGGGTTTCAATTTTCCTCTCTTCAAGTTCCAGCTTTCTGGCCACGTTCGAAAGTCTTTTGGGTTCTGGTTTCTTCGAGTTTTCTTCACGAGCCTTGCCAGGTTTTTCTGATCCAGCGGCTTTCTCCTTGTCTGCTTTATCCATGATGGATTTGTCTCTTACCTCTTTTCTAACTCCTACGGCGAGGGTGTATTTCGCTCTGGCCCCCAAACTTGGGATCGTAGTACGGCCATGTCATAGTCACGCCATCGCTGCCGGATGTATTTGCATCGTTGCGGAAGTCGAAGTAAGTGCTTCGTAAAGCCAACCACTTCCTTTCACAACCTTGCCATGTAAGATTCAAATGTGGGTGCTTCGCTTGCACATCCGCGCAGACTTCTTCCCAGAATTCGCGTTTGTTATGAGCTCTGTCGAATGGCTCTTTCCTCGCACCGTACTGATTGATCAGCTCCAACGTAGCTTGATGGTCGAACAAAACACCTGCAAAAAAACAAAGCAAGGATGTCAACTCGTGTGAGACAGCGTTGGTCATCCTTACTTAAACTTTAATCTGGATTCAATATCCTGATACCAACTGATCCCAAAACCGATCAGATGATATCCGGATGTTGAACACTAATTAAATATCTGATCTGGTCAAGTCAGGCTGATCAACGTCTTTTCACACGAGTATTAACCATAAAGGATTCCGGGGGCGTAAGAACGGGGGGGGGGCACATGCGAATTCTCCCCATGTGTAGCGTCAAGGACACGGGGAGCAAAAAAAGGCGAGAAAATCTGGGCGAAAAGAGGAAAACGGAGAGGAAAATGCTTGGAGAGAAATTACAGAAGTACTTCCTCCCTCGCTTATTTTACTTTAGTTTCAGCTTTTACGTTCGTAGAAGGAATAAAAGTGATGGAATACTATCAATAATTCGAACAAGGGGTTAAGCGCATTTACTGGTTACATTAATACTAAAACGCAAAGAGTGATTGACGTATGTGTGCACAAATGCTCAGCTACTGAGAACCATTACAAACTTTGCCAAAATAGGAGGAGGTGTGATTATTAACTTTACCGAAACCTCGCCATGAAGTTAAGAGACATTAAAATGTGTCCAGCAAGTAAATCATTGCAAATGTGAAGGTTTACAATGGGGTACTTGACCATTTTTTTCTGAGATAGCCATTCGAAAGAGCTCAGAAAATGATGAAAAAAGTCCAAAGGAGCACCCTTCTACGATCAGCCGATCGCCCGGAAATCGAGTTTAAAGTTGCCTGTGACGTCACAAGGCCCGATAATTTGCCGGGCCTTGTGACGTCACAGGCAACTTTCAATTCGATTTCCGGGCGATCGGCTGATCGTAGAAGGGTGCTCCTTTGGACATTTTTTCATGATTTTTTGAGCTCTTTCAAATGGCTATCTCAGAAAAAAATGGTCAAGTACCCCATTGCGATGTTCCCTTAAACACCAGTGCCTCTAACGGCCCTGTCCGAAATAGGGGTGGGAGGGGGCATCCACGCGTGGACGTACCGGTACGAACCATAAGCCCTGTCCGGTCCCTCTCTTTAGGCCCACCGCGCGGGGCGTAAAGCAAACGTTTTGGACTAGCCAACATATCCAAAACAAGTTGTGGCAACTCGATTCAAAAAGCCCCCCGGTACGTCGGCAGCCAATTAAGGAATTTATTTGCCCCCCCCCCATAAAAAGTTCCAAATGGTAAACATTAAAAATGTGAGAGAATAGAGAAACGAGATATATACACTTACGATCGTTTGAAGTTTTCAATTCTGCAAAGCTACCGTCAAAGTCGATGTCTCCTACCAGCTGAGCAACTAGGTCGTAGAACCTCCAGCTGTCATCACCCACTTTTTTCTTGTCTCGATAATACTTTATGAGGTTCCTTTTCTTCGATGCTATGTACTGGCTGGTAAACTGAAAACCCTTTGCACGCAGAGCACTCAAGATGGCCAACATGGTCTCATTACGGATTCGGTAACACATGACATCTTCACGTCTCAATATCAACTCGTGCAGCAAAGACGTAGTACCTTCGTCTGATTCCAAACATTTGGATACCTTCCCTAAGCCACTAGTTACTTGCTTGCACGCCTGTTCAGGAGCTTGTTCAGCATTACTGGGCATTTCTCTGCTAAGACGAAGGAGCCGCTCTTTCACTACAACTCCTCCCAGCTTCAAAGCATTTGTTGCTTCTGCACTCCATCTCATCTGTGAACAAATACCAAAAACTCAGCACAAAGCCATGAAAACGCATAAAAACATAATTATTCTTACCAAATAATAAGGAAAAAAAAGAGAAAAAAAGGTCGAAAAAAAATATTGGGGCCCACGATGCTGCAGAACAGGACCTATTGGACTACTTTTCTAGTGCCAAATCTCGCGATAAATGCGCCCGGGGCAAGACCTTACGAAAGCGCTCTCACCACTCCCGTTTTCTCACCAAAACGTCTGCCTTTTTCCGCTTGTTCATTTGCACTAGAAATTTCCATTTTCCCAAACAATGTGGCATCATAAATAGTATATCGATACCGGCGCTCAGGGCACAGGCCGACCACACCCCTCCCCCTCACAGATCAGTCACTGCTGTTTTCTATTGCCGAATTCCCTCTCGCCAGATTTCAAATATGTCTCAGAGCCCCGCACATCATCGCTCCCGGATACTTTCCAAGTGAAATACGTTATGGTAGGTAATTCAATCAGTTATCAGCATGAATCGGATACATTATGGGTTCTGGTCAACTTTTAGCGCAAAACCTTGATCACGGCAAGTTTTGAGCACCGAAAGTCCTCTATAAATCGGGGATAAGGCCCGACTATTTTTTTCCCCTCAGTGGGGATGTAACAGCATGCTAGAACCGGTCGGAAGCGAATCGAGTCTGAGTTATGATTTTTAAATTTCTGGAAAATGCTCCTTCCGAGAGAAATCCGTTTTTACGGATTTACTTTGGGTCTTTAAAATACTGTATTTATTCGGCCAAAGGAAACAGGTCCAATAGGTCCTGTTTTGCTGAGTCACTAAAATTTTATTGCACGGTGATAATTTTTACCTCGACTTTGGCATACGTGCCAACGCAAACAATGTCGACCACTGGGGATCCGGGCTGTGTCGCGAAACCTCCCAGATGCATTCGTAATGTCAACTGATCCGTTATATCTTTCTGTAACAATAAAAACTTTTAAACTATTGTGAACCAGTGTGGAAACACAGTCCAGGGACAGACGAAACGCAACTTACTGGCTGGCATCCTTTCGGGACATTAATTGCATAAATGACCTCATCTTTTCCGTGAAGCGACGAGACACATTTCTCCACAGACGGTCTCCCCTTCTTTTTGCAGGGTGACCGGAGGTCGTCACCAATATCTACCTCGCTATCCACCGGTTTGCCTGACGGCAATCCTGCACACAGCTAATGTATACATCAAGATATGACAAACGAGACCTGAAACCTGACTTTTTGCTAACGTATAAATCTAAATAGAACGTTTCATAACAGTAATGCATTACTATCTTCTAGAAACAACAATTTGTCAACACAAGAAGTTTTGTCAGCAAATCATATATTATTACATGTTCCAAAGTAAAAACAGGAATGTAATGGAATGGGTCTTTACCAGAAGCAGAAGGTCCTTTAAATGGAGACAGCACACGGAAATCTTGGCATAGATTTTCTTGAACACTACCTAGAACAAAAAAAAGAGGAAGAAGAAAAAAAAATGGCACTTATTTTTCCAAAGATTTTTACAGAAAAAGCTCCAGTAGCGTTGTCACGGCCCGAAACTCCGATTTCCCTTGCTCTGCCAGGTTTTCCAGGTCATTTGGAAAAACAATTGCATGACCTATCCACCTTTTCAAAATTAAAAGTACTGATAAAAGAGGACAACGGCTGTTTAAAACAAGGCCCTATCTTTGTGGTAAATAATCGCTATTCTTGCGATAGTCAACGACTTCCAAAGAAACTCCTGCAAATATGTATTACTTAAAAAGTACTGCGAATAGGTTAAAAAATCAGCGGGTGTTTTCCCGTTAACAGAAACATCCCAGTTATTTCCCGGGTGTTAGGCTCTCAAATTTTTTATTATTTTTTTTACTATTGTTATTTTTTTTTATTTTATCAGTACTAGGTAACAAGAAAGGGATACAGGTAAACATAGTTAAAATTTGAACTGTATACATAATAAACACTTACTGGCACCTTCTCCCCGCGGCTTTGCTGTCTGGTTACCTACACGCAGAAAAAAGAAAAACAAAACAGGTAACAAAAGAAAGATACCCCTTTCAACAGGGACCTCAAAACACAGGGGAGAAATATCTTACAAAACATACCATTAATTTCACCAGTACTTGGACTGTCCCACCACAAGCAGACTTCTGAAAGTATAAAATTGAACATAAAGGATGTCTACTGAATAAAAAGAATAGGTAAACTGCGAAATATGTAGGAATTTTTTGAAAGCAGAGCAATTATTGTTTGTTTGAAGTTGGAAAAAAAAAACATAAATGAAGTTGTGTGTTTCCTAAAGCACTTTTGTCTATTTTACTTTCAATTACAAATTTTTCCATCAAATACGATAGAAATTTTTTATTTCCCAATTTTCTGAATAATATTTCTTTCTACTTATAAACCAAACTACAGTCGACTCCGCTTAATGTGGACACATCGGGCGGGTGCGATTTTGTCCACATTAACCGACTGTCCTGATAATCCGGAGTTGCCTACAGTACCGGTCAAAAGTTTAAGACCACCCATGTCT
>Ga0058701_10005656_pt1 | contig 10424 bp, 5 predicted proteins | sample AgamicOrMae_FD_97039 | JGI IMG/M metagenome (GOLD analysis project Ga0058701, IMG submission 97039) | Agave microbial communities from Guanajuato, Mexico - Or.Ma.e | ecosystem: Host-associated > Plants > Phyllosphere > Phylloplane/Leaf | place: Guanajuato, Mexico | collected 2012-06-04 | reverse complement strand
TCAGAAGTTTGGTTATGGCAAAAGAGAAAAGTAAAATGATAAAAATAAGCATGAGTAACAAGTGCTGGAGTATGCTTTTTTTGGGGCAGAACCCAAAATAATAACAATTATAACACAAAACCCCTGACATTCATAGTAAAGACCATAGAAGAAAAACAGACATTAGCAGCATCCAATCAACAAGTGACACATAAGACTCTTTATATTCTCACAGTGACAAAACTTGACTGGGGATTATAAAATAAAAAAATTGTGAGGTCAGTTTCAGTCCTGTATAAAAAATACACAATACTAAAAAGACACTGAATAAGGCGTAAACAGAAATGTTGACACAGGAAGAAACTGGTTGAAGAGGGAGTAATGTTAAATTTTGTATCGGGAAACACAGGTTACACTGAAGTAATACTTGCTCAAGTCAAGTGTGGCACACATACCATTCATTCCAAAAACTGGAAATGTCAGGACACCTCACTCACTCATCACAACACAATTAGAGGAGTCCTCACAACACTGAATTAAAATTTTGTCTCCGTTCGGTAGTCGCTGGATCACGACAAACGACGGATAATCACAATATCACCAGATGGAACGGTGAGTAAACACCACGAACAGGGCCAAAGGCGGAAGAAAAACAAGTGGAAGTCGATTTTGACAGCTGGCCGAACCGATGGTATTCACAAATACACGCAAGTGACATGAATACATGTTGATATGTAGACCCTTTTCAGGGGACGATTAAGAGAAAACTAAGCACTGGAACCGAGTAATTATCTAACCTTGAGCACATAGTTAGGGACAAGCTTAAGTTTAAGAGACACTTGCGCGATTTTGATGTCGAGCTAACATATGCGTAACAACAAAGCAGCAGCGGCTCCGGTGCCAACATGACTGAGGCGAGATCTGTGTCACAAGCACTAGAGCTAGGAGCTAGCGCTCCAAGCTAGAGCTAGTAGCACTAAGGGCCGAGTCTCTGGCAGAGCTCATGTCCCACTTCCCATAAGTTGCACCCGTAGTCACTCTCCTCAAACCTATCCCGCCTACGCTCGGCCCGAGCCGCGGTATCACATAGCAGGCCAGCCGTGGTTATCAACGATTGTATCAAATTGTCAATAGCAGGCGAAAGTTCAAAATTTAGTAAATACACGGCTGTCAAAAGTCAATGGCCTAAAATGAGACCAGGCCAAACAAGGTCAGGCAAAGCTTTCGAACCGCCATTAGCCAATCTCTAGGTCATAGGCCTAGACGCATTGTTTGACAAATTATTGGGAAGGCCAGATTTAACGTCTCCCAGGTGTCAGTCTGTTTCACTGTTGCGCATATGTAAGCGGACATGTTTAGGAGGCAACCTGTCACACTGTAGACGTCAAGAAATAAACAAATACTCACCTTTTTGCGAGCTATTTTGCCATAACACCAAACAATCAACCGACTCTTACATTCCCGGCATCCTGGATTCAGATATTCACGGCACGGCCTTCTTAGGTCCGTTTAGATGCTGTCGTTGATCTTTTGATTTTTTCAAGACTTTTACCGGTTTATTTAAATCTTGCTTATTAAATTTAGACCAATATTGATTTTTGGAATAATTTAATTCGAGAAAAATACTTATATTTGGCGAGATTAGCATATTATCAAGGCAGCTTCGTCCACTGCACACTGATTTCTTACTTCTCGATTCGCGATTCGCAAAGGTTTTTCACAAGCAACATTTGATAGACTGTTAAAATGGAAGATAATAATGAAATTTAACAAAATTGATCTAATGATTCCATGAAAAGTGTTTCCGTCTTCTTGAAGGGAGTGTTCCATGGGTGACGTCACCGACTCCGATTCTGGTTCTCCTCCTCTCTCCTCCTCCCTCCCCCTCATCATCCTGCTCAACTCCCGCTCCCGTTTACCTTCGCCGGAGGACGACGGACTTCGTTTACTTTGCAAGAAACTTGCATCAAAACGCACCAAGGATAGCATTTTGACAAGGAATCTGTCATCATTATGCTAGTGCGAGTTATTTCCAGACCGAAAAAAACACAATTTTTGTGGCGTGGTTGAGGTGGCGCCAAAACCCAGTAGTAAATTTGAATGAAGCGCAGAGCGGAACAAGAACGGAAAAAAAGCGAATGAAACGCACCTTGAAAAACTCGCGCTAGTTGAAAAATGCCTCATTTTATCGCGTAGTTTTTCGTGTGCCGTTTTCTTTTTTATGCGTTGCTACTCTTGGGCCGGTGGTTCTCAATCTCAACTGCGGGGTCGCGAGGGGGAGGAGGATTAAGTTCCAATGTAAATACAGAAATTATACCAGAATATTGTTGTAAAAAAATGTATAGATAATATATTTAAAATAGAAATTTCGCTGGAACTGAAGAGTTATTCGGAGAAGTTGATGACTGGAAGACGTTGATGACGGAACGATGATGACGATTGCAGTAGGTTCAGAGATGCTTGAAATGAATTAATTATAACTACATGAACTAGAGAGGACTAAAGCTAGACGCTACTAAGAAATATTTCTGTTGAATTATATTCAAAACAAAGAAAATTGATAAGCCGTTATAAGAATACTTAAGATTCAAATTTAAATAATGATGAAATTCGAGTTGATCAAAAATTCATCTCTGAATTGGTGCAGGTTCTTCGACGATGTTGAAGCAGCATCCTTCGACGAGTCGATGAGACTTGGTGAGTTATTTTTTTATCAAAGTTTTATTTTGGTTAATATCTGAGCTGAAAAGTGCTTCTTACCGTTACAGATGACATAATAAAGCCAAGAGATTAGTGACGTGTACACTGAGACGAGACAGTTAAATGCAAAGAAACATTATATCTCAGTATCATATGACAGCTATCGAACCATGCGGACAGTAAACATCCAAGAATAGGAGGCTCATACAATGGAGGAACAAGAATGACGAAAGACAAAGAAGAAGGGAGCGGATAAGGTACCGGTAGCTAGAATTTTGAGACAAAATGATTGAAGAGATTGGGAACGGAATGCGTTTGGCGCCACTGTAACAGCGACAATATGGCCCAAAGTTTTGCAGACGTTGTTTTCGAGGAGAGTGGATAGGAGAGGGCCATAAAATGAGCAGAAGAGGCAGACAAAATGAGGGCATTTATGGAAAATAGTTCGTGCCTATATTGAATATGAGAATCACGGCATTGTTTGGTTGAACAAGGGTATCCACTGCAACGCGCGAAAAGAACGTTTTCCCTTCCTCTTATATATATTTATTGGGTTACCGGTAAGTCGCCATGGAGCAGCCATGGAGTGATAAATGAGAGTCTTTTGTTTACGGTACTACCAGTACGGTAAAGAGACTGTGTATCTAAAGTCTCTCCAGTTTGCAATAAAGAACGTTGGCACTAGGCTTATTACCTTCCGATTACTTGGAGTCTATTCTAAAAACGTTTTTCTTCTTCTTCTTTTTCTTTTTTTTTCAGGGTTTCGCCCGCCCTTCCTCATTTGAAGTATAACGTTTCGCCTAGTCTTAGTCTATCGTCTTTGAGCAACCTCGATGAAAGTTTTGGGTTGGACTTTCTTACTGGAAGAAGGAAGACCAAAATGGGAAAGTGTCTGTGATTGGGCATGAGTTGTACGTGCACTTATGCGGAAAAATCCGCCCGAAAACTTGCGAGGCAGTTGGCCATACTGCAGGGAGACCGCAAAATAGGCCTACGGGTGCCTTGTCACTTTTCCTGTAACCCAAATTTTCTCTAAATCATCCGACAATATCTAAATGGTAACAGTTGCCAGTGACGTAACGAATGTATACAGCCATAGACCAATCAAAAGAAACCGAGGAGGTGTCGGACTCATTTTGGTGCATTTTGGGCTGGAGACTTTCGGTTTTTCGCGGCATATCTGTCTGTTTGTCGCACCTCCAGTTTCAGGAGTCATTTTCAGCCAAAGGGCTGCCGGAGGCGGATATAACGTGGCGAGGTTAGGTCGTGTTTAGTTAATGTTTCTTTTTATAGTTTTATAATAGTTTTAGTTAATGCTTAGTCAACTATCGGCATTTATTCGTAACGGGAGTGAAACGCGAGTCGATGTAGTACGCGATCGAACGTAAATATCAGTAGTTTCGTTGTGTTGATCAACCTAACCTCTTTTGTCGAGTGAATCGCAAATTTAGGCCTAGCAAGAATTCGCTACCCTACAGATAGAAAGTTTCACTGTGCTCTAACGGATTGCAAGGATTCAATGCTAGATCATCCATTAAAAGGTAATGTTGCTCTTTTTCTACTACCGTGCAGTGAATCTTTAGTGAATGCGTGGGTCGCACCAAGGATCCATGGAGCTGTCAAGAAATAAACGTTTCACTTTTGGGTACGTGTTTGATTAGGGTTTAACGATGTTAAAAGTCGTTTAGTTCTCGTCCGCCAGTCCATCGTCAGCATAGTGAACTTGTTTCATACTTCATCGACGGGTACATACAGAAAATAGGTGTAACGAAATCCCATTTACATTTACGTGCTGTTTCGCAGAGGTTCTAGGCTACCGCAGAACCCAGTGCACAGTCAAATAGATCCTGTTGTTTACTTGTTTTTCGAGATGGCCTAACAAAGTTAACATTTCATTCCCCAATTTAATCATATCGGCAGTACAATCCGTTTATTTATGTTTTATATTTTTTTTCCGAGCTAGCGTAAGCAAAGTACACAGTCAAATAGACTTGGCCTGTGTTTATGCATGGGGCTACGGTACTCCTCGATTTACGTGGACAGTTCCTAGCAGGGCAGGTTCACAGGAAATGAAGCTTATGCAGTTATTAACTTCTGATTCAGTGAGTCATTTTTGCAACAAACAGTTTCTAACAATGCAACCTCTTCCGGAGAGCTTAATTTTGGCAGTTTACTTTTGCGGAACAGACTTGGGATTTCTTCGTCACGGGAGAAATTGTGTTTTCCTACTTAATCTATGCGTAACTTTTCCTGTTTACACTCTGCAAAATCTTAAAGGTTGAATTTTATACCTCTTCATTTTCCACCTTCTGCATGCCATTTGCATGGATGTTAAAATGGTACTGCTTAGGTTCGATTAAGTTCTCCCAGGTTCGGTTAACCAAGGTCATCCAATAAGGTTTGGTTTACGAGGGCTACGTTAACCAAGGCTAGAATTTAATCAAGGTTAGGTTAGGAGCCTTTTGCGTCGCTCTGCTTTCGCTCTGCTCCACTGCCGTAGCAGACTGCGAAGAGGGCTGAGAGTTTCTGAAGTAGTACCAACCAAAGCGATATCAGCACGCTAAAGTGACCGTCGTAAGGTCAGGTTGCGTCTTGCCTCGCTCCGTAACTGTTAACTTGGTCTTGAAGAGTGCAACATGAGAGGCAGAAAATGTAACCTTAAAAATTAACAGTGTACCTTTTTTTTTGCTGTCTGGAAAAAAATTGTCCTTCGTGGCATTTTTCTTTGCGTTAGGCCTAAGTGTTTTACGGCGACTGCGATTGCAAGCAGTACCTTCTGGCCTTGAAGCAGCGTTAAACAAAAAGAAGCAAAAGAAAAGCTCGAGTTTAAGTTCAACTCTGGAATGCAAAGATAAAGAGAGAACGATACGAGTAATTCGAGCAGAAGAGGGAGGAGGGATGCTTACGGACTGATTGTGGGACCTCTGTATGGTCCCCATTGCTTGTTCTCGAGCGGAGAAGAGGCTGTATTGTGTGGTTTACTAGCGGGACCGTCCATAAACTACATTGATAACGCTAATTTTGTAGCGGTAGAGCTACAATCGCACTATCATTTTGAAAAGCGGCCAGCCAAAGCATATCTTTGAAACCTCAAAGAGCTGCGTTTTGAGAAAATCTAATTTTGATGGTACGCAATTAAGTCATATGGAAGTTGACTGCTACTTAACTTAACCTTACTGGTACTCACTAACCTGACCACCACTCCACTAGCCTGACCGCCACTTAACCTAACTTTACCACCAGTTAACGCGACTTTGCGTAACCGCACGTTTAACCTATGGACTTAACCGACACTTAACCTAGCTCAACTGGACCCCCCTGGATCGAGAATCCATAGCAAGTCAATGCATGGATATCCATAGAAATCCAAGGATATCCAAATGGATATCCATAAAAGAATGGATAATTGAAGACTGCTATCCATAAAAACATAGATATCCATTTATGAATATTTATTGTTTACGGATATCGATTGTAGAATGTCCTTGCATGGATATCACTGCTTGGATATCAATGTGGATATCCATGGATAATTGAAGAATGACATCCAAAAATCATGGATATCCATGTTGATACCCGTGGATTTTTGGAAATCCATGTATGGATATGCTATGGATTCTCGGAACAGGGCCACTTTCCTAGACTTACTTGTTAGCCTGAACTCAGCGAGTTCGGGACGAATCATTGAGGCCGCAAACGTCTCATAGGGACAAAATAAACCAGTTGAAGCCAATGGGCAACGTTGAATGAGTAGCATGGAGTTGCATCACCTTCTTCTCCGTTTGTTGTGAAGTACAGTACTTGATTGATAAATATTTTCTAACGCAACGAGTTATCAACGCAAAACCTTGAGTATCGAGAATCGGAGCCAAATTCTTGTTGTACGACGTCACGATTCATTTCAAGCGCTGCGCTGGAGAATCTAATTGCAGTCAGGTCTCTTATCAAATTCTATTTTCTTTCCGTTGGCTTGGCTTCCCCCGATTAAACCCGTTGCAGTTTTTAAGTCGATGAAATATTTTTGGTTATCAGATTATTTGGAGCGTGACTTGAGGGCCAAGCAATACAGTACAGTTTACTACCGTATTATTATGGGCTGACGCGAAATTCAAATGACATAGGGCAATTTATACATTCTTTAAAAATACCGGTAGCTCAATAATCGTGCTTGATGTATTTTTACAGTGTGTTTTAAAGTGGTTTCATTAAGTATTAGGTTGGATAAGGTTAAAAGTTACAGAAGATTATGGGTGAAACTTTGGTTTGAGACCAAAAATTTATTAGGATTGATCAGCCTAGGTTTGGTTTCCCTTGGCTTGGATCTCTTTGTTTTTCTTATTTTGTGGCAAAGGGGGATTTTTTTTTACGGAAATCTATCAGGGTTGTGTTGGACTATCGGCTGACATTTAAAGGACCTCATGACTGTCAGGCAACCCCTGCGCATACCAACTGAACCCTAACCTCCCTCACTCCCTTCATGCGTGACCAGGACCGTGACAGACCAAAGAAGGTTTGTTGAGCTTAGGTTTGGTTAGCCCAGGTCTAGTTAGCTTAGGTTTACTAATAGCTTTGGTTTGGGTAGCTTAGGTTTTGTTAATTTAGCATTAGTTAAGGTTTGATTAGCTTGGGCTGTTATCTATAAGGTTCGGTTATAGGCTATAACCTATAGCTATAACCTATAACCAAAGCTATAACTTATAGCTTTGGTTTCGTTAGCTAGGATAGCTTAGGTATGTGGTTAGCGTAGGTTTAGTTAGCTTAGGTTTTGGTACAGATTTGATTTAGTTAGCTTAGCTTAGGTTTGGTTAGCCCAGGTCTAGTTAGCTTAGGTTTATTAGTAGCTTTGGTTTGGGTAGCTTAGGTTTTGTTAGTTTAGCTTTAGTTAGGTAAGGTTTGATTAGCTTAGGTTTAGTTATCTATAAGGTTCGGTTATAGCTTTGGTTTGGTTAGCTGGGATAGCTTAGGTGTGGTTAGCGTAGGTTTAGTTAGCTTAGGTTTTGGTACAGATTTGATTTGGTTAGCTTAGCTTAGGTTTGGTTAGCCCAGGTTTATTTAGCTTATGTTTACTAATAGCTTTGGTTTGGGTAGCTTAGGATTTGTTAGTTTAGCTTTAGTTAGTTAAGGTTTGATTAGCTTGGGTTTAGTTATCTATAAGGTTCGGTTATAGCTTTGGTTTCGTTAGCAAGGATAGCTTAGGTGTGGTTAATGTAGGTTTAGTTAGCTTAGGTTTTGGTACAGATTTAATTTGGTTAGCTTAGCTTAGGTTTAGTTAGCTTTGATTAAGTTAGGTTTGGTTAGCTTAGCTAAGATTTGGTCAACGTAGGTTGTGTAGCGCTGGTTTGGTTAGCTTTGGTGTGCGAGCTTTGGTTTGGTATGTTTAAGTGTCCAAAACAGGTTTAAGCAGGAGTCAACAGCTCGAGGAGGCACTTTGACGTCGTGAAACTTGAGGTGTTGCACGTCCCTGGTCCGAGAATCCATTGCAAATCCATGCATGGATTTCGAAAAATCCACGGATGTCAACATGGATATCCATGATTTTTGCGTGTCAGTCTTCAATTATTCATACAAGCGTAGATATCCACTTGATATCCATGTCAGTCTTCAATTATTTATACAAGCGTGGATATCCACATTGATATCCAAGCACGGATATTAATGCAAGGACATTCCGCAATGGATATCTGTGAACAATAAATATCCATGCATGGATATCTATGTTTTTATGGATATCAGTCTTCAAGTCTCCATGCTTTAAGGGATATCCATTTGGATATCCTTGGATTTCTATGGATATCCATGCATTGACTTGCTATGGATTCTCGATCCAGGGAACGCGTTCTAAACCGCCAGTAGCCTACCGTACAGTGTTGCCAGATTTCACGACTCCAACTTTAAACGCGGTTTATTTTTTAACCAAAAGAGATAACTTTATGATCAACCCGATTTTTGAAATGCTCAGCTCGAGCGCAAACCAAAACATACTCGATATGCCAGTTTATCTCTAGTAGTTCCCAAGTTAATCGCGGTTAAAGTTTACAAAATTTTGAAATCTGGCAACACTGCTACCGTATCCATCATTACGTCTAATTAAAAGCGACCCTCCAGAGGACAGGGGGCGAACATCCAACTGTCCGAGTTTAGAATAGATATCACGGAACATGAAAATCCTACGTGTACCGTGAATCGGCGCGCGCTTGAGGGTTGATGAAGTCATCAAGTCGCACCGCAGTGGCGGGCGAGCCGTCCGCATTGTCGAAGTGTTTTCCTCACGGGACTGGAAAGGAAACGAGATTGAGGAAATATCTCAAAATTCACGTCGCCTTGTCTTCTTTTGCGGCGCCATCGTTGCATGTACCAATGAATAATTCAACTCAATCCAGCAACAATAATTTCGGTTCAAAAACGCCTTCGGTTCGGACCTTTCCCCGGGTACCGTTATGCTAGCAAAGTATAAATTACCTTCTCGAAGTTTATTATCGACTCTATTTTAGTGCAATAATTTTGTGGTACTTATTAAAATGGTTTTAACGAATTTCACCCCCATGTTTCCATTTCACATATTTTAAAAATTTATATTTTTTAAATTTTTTTTCTATTTTTTAAATTTTTTACAGTAGTATTTATTTTAGATCGCTAATTTTGTAATTATACCTGTTCGGGTAGATTCTCATTCGGCTCATTTTAATTTGAGTAATAAAAAGTGCGTATCGCTCTGAGCACAAATCGGGTGATACTAAAGCTGTCCGTAAATTTGAAATTATGCCTTGGTGAACTGGCAATCGCATTTAGTGATCCACTTGCGCTTGTTAAAAATGTTTTATTTTTCTAATTCACAGTTTTTTTAAATTATAAACTATTATTTTTAAAATTTATGAAAACTTTCTCGAATTTGCCCATAAAAAAATGCCTGTTCAATCAAAAAGAGAAGAAAACGTTTTCTACTAGTACCTAATAATATAATAATAAAATAAATATCCTAAGGATATTTATTTTGATCCCGAAAGGAATTGACAGATGTGCCCGTTTTTCAAAGTACTTGAACTAAGTTTATAACATGACGTTAAATCAGAGCAGTTTAAATACCTGAGTGCAAAGAGATAAAAATGACTCGAATTACCTGAATAAATTGTACCCTTAATTACGATGTACAGCTGGATACAACGTCATATTTGTCCAGAGGTCATAATGAAGTTAAGCTGATCCTTTCCACGGAAAGTTGCCTTTCCAGCAATTATTCTTTCTCTATGGCCCTCATCATGGCTATTTATTAGTCTATGATAACTCATTTCGAACGACTGAAAAAGCTCGCGTTTTACAACAAACCAGGTTCAGAATGCATGTTCACGGGAAATTACTTGGAGCGTAAATTACTCACGCGCACGGGTACAGAATGAGTGTTTTTCCGTTCCCTTCCGATCTGCTGATCAGTCATCTTTGCTGATGCTTATTGCTCACCATTGCTCCGAATCGCCGGATTAGATTATCATCTGGTTGAGGTGTTAAGCTGTTTAGGTTAATATAATTTTCTACAGACAACTATTTCGTGAGAGATGTCGCCGCTATGTATTTAAAATGCAACATTTAGACCTTCGAAAATCTGGTCATGTAACATTAACCAAATAGTTTCCTTAAAGTTGACTTTTTATATAAGGGAGAAAAATTGCCATTTTATGATGATGTATATCTCTAATGCTAAAATATTGCTCTTTTGCGTCCTAAACCAAAGGGGAGGGTTTTCTTAAAGT
>Ga0058701_10005655_pt1 | contig 10425 bp, 13 predicted proteins | sample AgamicOrMae_FD_97039 | JGI IMG/M metagenome (GOLD analysis project Ga0058701, IMG submission 97039) | Agave microbial communities from Guanajuato, Mexico - Or.Ma.e | ecosystem: Host-associated > Plants > Phyllosphere > Phylloplane/Leaf | place: Guanajuato, Mexico | collected 2012-06-04 | reverse complement strand
TGACAACAGAAAAAAAAAAAAAAAAAGACCATGTGTGATTCACACGCGAGTTACGTTAACGGTAAGACTAATAAATCGCGACATGTTTGGCGATAAAACCTCAAAAACGAGTATTTGAAAGTGCATCACGCGTATTTAGACGTTTGTCTTTTCTTTGAATTTCGGAAACATTGAGTGGGATACGATTTTTTTCCTCCACGGCAAACACACACGGGCGAATCCACGGTTCCGCAGGCAAATATTTCATTATTACATTATAACGGACTGCGTATGTAATGAAGCATAATAACATTCGTAGATCCCACGTAAGATTTAGACAAATATGGGTCGAATTGTTTTCTTTCTCACAAATTAAGGTCGAATACGGGCGCACTATTTTGCCCGCGCAAAGGCTAAAAAAAGAGCACCGCACTAATATTTTTTTTTTTTTTTGGCAATTAGGGAAGTTTTGAACCGGTTTGGGTATGAGAGTAAAACGGGTGTATCACGAATCATTTTGGTTGACTTTCATATTAGACCAATCAACAGCCAGCCACATCAAACGAAACGGTTCGGCGAGAGCTTTCCACAGATCATGTGAGTTCTAATCACATGCACAGATGCACATATTATTGTTCGATCTACCTAAAAACTAACCAACACACGTAATCCAACAGTGTATCCCATGACCCACGACAGGAACAGTTCTACCCAAAACATATTTTTCTTTATCTTTTTTTTAATACGAAGTGACAATTTACACGCTTCCCCATTTAAAATACCTTAGTCTGGTTTCCTTGCGTTCATGTCACCTCCCATTTAAAAAGCATTAGGTTGGTTTCCGTGCGTTTAAATCTCCCTTGTATTAACATAGGCGTGCGAATAGACCTGACCTTTTAAGAGACCAACTTTAAGTTTTGATGGCTCACGTGAAGTTAATATTCAATAATAACAGAACGCTGGAAATAAGCTATCGACAAAGCACTTAAACAGCTTGTCAAATAGGCGAAATTTTGGTTTGAACACATTAACTTTGTCTATGATACATACCTGATTTGAGGCACGAAACTCTTCGATAGAGGTTGTTTTGAGCATCGACTTTATTAGCCGTACAACGAGCGGTGGGCTGATTAGGTTAGATTCGACACTAGACAGAGAGAGAAACAAGGATTAGACAATGTGGGTGAGTGAGATGAGCATAACACGGTAAGGGAGAACTGAGGATTCCCAAACCCTGACCTTAGCGCCATCTAACGGCAGCAGCCCCAACTGACGCCGAAGGACCGTCAGTTTGTGGCGGCTGCCGCTAGATGGCGTCAAAGCCAGGGTTAGGGATTTCAGTTACCCCACGTCTTATCGGCATGCAGCTTACTTGAGCACACGCAGTGTGTTGTTATGCTCAAGGGCGTCCGCTAGAAGTCCCGCAACATAGTCGTTCATGCCCGTGTTGCTCAAACTAAGAGCTTCCAGGTGCGTATTTTGTTGTAGAGCTTTGAACAACTGCTCAAACTTTTCATCGGAGACATTCTGCAACAAGCAAACAAACATCAGCAAAGTCTAGTCACACCAATTAAAAGATAGGAGTTCCAGATCAATTAGGAGATCGAGGTTCGGACTCAGCTAGGCGTTTAAGGTACTTTAGTACTTTTTAACATTATTTAAGGTAGTAGACTTGACCTTGGTCGAGCGATCAGAATCGCTTCAAATTTCTGTAGCATGCTCCTTAGGACACACCAAATCCAGTTCTGACATGAAAACCCACTGTCACGGAAATCACTTTTGAAATAAACAGGATTGAATTATTCATTGTTATTATGGGAAAACTCACATACTTGCTTTTATGTGATTTTTTAAGGTTTGCACTACGTTTGATAGATAAAAATTTCTTCAAAACAAAATCCGAGCTCTTCCCTAGGTGGAAAATAAACACAAAAAATAAAAAGTGGGTATCACTGACCAAGCAACGACAATAACTAGCCTTAAAAGCTGTTTTAGCCACATTTTCGTCAATATGCGTTAAACGTTTTGGTAGAGCTCATGAACTCGTCCGCAAGCAAGACTTTTGAGACTTTCATTTAAAATACAGACCGTTTTTAACACAGGGTGTCTAGCTATTTCCCATTTCCATATTCCCGTCTTATTCCCGGTTTTTCGGGATCTAAAACCAAAATTTATTCTTTCTGAGAATACTTTGAGAACGAATATCTTCCTTACAGTTAATTCGATGCTTCTCAGAATAAGAACTTTCAAGGGTTTTGAAGCAAATTCTTTTTACCCGTCCCGCGGGTCGGGCCAGTCGCTCGTCTACCACCTTAATACGGTAGCATCCATCGTCATGCTGAAAAATCAGTTACCGGCGTATTTCTTATCTGTGCGCCGCGACATCAAACATCAGGCGATGCCGATTCGTATTAGAACGTCCAACAAAATTGGAAACGCTCTGATGCTAAAAAAAAATCCGCGAGTTTTTCTATTTCCTGGACATAATACAAGCGTAGACCATCTGTTTTTTTCGGATTTATGGGATTTCGTTCATGGATTGACAGTGTAGGGTTTTTGATACAGCAGCTTACAAGAACACAACAAAACACAGGGTGTCTAGCTATTTTACATTTCCAAATTTCCGGCTAATTCCCGGTTTTTCGAGATCTCTTTATCCGAAAATTCCCGAAATTTTACTTGCAAATTAAAACTTAAATTAAGCTTCTTTTATATTTGGAGCCTTCCCCCCAAGAAATATAGTCCAGGAGATATATTTTGTAAGTTGTTTAATTTTTTCTTTAAAAAAAAAGGGTTTTGTTTTTTCCTTGGGAAAAAAAAATACGAAAACGGACTTAGCAATTTTTCTTTTTCAAAAAAAATATAATTGAATGAAAATTCCCGGATTTTCCTCCTTTTTGGCGGAATTCCCAGCAATTTCCCGTTTTTTTCCGGGTCATTCAGTTTCCCGACTGATTCCCGGTTTTCCCGTTCACTTGACACCCTGAAACACGATGTTTCAAGATCGACACTGATGTTTGCCTTCCACCCTTTCCGCAAAGAAACGCCCTCTGTTCCTCAAGAAAGGTAAGAATGCATCACAAGTGGAGTTGACGGCAAGTGTTGGCCGTCTTGAGCGATCCTCCACGTAATATCCGGGTGTGGGACTGCGCTGCACTTACTTTAATGTTGTTCCAGTTTAAGTCGGTGAGAGTGTGGTCGTCGTCCTGGACTTGTCGGATCGTCTTGTCGACGTCTGTGGGGTTGGGCGGCTCCGCCGGGTAGGCCTTGGGCTGCGTGGCCTTGGTGATGCCGTCCCAGCCCAAGCCGATGGGCTGGCCCGTGTTCAGCAGCGACGCGTGGTACTGCTCCTGGTTCATCATCGAGTGGAAACCCAGGATAGCTGCAAAGCACGCACACGCCGCAACCGATTAGAACGCAAAGGGAAACGGCTAGAGAGCCTCAGAGGGAGAGAGGCGACAACTTGCTACAGCGCTCATTGGTGGGATACATGAAACGGGTAGCTGTCATAAGCGCCAATCCGTAACCGCCAAACGAGAAAAGTTGCAAACGCCAAGTTCTTAACCGCAATACTAACCTTACCTAACCTAACTCAACCTAACCTATATTAACCTAACTTAACCTAACTTAACCTAACTTAACCTAGCTTGACCTAACCTAGCCTATACGAACGTTAGCGTTTGCGACTTTTCTCGTTTGGCGGTTACGGGCTGGCGCTTGCGGCGTTGGCGCTTGTGCTTTTTGGCGCTATCGAATGCCCCCCACATGAAACCAGCAACGCTGATTAAGGGATGCAGGGATGACGTGGCAGTTGACGCCTCTCATCTTTTCAGGCTCTCTAGAAACGGCTACAGCCGACGAGCGCATTTTTTTAAAGCCTGTAAGATTGCGCGATCTCCCCTCTCTTTCCTCCAAACGCTGTTTACTCACTCGAACATGTCCACAGGGGTATCACCACCCAATGAGGACGCTCCGAATAGCGGACCTAAACGAGCGAAAAAAAGGAGTTCGGGGGAGAGAGAGGGCAAGTCGAACAAACTCAGTATACCACCTTCCGTCACAAAGTCGGACACAGCTCATTTCTCCAACGAAGTTAATGCCGCTGAGAAGCGGCAGCATGCTTGGTGGCAAACAGATGAAAACAAGATTTCCAAGGGTAACCTTTGCACAGAACATCTTCTACTCACATTAAACGAAGCGCTTAATTTTTCATCCGTAATCTTCATCAAATCGAACATGCACGCTGCCCTCCGAGTTAGGGCATGTTACCAACCAAAATTTCCCTACAGGAGGATGATTTTGTGAGAAGGGAAAAAATAAAACTTCGAACTGGTAAACATATTCGTGGCTAGGATCGATTAAAAAATTTATACAAAAGGATAAGCCACATTTTTTCACTCGAAAGTTTTGAGATGATATTTAAAAGCTCAGGGTACTTCGAATTTTCGTTTAAGGCACATGTCTTTTTTTTCTAGTAAATACATAAATTGGAAGAGATTTCCGTCCATCAACAAACATTCAAGAGGGTCCAGAACAGCCCGCCCCAACTTGAAAGGATGCATAAGAATTTTCAAGACCCTCCCCCCCCCTAAAATCTTACGTCAGATTTTAGAGAGAAAAGAATCTTGCCGGGTTGCTAATGATAAATATACTAGGCTAACAATTACACTAAAAAAATGTCGGATTTAAAAATATTTCATTGGGAAAAATACGGCATTATTATTATTTGTTTCTGAAACGAAAACACGGTTCAACAAGCTATCCTTCACCTCTTCGCGGTTCGCGATGCCCACAGCTCGTGACTTGGGATGTATCCGGTATCGGTCGACGTATTTTTCTACAGCTTTTTTAATGCCTATCAAATAACTAAAATCTTACATAACATTTTCCGACCCTCTCCCCTTTCCCTCGTAAGAATTCGTACGATTTCCCGGCGTCTACACCCCTCCGTCTTCAAATAAATACTGAATGTTCACTCTAGAGTAAACTCGTCTTTCAAACTTACCGGCTAAATCGATAATTTCTTCCTGAGTGGCATCGGATAAGGCAGTCTCATATTCGTCACCCAAATCAATCGCAATTTGTTCGTCTGCCTCTTTTTCTTTCTGTGTGATTTCTGGAGGCGGCAGCCACTAAAAAGGAAAAAAATTGCAACCTCGAGTAAATATGCATTTGATGAAAAGATAATTTAGTGATCAATTCTTTTTACAAAAATTTCATTCAGGAAAGAGAAAAGGACTTCTCCTGATTTCAAAATAAAACACCCAGATGGGACTTGCTTCAGCGCGTAACACCTCCAAAATTATGAGGTTTGCGATTCATCGCATCGGGAGCCCTTGCGACAAACAAACCAAAGACCACCAGGCCGACTATCATACATAATGACATGACCTTACAGAGCATATGGTGTCTTTCAAGAAACTGATTTAGTATAGGAATCATTCTTTTACCCATACAGATGAGCAGGGCCTAGATCATAGCTCTGATAACCTACCTAAGCATTCCAGAAAAACACTTCCAATAATCAGCATGGAAGCAATAGATACTGAGTCCAAAGAAAGCATTTCAGTTTTGCAGATGTTAAGAAATTTTTCACTTCTTAACTCCATGCTTCTCCTAATACTTAGCCTCAATTTAAAACTTTTAGTACAACAAAACTTTCCCACCACAAATGGTTAATTTAGTTCCCTAGACACAATGAATGGAGAGAGTTGAAAATCAGCTTTTAAACTTTGGAAATCCCTATGCTCCAAGGGAAACAAAGATAGAAAACTTACCTTTCTCCCTCGGATGACTCCAGCAACATAAGGTTTGGCCTCTGGAATATCCGGGGTTTCTAAAGCTTGTTTGTTAATGTGATCAATAAGTTTCTTCCTGTCTAATGGCCCAGTTGGTTCTTTCTCACAGTCATAGCTACAACGTTGTGATGGTGGCAGTAAGTTATCCTGCAACATTCAAAAGACTTGGTAAAGAGCAGCATTAATGAATACATTGGCATCTGATAGTTAATGGAGGACAACTCTGATAAATAAAGCTGAAGGACCTCATGAGAAAAAGGGAGACCTTGAAGTCCATAACTAAAGAAAAACATCTCCCTTCCCATTAATGTATATGGGCAAAGCTACAATTGATATTTAATACTTTATCATTGGGGACCAGAATGACACCTTCTTTCCAAGCATGTTCATCATTTTTTGTCAAGGGCATAATGTTCTGAACTAAGAGAGGTATCCTACAATCTGAACTGACAAGAATGATCCTTTCAAACTATGGAGCTGCAGAATAAGGCATGATGTGTAGATAAAAGTGTTCAGGATCAAACTCTAGGTAAATTATGCACAGATGGGCACTTACATCAGGGTCAACCTCCTTGGCTAGTAGAGATATTTCTTCAGGGGTGAGCTGCGAAAGCAGCGTATCCACATCCATATCATCGTAAACTGAGAGATCTTTGCCATACAGCTTGGCTGCTGTGGTCATTGTTGTTGTCGTTGTGGACGACTTGGTCTGTCAACAGAAAAAAAGGAAGCCGTTAGTCCCTTCATAGAAAGCAGCCAGAATAGTTGCAATTCAGTTCCTGCAGGCAACATGAATGCAATACAAACATACATGATTTCAGAGGTGATTCATGACTGATATAATATGAAAGTTTAGGGATCCACTGCAGTAAAACTGGACATTACAGAAGGGTAAAACAAATAATAATAAAAAAAGAATAAAACTAATAATTCCCACAATAGTAAAAGTTCTTTAAAAAAGGGGGAGAGGCAAATAAACAGCTCCAAATACAACCGCAGGATTAACTGTCACAGAGAGTTGTATTCGCGATTTTTGTCAAGATACGGATTAAGTAATAAAGAAACATCCGTGATTTTAAACACCATGCTTACGCCCCTACAATTTCGAGGAAATTACAAGATTGACCTTGGTCTGAGAAGAATATAACCTTATCATAAATACAGTGAGGCACGCCAGTTAACCTCTCAGCTGCACAAGAGAGGTTAGATAACGCCGGTAATATTAAAGTAAAATACCTAACTATTACCTTAATTTGATTCACGTAACTTCTATGTCAGAAAATGAATGAAATACAAGGAAACTCGCTGGAAACAAGATATGGGAAGGGCTGAAAATGTGTCATGGATCGATAAAGAGTGTTTTCCTTTCGCTGGCTCGCCTGTGACCGCGGACCACACCCGCACCACATTACGCTCGCTCAACCGAGTAAATCATTTTGTCACCACGCTAACACGAGCACAAGATTACTTTCAGATTTACTTTCTTCAAGAGTTAACTCAAATCTTTAACGAAACTCACTGAATCAAGGTTTGCAGCAATCACAAACGCGTCGACCTGGCGTCGACAACTACTCACTCAACTCGAAAGCCAAAACAGAACAGACAGAGACAGACGGCGTTAAAAAGTATTGCCAACTGTGGAGTGAGATTATGACAGCCGTGGCCGCGACTTATCTCGAGCGCAGCAGTTCGCTCATCGCTACGGAATGAGCTTTAACCAAAAAATGAGAACTGAAAAAATTAAGTCGCTTATCAGCTGATGAAGATAAGAAGTTTAAATGCCTAGTTACGACAAATGCTGATAATGTCTAAACCCAATTTTCAATCGGATAAAAAAAAAGTTGATTTACCTAACTTATCGTGCGCATTGAACTCACGTGTTCAACCCCATATTTTTCTCGGTATTGAATATTGTTAAGTCCCAACAGCAGATGCATACCATAGGAGATGGGCGTTTGCTTACATGGTTGCCTACCCCTGGGCGCGCGAGATAAAATTTTCAAACACTCAATGGGGTACTTGACCAATTTCCATGGGGATAGCTATCAGAAAAACCTCAAAAAATGACGAAGATAAGTCAAAAGCAGCACCTAGATAGCTACAATCAGCCGATCGTTCGGACATTAAGAACAAAGTTGCCTAGGTCGTAATAGTCTATCCGCGGAATTCGGCAAAATTTACGGATTCTATAACGTCACAGGCAACTTTGAACTCGATTTCCGGGCGACCGGCTGATTGTATCTAAGTGTTGCTTTGGACTTCTCCTCGTGATTTTTTGAGCTCTTTCTGATGGCTATCTCGATGAAAGTTGGTCCCCATTTCTTATCAAGAGAACTACTCGCGAGACATTATGGAGGAATTTCCTTCATGGTGACATTCCCACCCCGCAAAAGGAGAAAAACTACGGAAATGTTCCACCTTGCCGCGAAATAACCACTTTAAAATTGCATTTCCCTATGCTCTTGGTGCCTTATCACGTATCCGCATTGAAGCCTATCTGAATGCGAACGGGTAGTTCCCAAGGACCTTTATCATGCCACACCTCTTGGCCTAGGCCGGTGTGGTCGGCTCCCGCCCGGCCTAGCTTATTTGGCCCGGCAGTACTCTAGTCTTGTATGGTATCACTCGTCAGGATTGCTTTGTCTACCCCCCCTTCCCCTCAGTAATGGATTCTTGATCTGGCAAAGCAACTTCCGTTCAACGCGGTTATCAATCTCCAAGACTCTGTCAGCACACCCCGCCAGGGGCAACAACGTCGTACAGTCCAGAACAAAAGTCCCTGCCCTCTTAAATATCAATTTGCGGAGGTTTGCAAGGTTCAACACCGACTGTACCATTTACAGTAAGCGCAGCGTTAAAAAACCTATTCACGTTGATCTTTGATGATAATTTGCTATAAAAAAATAATTAAAAAAAAAACAACAGCTTTTTTCCTCTCGATTTTGAATGCAAAATAAGGGGTACCATATCGCTAAAGAGAAACTCCAGCAGGCAAGTATCGAAAGACTGAGCACGTAGTCCGATTAAGATACTTCAACACTGTTTTGGTATCTTAGCAGTGTTGTCAGATTCCGCGACTAAGTCAAATTTAAACGCGTCTTACTTTTTAACCGATAAAGATAACAATGTTTAACGCTATTTTTGGAATGCTCTGCTCGAGAGCGATCCAAAACATACCCGACATGATAGGTTATCTTTAATGGTTAAAAAGTTAGACGCGATTAAAATGCACGAAATTGCAGAATCTGGCAACACTGTAGCTTAGCGCTTTTAAAGATGTCAGGACTGACAACAAGGAAAAACAAAAAATAACCCGCATCGAATTAGAGCTTTAAAGCACTTGACCTACTCAATTTTAAAATCCGGTAAAATTTTGCTATGCTGTAAATGACATTCTTTTTTTGGGAGATTAAAAATTTGTATGACTAGATCTCATGCAGGTAAATAACTTCTGAGAGATTCCAAAAGTGGGTTTATTACGAAGCTGCTCCATTAAGTGGGGGATAACTAAATCTGCAAGTCAGAGAAATTCGCGCGCTGCGAGACGATACGAGTTGCAGTCCCCAAAACTTGATCAGAACTGTCAATATCCGGGGTGGTGTGTGTGTGTATATTTTCCTTTACAAGATAAACACGAACTGACACGGAGATATCAAGCTCCAGGAGTGGCAAATCGCAGGACCTAGTTCTCGGTTGGCATAGGCAATGTCTGCCTGCCGGCCTGTTGGAGCTTACTGTTAGTGTCGGAAGTTCGGCTCAGTCTCAGGAGATTCTCTGTCTAGAGAAAAATAGGCTCACTGTATTTGAAAAAATTGCATTTTCCATCCCATTATTTTTTTTTCGTTAAGCGTCTTGTGCCGTCTCGGCTCGGCTTCACGCGACAAAAGGTGGAGCATAAGAATACGAAAATGCAGCGTCTCAAATCAACAGTGTACCATCACGTTCCCCGATAAAAAGAAATTGTGTGGTCGTGGTTTAATTTGATATATCGAATTGCCGTGACTTGAAACGCTTTGATAAAAGCGGTAGTTATGATGAATCATTGGCCAAATTGGGTCGCGAATATGGATTAACTTCCTATGAAAACGAATCATTTACACTGCTAAAGCTTGAGAGAAGAAAAGCACAAGCTGGCATAACGATTAAGTGTTTCGTACAGACCAGCAGTTTGCTTCTGTTATGAACGCCGTCGTCTTTTTAACCTCTTTGTTTTGTCCACAGCGCTACATACACATGCTCATCTTCAGCCCCCTCCTTAACACATTCCAAGTATCGGCAAAGGTACCCGGTAGTGATCCCTCTAATTTTTTCAAACCATCTTAACTTGAGGACATAAAAGAGATATAACAGAGCACCAAATGAATTCGATATAAATGTCTATTCTATCTATCGACTTCATAGAATGCGATTAGTCGTATATCTCCTCCCGTTTTCTAGTCGAGAGGTTTGAAACATATGAGAGATAAAGCCCTGTATAGGTAAAGAGGCGCAAATGAAACAGAATAAATGGCCGCTATACACGGGTGGTATAGGAGCGGCAGCCATTTTTTCTATGCAAGCGAGTATGCCTGTCTCTCTCGCACACACAGCAAGTCGTATTTCCTATCTCTTTCCCTCGCCGACTAATCACAGCGCTCACCCTCGCTTG
>Ga0058701_10005654_pt1 | contig 10426 bp, 6 predicted proteins | sample AgamicOrMae_FD_97039 | JGI IMG/M metagenome (GOLD analysis project Ga0058701, IMG submission 97039) | Agave microbial communities from Guanajuato, Mexico - Or.Ma.e | ecosystem: Host-associated > Plants > Phyllosphere > Phylloplane/Leaf | place: Guanajuato, Mexico | collected 2012-06-04 | reverse complement strand
TACCTGAATTAAGTAACTTTTTTGAAAATTTATAAGAAAAGTATTTTAAAATTTCTTAACCGGGAAGTGAATAAAAATTCCAATCACCAGATTTGATAATTCAAAGATTTTGTTTTAACAGTGAATGTACGTGAAACGAAACAAGGGCGTAATCAGGTAATTTTCAAAAGATAACCCTTACAATGAAAATGTCTCGTCGAGAGCTCTCAATTAATGTAATCATTGATTGGTTTGTCTTTAAAAATAACCAACGCTGGTTTACCTTAAGACCCAAAACAGGAATGGGACTACCTAAAACAGGATTTTTCTTTTTAATGTGCAAACTGCGATACTAACTCCACATCCCTAAAAGTATTATGTGCCCGGAAAAGGAGGACGCACCGGTTGTAGCTATTATTGAAGGTTATGATCCCATCGACGAGTTTTCCGCGGTGTATCGTATATTAATGTGGTTGTGATGTTTTGGGCGTTCTCTGGAGGCTTCCCAGAGCGTTGGCGCTAATATCCACTAGTCTGAGAAGTCGATAATAAGATGGTTCGTTCGCTAATCGATTTTATATAGGGGCGCGTCCGTAAACGGGGTCGGCAAATACTGTGTTTAAGAGGGTTGTAAGGATTAGGGGAACAGGCGACACGCCCATAATAACTGCAAGAGACTGAATAATGTAGCTGAAAACCCCGATACAAAAACAAAGGGCTACAAAGTCGAAAATAAAAATGAAATTGCAAAGAATAACAATAGGTGAAAAAATCTCAAAAGGCAGGACATTTTTTGGGTCTTACAGGCGCTTTTTGATTGCGCTGATACAAATGAGAGGCATTTGTTTGAAAATAAAAGGAGGAACCTACAAATGTAAAAAATTCTTTCAACTTCGACAAGAATCTTCCCTAACACGAAATGAGAAGATTCTCCTGAAAACCCCTAAATCCACCAACGCTAGTTACCTTGAACGCGAAACCTCTCTAAGACGTCATCAGTCATTTAAACCGTTAAGATTCCTTTGAACCGAAAGAAAATCTAAAACGTCAATAACCCTCTAAAACGTCGAAAATCCTTAACACGTCTAACGTCTCCAAGGCGTCCGAACTCTTCTAAAACGTCAAGAATACTGTAGAACGTAATAAGAAATTATCGAACGTTACGAACCCTCTAAAACGTCAAATACAGATCTAAGACGTCAAGCACCCTCGAAAACGTCAAGAGCCCTCTAAAACGTTAAAAAAACCCTCCAAAACGTCAACATTGTCAACAACCGTCAAAATGTAGAAAATCCTCAAAATAGTCATAAAAAAATCTAAAACGTCGTAAATCGCCTAAGACGTCCAAAATTCTTAAAACGTCAAAGAATTCTATATTTTTTTTTAAAAAAAAGCCAAATTACAAAACATCTCTCTTGAAATAAATATTGTTCTCTCCCTCTCGAAATAAGAGGTCATCTCCAGCTTAAGAGAAAACCCTCTCACTCAGGATCACCTTGAACTCAAATTACAACGACCTTGTCGCGATAAGAATAGCGTCTTTTTTAGAAGATTCGGAGATGCATTCCTCCAGAGTGAGTAGACTCCAGTCTCTATTTTGGGAATCACTGTTTACAGCTTACTTAAAGCGCGCTCCCCTTGACGAGAAAATATGGGGATGTTATCAATAGGATCTCCAAGGTCTCGGATTCCACAAGACCTTGGACGAGAGGAACATCCGTTCGCCAAAGTTGGCGCTGGGATCGTAAAAGATGCACACGCAAATATAAGATGAAGGCGAGTAGCCCGATAAGCGAGGAGCCGAGCGCTGCAATCGAGTCGCCCGGTCCACCCAAATCCGCCAGGCGTTCTGATGGGGTTCGCCTCCAACAGCTTGTGCGTCACAAACTTGACACCAACACCATAATTATAAAACCCATAAACGTGGGTGGAATATTAAGTACAAGGGAATGGCAAATGGTTTTCGGTGATTCGATTTCACGATTGGTGGCTATAAATATTGGAGCACTTAAGCTGGTATGACGCCGGAACGAACGGCCGCAAGGGCAGTGTTAGGATGTCGTGACTACATGGTGGAGAAGATTTTGCGACTAGAGGAAAGAAGATGACCTGGCTTAAGAGGATCAGATATGTCCTGGCTATGTTGGAGGAGGGGTATCGTGACTTCGTAACGATGATGATGTCCTGAGGGAAGATCATGTCCTGAGGGAAGATCATGTCTTGAGGGAAGATCATGTCCTGAGGGAAGATCAGGTCTTGAGGGAAGGCCATGTCCTGAAGGAAGACCACGTCCTGAGGGAAGATCGTGTCCTGAGGGAAGATTGTGTCCTGAGGGAATATCATGTCCTAAGGGAAGATCGTGTCCTGAAGGGACATGAGGTGACCATAGAGGGAAGATGAGGTGATCATAAAGGGAAGATGAGGCCATAAAGGGAAGATGAGGTCATAAAGAGAAGATGAGAAGACCATAAAGGGTAGATGATGTGATCATAAAGGGAAGATGACGTGAACATATCAGGAAGATAAGCCAAGAATTTATGGAAAAGGAGGTAAAGCGGAAAATAAGTTGAAGAGAGAGCAAGAACTGAACCAAAAGTAAAAAGGCTTCAGGAGCAATAAGTGTCAGCTGGAATTTCTCTTTTAAAAGGGGATCCGGAGGATGTTTTTTCATGAAAATGCAATGCGACAGATGGAACAGATTCATCAGTGTCTTGCGATTTCAGGACCGAATACTGATTCCAGTAAAATGTACTGGAATTTCCATTAAGACTGAGAGAAAGCAAGAAAAAGACGGGGGGGACATCTAGCAGCAGGTGCCAGAGGGCGGCATCGATAAGATACCCTCCTAAGCAACGGAATAGCAACGCACAAAATTTACGACAGAAGAGTTCCGATGAATGTAGAGAGAAATAACAGGTACAAAGGGTGCAAAAATAAATCGATTAAATTTGAATCTGTTGACTTGGAGTTCTCCGTCAAGTCCCTCCATCAGTTTTAGATGAGACTACATCACATATCATCAATACCGCAACAATTAACACTTCAACAAAATGGGATTGATAGTTAATGATAGGATAAAAATAGGCCCTGCCATATATTCGAGATATTGATCCAAATGACAAATGGAATGTCAAGTTCAAAACAACATATGGATTCCACCCACCAGGTGAAATATGCCGTCATCGCAGTTTAGTGTTGAGCATAGCTATACTAATGTATAAACTCAATTGTGACCAAACCCAAATAGATTAACTCCCACGAAAAAAGTACAAACGTAATGGAAGGTTTTCGTTTCTCGCCATTTACATCTTCTCATAAAAAAATCACGTAAAGATCAACATTCTACCCCATTTCCTGAAAGTTCTCTTCAAGACAAAGCTATATCTCAATTTGGAAAATAGGCTATCACACATGAGAAGTTCTCAAATTCGAAGTGAGATCATTTCCTACAAGTCTTGTGAGCACAAAAGTTTTTAAAAAATATTCAACTATGCGCTAGAAACGTAAATTTTCTCTACATACTTCGGACACAACATTAAACTAGATCCAGTCTTAGTCTAAACTATAGATTGTAGCCCTTATCACATTACTTTCAAAGACAGAGAAGAAGACGTAAAGAGGCTTATAACGAATCGATTCGCACCATTTTTCAGAGAAACAAAAACAGTCGAAGTGCGTTTCGGGTCTAACTGAAATGTTTCCTGACGCGTCCGACTTCGGCGCCCATTGAGAAACAACGTCCCGAGCGTTGTTCGCAGGCGCAGCGCCGTTGCGCTTTGGTTCACCGCTGACAAGTTGCGCGGGTCGTGGCGGTACCACCCACCCACTGTGCGAATAGGCACGCCAATGCGGACGTTTGTTTACACTCACAGAAGATGTTATCGGCACAGACGACTGATATTTCCGCGTGATGGCACCTTTAAGACGATAAATATGAAGGTGGCAAACCTTCCAACCCCGACAGGATAGCCGACTAAAATGTACAATCGAGATTAAAAGTCGATGGCGCGGCGGTTGCACTGTAAAAAGTCCCATTGGACTAACTTTTTAGTCTGTGTATTTTTGTGATACGATAACTTCATTCGGTGCATTTTATAGTACGGAAGTTCATGGCGGGTTTTTCAAACTATCCTCGATCCTTTAGAACAAAAAAGGTTTTGCTTGTCGAGGAGGCGGTTAGTTCCTTTCGACAGTTTTCTTATTCAAAACTTTCATGACATTCCTTAGAATACGCGCGAAAATTTTATTACATATTCGCACCCTTGGAAGGTATACACAAAATCCCGTTTTGGGGAATGCTATACCTCGTTTTGAATGCGAAACCAAAACGGGCTGGTACTTTTTTGGGTTATTTTTCAAGATAGGTCTACGTCCAGCCACATCATTCAAAAAGTCTCGGCGAGAGCTTTACACTGATGTGGCTAAACATAGGTCTATGTTCAAAAAATACTAAAATACGCACTACCCGGTTTTAGTTTCATACCCAAAACAGGTAGAGCATTCCATCAACGGGGGTTTTGTTTTTACTGTGTAAGAAATTCTAACTTAAAAGAATCTGCAGTCGGGTCTTTAAAAGGGGGTGTTTAAAAACTGATGCTGATCTTATAAGCTATACGGCGAGTCTACATTTTGACGAAGAATATATGGGATTTATGTAATTACGTAAACGTTTGAGTCATGAATAGCACGTTGGGAGGTATGCGAATTTCGATAACGTGGTTTCAAACAGTTACTTTAAGGGAAAGAAAATAAAAAGAGGGGATCCACTTTCACACATGTAAACTCCTAACCCCAAAGCAGATTGAAGCGCGGGACGAAAGAGTAACAGAGAAACAAGAAATGCGACAGGACCGCATCAATTGAAACGCGAAAACAGGACAAAGAGGCGGAGGAATGAGGAAAAGGAGACGCGGCTAATGATTTCCTATACGAAGGCACCCACACCGCTTCTACTGTATTCAAGATGCGCTATTACACCAGATTGCACGACAGTTGCATCTCCGAATTTTCATATCTCTTGGTTGGACCGTTACCAGAGCCTGCTTCTGTCTAATTGAACTACGGATCAATTAAAGATAACCTCCAATATGCTCTGGATCGTTAAGGATTAATTGATGAGGTTTTCTTCAAGTTCACCAGTTTAAACGTAGTCGCGATTGTATAACCCATAACAGCCGGAAGTATTTGGAGTGAAATTCATCTTAAGAGAAATTGGAAGGATTTTTCCATTAAAATATGAAATTTTAAGCTTTGAAAAATGCCTAAATTATTAGATTTTAGGTTTCCAGAGGGGTGATATTTTGTTTTAATTTTGACAATACTGAACTGAAAACATTCTCTAAAATAAATTTTTCGGTTTCCGAACGGCATCGCTCGGCGGGTGGTAACCAGTGGGTTAACTGTTCAGTAACGACTAGACAATCCATGGGGGTGCCACACTAGAACCATTGTTGGGTGGAGTAGCGCTTTCGCATGTTGCGCGCCGAGTTGTTGGGGGGAGGGACCGTGGAAGGCGCGGATCCAGGATCGATGCCTTGTTACAATAAAAAAAATGAAAAAACACCACAAAGAGGCGAAAAGCGCGGTAAACCCGGACCTGAGTTAATCCAGTCGGTGAAGAGTTGTTGAAAGGAGGTCGCTGATTGGCTGGAGGCAGCGAAATCCTCCAAAATGGCGAGGAGAGTCGAATGGGGCCGACAAGCACTAACCGGTCCGCACTCGGTGGTGTCTCGGCAGCAACTGACGGGGAGAGCGGTGCGCGGTGCGCGGCACGGACGGCTCCGAGCGTCGCAGGGGTGGGGGGTGGGGAAGGCGGCCACAGACAGCGTCGCCCGACGCTCTCGGGTGGTGGTCCGCGGGGTGGAGGGTGGATATGAGGTCCATCCGTTTGCCACCCGTTGGCGACAAAAGTAAACGTACACAAAAGGAGGCAGTCCACCGCTGACACAAATCGCCTGATTAGCGGGGGTATTTGCAGATATCCTTGACGTTGCGGTGGGGGTTGTTTCCGCCCGTTGGATTCCTTCACTAGTATCACGTAACGGCCTCCTTGACGGGTTTTCTCGATACGCGCTTATATTTCACGGGAATGGAAGGTGAATGAACGAGGGTCGGTATTACCAGAGCAAATTAACACGTAAAAAGTCCTTGCTAGAATCTAATACAACAGTAAAAAAAAGATAGTCCCATACCTGTTTAAGGTACGAAAGTAATATAATAGAAGAACGTAATTTGGTTATTTTTGAAGATACTCCTTCCGAAAACCATATCAATGGAGAGCTCTCGTAGAGACCTTTTGAAAGATATGGCTAAATATAGGCCTATCTTGAAAAATAAAATGCGCACCACCCTCGTTTTGGTTTCACACCCGTTTTTGTTTTTTGTGTGTTGCTTCTATCAACCTCCGAAAACAGCGTATCTTCTAATAAGTCTGCAGTAACGCGGAATCTAAAAATATGGTTGGATGTTGAATAAACGTAGGCATATAGAACACAACAAAACCTCTCGGAGAGAAACAATAATAAACTTCGGTGGTAATTCCTGAAAGGTTTTCCCGAGGCCGCGCTAAACGTCCGTTTTGAAGACATAATCCGCAAAACGCGGTTGTGGACCCGCACGTGCGCCAGCTGATGAGATTGCGGATTTAAATCCGCAAAACCTCTTTTTTCTTTTGTAAAAATTTTAGCCTAAGTCGATTATTTTGGAGGAGGAAAACATTTTTGGCATTCCTGGACACAACTGTGTTGGTTCTTTGCCTGTAGTGCTCTGCGCCTAGCTTCACCGTCATTCTGCTTGGCAATGACAGTTTATTTGCCCTGTGCCTCTCTTCCTTGCCGCTCCTCTCAGCGACGCAGCAAGGTACAAATCGAAACATTTCGAAAATTTGCGCGGTATTTGCGCAGCAGAGTAGGTAAATGCCAGAAGGGGCGTTGTTATTGATCGCCTAAAATATCGTCGTTGAATCGACGGGGCTGACGACCCGGTGTTGATGACATGTGATCACCTGCGACGCGACACTATTTTTAAGTGTGCTCCGGAAGGTGAAGCGTTTATTTTCATCCTAACACAAAAAATAGCGGCAGGTGCCAAAAAGTTTTGCGAATTCAAGTAACAAACAATAAGTTCCCTTTTCCGTCAACATCCCTACGGAAGTTTCTTGCACCACCTCCTCAGTTTCCAAGCTGATACTCCACCTATTTGACTTCAATGTCAACTGGATATATGAACGAATATCCCTACAGGAATTTCTATGATAACCTCCTCTGATTCTACGCTGAACTCCCCTACTTCAGCGTCTAAACGGATCATACAGAATCTAGACTTATGATAGACTAACATCCGAAGGAAAACTTCCCTGAGGCATTTGCCAAAGTTCCTGAAACCCACACACCACTAAACAGCTGTCTCCACCCACGAACTTATTCTTTTTCCTTCACAACTGAACAAAGTCTCGATCAAAAATTAAATAAAAAGAACTCTCCGATGAGGAAAAAGGGTTTGCGATTGAGAAAGTTGGATTAAAATGTTATTTGGTTGAATGAAGGCAAGGCATAGCTTGGAGCGGTCAACGACTTCTGCAGGCTTTCCTCCCCAAAGACTTTATCCAATCGACTCGTTATTCACGACCTTTCCCGACCAGAACTCCCTTCCCCTTGCGAAAGTCGTCACAACAAATTTTGGCGGGCTTCCGAAGAGATCAGTGTCTCAGAAGGAAACTGGAAAAGATTGGCCGAGAGGAAGGAAGATGTTCGCACAAAATCGATCGACGAAATTCGAAGCACGACGTGGAAGGCGGACCTGCTACTTGTTTTTAATTAGTAGAACGTTTGACGAAAGAAAACGTAATTTAAAACGCTTCGGGCTGAAAAAATATTTCCAAAAAAGTATCCATGATCTTGGCTTGGCTTAAAATTTTATAGAATCGATAAGTACGAATACTGGATGGTGCAGAATACTGTCGATAGGCTTACTCAAAATTCGGCAAAAATTACGGATTCTATGGCGTCACAGGTAATTTCAAACTTGATTTCCGAGCGATCGGCTGATTGCATCTAGGTTCTTCTTTCGACTTTTCCTCGTCATTTTTTGAGCTCTTTCTGATGGCTATCTCCATAAAAATTAGTAAAATACCCCATAAGCCCGAAAAATGACCCAGCTTACCTACCTAATGCCAAATCGGTCCTAAAACCAATCTTGTGAGCTAACCGGCCCAATGATAAAAATATTCCTCTGGGTGGCACGACATTTTAAGGATAAACATTGCTTAATTTTTGACACAACTGTCATATACATCGAATAACGAAAACTCTCAATAAACCCTTCCGTGCTTGATACCTCTACTACAACCTCAAGTCCACCTCCCAACGTGCTGATAACCTTCAAGTATAGAACGGGTATGCATGCAGCTACCCGCAAGATATTTTCCTTATCAGCTCCGTGCCCCAGGGAGCGAGAATGTCATAGCTACGCTAAGTTATTGTCTAGACATGGTGTAAATCCTTTGCATACAATCTCGACACCTCCGTGTGTGACAAGGAGCAGGGAAGGGACACCGCTACAAGGCTACCAGACGAGGGTTGGGACCAGTCCACCCACCTCTGGCGCCGGCGCCGCCGCCGGCGCCGCAGATGACGTGCGCTGATGAATAAGGGCTATGCGTCAACAGCTTTATACGGTTGGATTACGGCAGGACAGGATCCGGCCAAGTAACACGCCTCACCCACATATTCCAAGTTATATTTGTACTTAGTATGTGAACCTTGCTTTGTCACCTGTTTTTGATCAAGTGTTTTCAAGAACCGTGTATTGACGCCTGTTTTTAATCAAGTATTTTCCCTAAATATCTTTCTTTACCCGAAAGATTCTGAAAATAGTAGTGCACATCGACAGTTTAAAGTTTTTTTTTAAAAAAAGAAAAAAAAACTTTTTTTAATGACCCCTTAACCATTCCTACCATCAAACGTTAAAATTACAATGAAAACAACAAAAAATAGAGCAAAACCTTAAAAATACAAAAAAAGGCAAGGTACCCCTACGTTTTTCTTTTTGTTTTTCTTTTTTTTTTGTTTGGTTTTTGTTTGTTTTTTTGTTGTTTTTTTCAATTTTTGGGCCATTTTTTGTGGGATCCTTATGTTTTAACGATCGGATAATATTGAGGGACAATAAAAAAGGATAGAACCGATGTTTGTTAATTCGTCGATTTTAAATGGATCGGGAGAGAGGTCAGTTTGCGGCCGGGAGGCTGGAAGGAAAAGGCGTGAATTTTATGTTCTATTTAACGCGATAAATCGACGAAGTGAGCAACCGCCGACGCTAAACATCATTTTTAGTTTCCCTAAAACAATTCCAACCATTGAACGTTAAAAATTCAACAACAAACATTCCGACTGAAAACTTGAAAAAAGGCAAGCAGGGGTACCCCCTAGATTTTTTCCAATTTTTTGGCGCGAAATTTTTAATGGAAATTTCATGATTTGACGATTGGATATGATTAGGGGAATCTCAAAAAGAATAAAATTGATGTGTGTTGCTCACTTTGTACATTTTAAACGGACCGGGAGGTTGAAGCGAAAGGCATTACTACACTGAAAAATATAGCAACGTTTACTAGCCGAGTTGGCTGTCGCTTTTTATACTAATTTAATCAAACGTCACTAACACAATTTTCTCCGTGCACAAGCATTTATAATTAGGTATTTTGGTAGAAGAAAGTACATCAAATAAAGCTCTCATCAAGCTTTCATTTGGTACGGCTACTGGTTACTTAAGTCCTCCCTTGAATTCAATGTCAAGAAAATATAAATATTATAAAATAAGAGAAAGATTACAACATTAAATTCTGCTTCGAAAACGCGCAAAATACGACAAATATCCGTACGGATGTTTTTATTAGAATGCCGTTTGTTTACGTTCGTCCGGAAGATGAATTGAAGATCTCCAAAACGTCTCAAGGACATCTGCGCCATCTCTATAAATAGTCGCGGGAACAGAGGAAGCGACATCATTATGATTGGCTCCGAATCAGCACGGATGACTGGATTATACTCTCCGATCATTCAGCATTCCAGGTGAAGGGATTCAATTAATAACGGCTAGGAAGATGCGGGTATGAACTCCGTTCCGGAATCGGCCGAGCTTGATATCCTTAACGGTTTGAAAATATGTCTCGAGAGCGAAGGCGATTACACAATACAAAATTTCTCATACCCGGAGAAAAATTTCTCATATTATGAAAAAAAAAATCTCATATAGTGAGAAAACTTTCTCATGTCCTGGGGATGAAAAATTTTGGTTCTAGGCTTCCTCCACACTGTAATTTTTTAAAGTAGCATTTTCAACCTTTTGGTTTAAATTTGGTGCTACCCTCCGTCGTCAAGCCGAGCGGAGAGATAGCGGAACGAGGCAAATGGCATCCAACCTAGCCCAACCTATATCATAAGCAAGCCTC
>Ga0058701_10005653_pt1 | contig 10427 bp, 11 predicted proteins | sample AgamicOrMae_FD_97039 | JGI IMG/M metagenome (GOLD analysis project Ga0058701, IMG submission 97039) | Agave microbial communities from Guanajuato, Mexico - Or.Ma.e | ecosystem: Host-associated > Plants > Phyllosphere > Phylloplane/Leaf | place: Guanajuato, Mexico | collected 2012-06-04 | reverse complement strand
ATTGGAACGTGTTCACTGAACCTTTACGAGCTAGGCTTAGTCATTTCCGACTGTTTTTGCACCCCCCGACCAGTCCTACAGCGTTTTCCGCAAACATCAATTTCCAGTTTTTGAGTTTGAACGGGTTTAAAGGTTGCTACCCCCAAACTACTGAAGTTGAGGTGTTGCCGTGAAGGATACGCTTAGAAGACATCCGTACAAACAACATACTAAAATTTTAACGTTCTGCTGTCATTTTTTCAAAATTTGCTGGCTTTCGGAAAAAGCGGTGCTTTAATTTTTGTGGGCAGTTTATTATTACCATGAAATTCATTGAATTTCAAGAGTGTCGGATGAAGAAAAATGCATCAAGCCGTATGTGCTTGTTTCCCTTTCTTTTTCCTTTTTTGAGGGGAGACTTTAACGCAGGTTCAGAAGAGCAATGGAATTTTAACGGGAGTTTGAACTTTTGATTATAGCTTTTATTTAGATACTTCTGGCATTATGTGATTGTTTTGTTAGAGGGAGTGTTGAAATTTTTACTAGGCTACGTGTTTTATTAAACTGTTGTTAACTTGGACCAAATTCATTAGAAATGTATTATAACGAGGAATCGAGAGCCCCCGTAGGCAGCAGAATCTTATCGTTATTTTTTCTTTTTTTTTGGAAGATGGGCCGTGTTTTTTTATTATCATTATTTTATTTTTTTTTATTTTTTTTATTTTTATTTGAGAATTTGTATATGAAATTAAAAAAAGTACGATCCAAGGTATTTAAATGTTCCCGGCAAGCAAGTTACCGTTAGCGTAAATTTTGAGGGCTGTATTGATGCCATGATTTTTCAATGCCGTATCAATAAATGTTGCACGATATAGGTTAACATTTTTAATTTTATTTTCAAGAAATGTACGGAATCGGCTTGGACTCTTCACACCGATCTGACCTGCTCGGTTTTTGAAAAGAGGGGGTGAGACAGAAGTGTGTGCACGTGCACCTGTGAAAGCATTGGGTCGTCTTTGGATCCATTTTTCCCCCTTATTGTTTCGACCACTTCGTTAAGAAAATGAGTGAAGGAAATGAACACGATTGTTTATTCGTCGCACAAAAGAGTTTGAATTAGGCCTAAATGGATTTCGGCCATTACAATACATTTAAAATAAATACATATAGTGCTGCAGCTTCAAATGTATGTGTTCTGTAGCCATCTAATCTGAGGAGATTTCACCCAAGTGATACTCTATCACGAAATTACTAAACAAAGGATGCATGTGCACCAACCACATCGCAAGAAGGGGACACTCGTGCATTCATCTTTCTCGCACTTTCGCAATACTTGAACATTGAAACTATATTCCAACGGTGTTTGAAAAAGAGGAGGGTGTTCATTTAGGTACTCTGCTTTGTACCAGCCGTACTTAAACATGTTATCATAACGGGGTGAACACAATTGATTAAAAACAAGGTATCGAGGTTGGATTACGTTGTTGCGAACTTGCAGAGAAAAATTGCATCTTAAAACTTCGGAAGAATCCGAAATTTTCCTCAAAAAACACTTGTACGGGCGAAATCCGAAAATATCTAACGGCTGTGCCATACCCGTCGTCAATTTTGGAATGCGGTATATGTGAACTTTCTTGCAACCTGTTCAAAGAAAGAAAAGATTTATTACAAAGTTACATCTTATCTCTCTTGGGCGGTCATAATGCCCGAATGGCCATCGGCTTTTCAAGAAGTATTACTGTCAGGAAAGACCTACTCTTCAAAAGGTAAATCGCTACTGACAAACTTGTACTTACATTCACCACGCGTGTTTTTAGCGTCAGCTTCATCACCGTCCTCACTGCCATCGGAATTTCTTTCCTCTTCGCTGCCACCATCTTCCTGGCTGTCCTCTGTGGCCTTATTAAACCCCCCAAAGGCGTCCAAGAGGAGAATGCTCTCATTTTTTTATTTGAGGCTTGAACACAGTCGTGTACCAGTCCTTTGATATTTTAGTTGTGCACTTTCCGGATTTCGATGGCACAACTTTTAAGTTCGGAGCCTGCAATGAAAATATCAATGAATACAGAAACAGTAATGAAAAACGGGCGTTTTTAAAGGGTTGTCGTGAGAATCTTTATCTAATATCAGTACAATTTATCAGTAAAATTACAAATGTGATTCTGTTTGGAATGTCGTATCGGCTTGATTTCGCGCGCCTATTTTACACATCTTTCGCGTCCTTTTAGTTCCTTTGTTTGCCTTGTTTGCCGCGCTGTTTGCTTGTTGCGAGTCAGCCTGTCTGCGGTGCAATAAAGTTAGTTAAGCTCTGAAAGCCAACTCGTTGACTTCTCCCTTTTGCGTTGTCCGGCCACCAACTTCGACGCTACGACGAGCACGAAGACATCAACATTTGGTCCTTCGAGTCGGATTTTATCTACATGTGCGTCAAGTTGTGATGGTGTTCATCCAGCATGTGAAGTAGTGGTGTGTCTCGACGAACTGTAGTGCCATTGCACCTTGTTTACGTGTTGTAGCGGTGTGGTAGTGGCGAGTTTCCTTTGTGCGAGTGCAAGTGAGTGAATTAACTGTGATTGGTCAGGTCGCTTGAGACGTTATATTTGGCCAGTCATGTACTTTCTCTTGTGCTTTAAAGGCGTGTGCAATGTTTGCGAGGAGAGTGCATCCCTTTTAACTGTCCGTGTTTCGGCCCCGCGTCGTGGCCTACGGTCTTCCGCTCCGATCTCGTCCGGTCTTTGTGCTTGAAGTGCGCCAGCGGTCTCCCGATCCGGTCTCGCCCGGTCTCTGTGCTTGAAGTGCGCCAGCGGTCTCCCGCTCCGGTCTCTGTACTTGAAGTGCGCCAGCGGTTATCCGCTCCGTTCTCATCCGGTCTCCTGCGTCATTGCGCACTCACCTCTCCGGTCTCGTCCGGTCTCACGCTTCTTCCCGCGTCATCACGCTTGCTGCTCCAGTCTGACAACGTAGCTCGGATACTCCAGTTGCTGATCCAACGGTGGACCAGTTGAATGGCACTTTGTTTTCATGTCAACGTTTGCGTCCTCCACGATGGCTGAAGCTATAATCGAAGAACAGTTTCGACTCTTCGGCTACATTGGACGGGCCGTGGATTATTATAACAAGCTGAGTCCGAATTTGAAGAACAAATCAGCGGTTAAGGCGAGACTTGACCGCCTAGGGTCCAATTGGGCAAAGTTTGAGAAAGCCGAGTCAGTCCTTTATTCCTCCAAACTGACTGAAGTGCAAAAAAAGCATGACTTCTTTGTTGAGGATCTCTTCGGAACATGTGAAGAATCATTCCTCCAGGCTAAGGCCTTTTTCGATGAGCTCCTCGCTGAGGATGAGTCTTCCTCACTCAGAATGACGTCAGCAGAGACCTCCAGTCGATCGAAGCCGCTTCCAAAAATCAATCTTCCCAGGTTTGGCGGCAACGACAACGAATGGGTATCTTTCCGAGACCTATTCACTTCCTTAATCATCAATGAAAACATAACTGCGGTGGAGATATTGCAATACCTGAAAATGAGTCTCTTCGGAGACGCTGCAAAATTAATCGCGAATATTCCAGTGACTGATGAGAATTTCGATCGTGCTTGGGGGTGATAGAGGCCAGATTCGAAAATAAAAGGGCACTAATCAACACCCAGCTTGATCTGCTCTTTGGGTTGAGGCCGCTACACCGCAAAAGTGGCCGTGATCTTGAGACATTGCGAACGACAGTTTCTCATATTTTGGAGGCGCTGAGGGCGTTGGGCAGTCCCATTCAACACAGACGCATTCCTTGTGTACTTCGTTTGCCGTTTACTCGACCCTGAAACACACGAGGCCTGGGAACTTTATCTCGGCAGCAGAGTGGAGCCACCCACCTACAACGAACTGAACAGCTTTCTGGAGGGCTGTGTAAGTGCGTTGGAGAATCTGGACGGACGGTTGGGGCAATCCCAACAAGCTTCTCCATTCAATAAACAAGGCAAGAATTCCAACCCTAACCAGTCGTCTGGACGGCCCAGCGGTTTAGCCAGTTCGTCGACGTCCCTGAACGCCGCTGCTTCGACGTCTTCCTGTCCTTCCTGCCGGACGGGCCAGCACTACATCGCGGCTTGTCCTTCCTATCGCACCAAGACTTATGAGCAACGACGCGAGTTAATTACCTCGAAGAGACTATGTCTCAACTGTTTGGGACCTCACCGCACCCATGCCTGTCGTTCGACGCGCCGGTGTCAGTCCTGCAACGAGCCTCATCATACGTCGCTTCATCCGCAACCTGCGGAAACCTCGACCGGAACGAGCCAACGGAGTGAACCCTATTTGACTGCTGCAGGGTCCGCACCTTTTCAAGCTAATGGGCCCCCGGGATCGGAAAATAAGCGGGGTCAAGCGACCGCAATAGCAAACCACGCCACCATAGAACAAGTGGCGACGACGGGGTGCCAATCCTTACTGGCCACCGCCCTTGTTACCGTCATTGCTCCAAGTGCAGGCTGGAGCCCTGTTGGACCAGGGGTCCGAATTATCCTTTGCGTGTGCAACGCTTGTCCAGACCCTCCGGTTACCCAGACGCCGGTCGGTAATATCTCTCTACGGGATCGGAGCTCAGAAGACCACAGTCACTAGAGGAGCAGTAACTCTTCGCTTCCGACACCATCGTGATCCGGGCCTCGAATTTTTAACCGAGGCTCACGTCTTGGCCAAGGTTACTGGACGAATACCTGCTGCTCCTGTCAATGTGGAGAGATGCAGTCACCTGGTGGGCCTGGATTTTGCCGATCCCTCCTTCGCGACTCCGGGAACGGTCGACCTGATTCTTGGAGCGGACGTTTATGGTCAGCTTCTAAACGAGGAAATACGCCGCAGTGGCCCGGAGTGTCCGGTTGCCCAATTTACCCACTTGGGATGGATCGTCTCTGGGCTAGTGTCGATTTTGAGCAATGACCTGGTGCGTCCTCAGAGAGCACATTTTTGCTCAATTGATGACGAGCTCCACAACTTGGTGCACCGCTTCTGGTTGCAAGAGGAGGTGGGTTCGAGGTCTCAGTCGGATCTGACTGAAGATGAGAAGGAGTGTGAATCGCACTTCGTCTCAACACACGAGATGACAGCGGACGTTACATAGTGCGCTTCCCATTCAAAAAAACGCCAAATCTTGGAGGTTCTCGACAAACTGCTCTGCGAATGTGGACCAACATGCAAAATCGTTTCCGTCGTGATCCAGAGTATCATAGACTCTATAACGCTGTCCTTCAGGAGTACCAAGAGTTAAACCATATGGAGCCTGCCGAGGAAAGCGACAACGAACATGGTACATTCTACCTTCCGCAACATGGCGTAAATAAGATAACTAGTACTAGCAGTCTCAAATGTATTGACCGCTCCAATTTTTTGAAACTCTCGTAACTTTGGAACGGAGGGAGATACGCCAGAGAAGCACGGAATAAAATCGCTAGATCCTTAAGAGATCTATCAATTTGGTTTGAGCTTTCTTGTCGTATCTCCCTTCGTTTCAAAGTTACGAGAGTTTGAAAAAATTAGAGCGGTCAATACATTTGCGACTGCTAGTACCACCACAAAACTTCGAGTGGTGTTCAACGGTTCGGCAAAGACGGATTCCAGAGAATCACTCAATGATATTCTCCATGCTGGACCCAAAGTGCAGACCGATCTCGTGGACGTCATCTTGGGATGGCGTCTTCATGCCTTCGTGTTCAGTGCAGACATCGAGAAGATGTACCGTCAGGTTCTTCTGCATCCCGCGGACCGTGGATACCAGCGAATTTTGAGGAGCGAGGATCCGCAGGAGCCACCTCTCACCTACCAGCTCAACACGGTAACCTTTGGCCTAACCTGCGCCCCTTTTCAAGCTAACCGTGTCTTACGTCAACTGGCCATCGACGAGGGTCAGCGGTTTCCCTTGGCAGCGAACGTTATTCCGGGGGAGTTCTACGTCGATGACTGCCTCTCTGGTGCGGAAACAATTGAGGCTGCCCGAGAGAGGGCCTCCCAGGTTGACAAACTTCTGTCGGCTGGCGGATTTCATCTCCACAAGTGGGCAAGCAACTGTGAGGAGGTGTTAAGCGGCATTGAGGAGTCACGGTGCCAGAATCTCTCAAAAATATTTGAAGAAGGCCCTATGCTGCGAGCCCTGGGCATAAGCTGGAATCCTGTCTCTGACGCCTTCGTCCTGACAGCTCGCCAGGATGCTGCTGTCACGCCGACTCTCACGAAGAGAGCAATACTGTCAACGGTTGCTAAGCTGTTTGATCCCCTAGGCTGGCTAGCCCCAATAATAATTGTGGCCAAACCCTTCCTACAGTCACTGTGGAGGAGTCCCCTCGGCTGGGATGACAGGCTGCCCGATAACATGGCTGCTGAATGGATGGGATTCTCCGACTTCCTGGGTTCAACGTTCATGTTCTCGATTCCCCGCTGGGTCCAAACGACACCCTCTTCAGTGGTGGAATTCCATGGATTCTCTGATGCCTCGGAGAGCGCCCTCGTGGCCGTCGTTTATTTCCGACTCCTGAAGGAAAATCTGGACGCGTCTACATCACTTCTCATGGTGAAGACCAAAGTGGCTCCCCTGAAGTGTGTCACTATCGCTCGACTGGAGCTCTCCGCAGCAGTCCTACTGGTTCGGCTAGTGCAACGGTGTCTGTCAGCCCTTCATCTCATGGAGGTTCCTGTTCATCTTTGGACAGATTCGTCTGTCGCACTCACATGGATCAGCGGTCACCCGTCCCGGTGGAGAGACTTCGTGAGGAATCGTGTCTCCTTCATTCAGGAAACTGTCCCACGAGCCCGTTGGCACCATGTCCCAGGGCACCAGAATCCAGCTGACGTCGCCTCTCGGGAGACGTCGCCTCAACAGTTACGACAGCACTCGCTTTGGTGGGGTGGGCCTGATTGGCTCTCCTCTCCTTCCCCAAGTTGGCCTTCAAGACTTCCAAATTTACCCCTCGAATGAACCTGGAAGAGCGTCCCTCTGTTGTACATCTGTCGACAATCGAGCCGACGCCGGTATGGGATTTAGTTGAACGTTATTCAACCCTGGACCGACTATTACGAGTAACTGCACGCTTATTTCGAGCTGCGGACACGTTTCGGAGGATCAAGAGCGAGTCTTCTCCTATTCTTCGGCCTGAAGAAATCGAAAAGGCGCTACTCTTTTGGGTAAGAGCCACCCAAGCCACTCATTTTGCCGAGGAGGTGGGGATTCTGAGTCGAAACGAAGCCCTTCCACGTTCGAATCGTCTCGGTCGCCTGACTCCGTTTGTGGACGGAGAGGATAGCCTGCTTCGTGTCGGCGGGCGGCTTAGACATAAGAATCTGGAGTACGACTTCAAGCATCCCCTCGTCTTGCCTCGTAAGTCTGCGCTGACATCACTGGTTGTCGACGACGCTCACAGGCGAACCCTCCACGGCGGGGTGCAGCTGGTGTTGGCGACGCTGAGAAGAAGGTTTTGGGTAATCGGAGGCCGAGCTCCCGTCAGAAGCTTTATCCTCCGCTGTGTTCCGTGTACTCGTCAGCGTGGCGTACTTGCTAGCCAAATGATGGGACAATTACCGTCCATGAGAACAAGTCCCTCAAGCCTCAAGACCCTTTCTGCACTCCGGGGTGGACTACGCCGGTCCCTTTGTCATCAAGGAAAGATCGGGAAGAACAAAGAAGACTTACAAAGCATACTTGGTGATTTTCGTATGCTTCGCCACCTCTGCAGTCCACTTGGAGCTCTCGTCTGATTGTACCACTGACGGATTTTTGGCCGCCTATCGCCGGTTTGCTGGTCGCCGGGGAGTTTGTTCAACGATCACAAGCGATTGCGGCACTAACTTGGTGGGAGCTGACGCGGAACTGAGAAGGTTATTCAGTGCTTCAAGCAAGGACTTCGCCAATTTGAGAAACATTTTGGCCTCAGACAGAACGACTTGGCTGCTCCCCACTTTGGAGGTAAGTGGTTAGCGGGAGTCAAATCGGTCAAGCACCACCTGCGCCGTGTCGTCTCCGACAACCACCTGACGTTTGAGGAGTTTTCGTCGCTGCTCTGCCAAATTGAAGGAGTACTCAATTCCAGGCCCCTGTGTCCCCTCTCGGACGACCCGAACGACCTCGCCGCACTTACCCCAGGTCACTTCCTCGTGGGTGGACCCATCGCTGCGGTTCCCGAGCCGTCGCTCCTCCATTTGCCTGAGAATCGTCTGTCTCGTTGGCAGAGAATTCAAGCGATGCACCAGGTCTTTTGGGATCGTTGGTCAGCTGAATACCTGCAGCGCATGCAAGCCATCTCGAAGTGGGCTCGCCCCGAGCACCAAATCTACGTCGGCCGTTTAGTCCTGGTCGCCGACGAGAGACAGCCGCCGTCTAAGTGGCCACTGGCAAGAGTTACCAGACTTCACCCCGGGGCCGACGGACTGGTGCGCGTCGCGACGGTTCGAGCCGCGACGGGATCTGAGTGTCGGCGCCCAGTGGTCAAGCTTTGCCCACTCCCGGTTGCCGAGGCGGACCCCAACTCCGGGGAGACCCGTACATAAATTGTGTAGTGTTCAACAAGTTTTATACTGGTTGTTTGTGGCAATAATTTTGTTTAACCCAGAATTTCAATCTACCTCGCACTTGAAATTCCTACCGAGAATTAATGCTGGATAGTTGTAAATGTCATACTTGTTACTTGTTGTCTTCATAAGGAATTTTAAATGTTTTACTATCGTTTATCTTATCCACAAATGTGTAGTTCTCCAGAGTGTAAATTAATTTTAAATATTAGGTGTTTAAGTTTGTTTCGTCCTTTAGAGAACGAAAGGCGGGCGGAATGTTTGTAATGTCGTATCGGTTTGATTTCGCGAGCCTATTTTACACATCTTTCGCGCCCTTTTAGTTCTTTTGTTTGCCGCTTCGGCGCTGTTTGGTTGTTGCGAGTCTGCCTGTCTGCGGTGCAATAAAGTTAGTTAAGCTCTGAAAGACAACTCGTTGACTTCTCCCTTTTGCGTTGTCCGGCCACCAACTTCGACGCTACGATGAGCACGAAGACATCAACAGATTCAAATATTGTATAATACCAACATACGTACACGAAATAGGGTCCTTTCCACATTTTCCCCGAATTTTCCTTGTGGTTTCTTGAGAACGAGTAGCATTGGAGTCAGTAGAACGCCTTCTGCGTTAACCACTGGTTGAATTGTGTAACTGTGCGTTGTCGCATTTTTACTTTGCATACCAACCACGTGCTTGCTGCCTTTGAGGTCGAGACTTCGACCTGTATGCATTTCGTATTGGCAGCATGTGAGTATTTCATGTGAGTACTCACATTTTGGCAGCCGCTCTGGTCGCTATTGTAAGTGTTTGCAGCCCCAACACGTTCCATGGCCTCTCAAACGTCTTTTGCGAAGTCTGCGGCTGTCTTTTTTAAGTTGTCGATATTTTGAACCTCGATTCGCGTAACAACTTTTGTTAACTTTCTCGAGGTAATGTTTTTTCTTTTGAAATTCGCGAGCCACCTTTTCGAGGCCTTGAATTCGGGGAAACCCACTTCGTCCGCAGCCTGTAAAGAAAAAAGTACGGTAGGTTTGCTCCAAAAGTAAAAAAAAAAAAAGATTCTAGATTTGTACTGTAAAGTGTGATATACAACTTTCAAAATGTGCATATGATATTGTTGCTTTGTTGAAAGGAAATAAAGGTACATCTGAAGGCTTCTTAGGATTTTCAAAAATAGGTGTCGCAGATATAGCATATTATTTATAATCATGCAGTTCCAGCCAAATCTTTTTTTTCTTCTTTAATTAACATTTTGACATTACCGCTATTCCGAATTTGCGAATATCGGCATCATGGACGGCCCCTCCATCTCCACCGACTCCCCTCTTTGAAATGAACTTGCGGTGTACAATCTCGTCAATTTTTGTGATCATGTCTCGCTTTCCTCCGGTTTTTAAAATGCTTTTTCCCCCACCTGTAAACACGATACATAAAGCAAATGTAGCCGTGACGAGGGGTAAAACCAACCAAAAGTAGGGCCTGTGGGCAACTATTGCGATATCATATAACTAATAAAAACTCTTTAGCCGTAATGCTTACCTGTACAACTGGTTTAGACTTTTTACCCTCCTAAACGTGGCCTTTACACAGGTAAAACTTCTACTCTTACTTTTCTGGTTATTTTTCCTCTAGATTTTACCAGGTTTCGCTTGGTTTTCAGTTTCTCTCTCGCAGCCTTTCCTCCAAAACGAAACTGCGTCACTTTTACATGACAGAGGAACATCAGGTTCTTTGTCATCTGAATCGATACCTGAAGATTCCGTGTCACTAGCAGATCCCTCGGTGCAATCCGATCGTTCCGCATTCTAAATAATGAAGCACAAAAAAGTCAATCGTGTTATCAATTAACATATTCAGATAAAGTGGGGTAAATAAACCCAAATTTCGGGGGGGGGGGGTTTAAAGCTGGAGGTGTAACACGGGT
>Ga0058701_10005652_pt1 | contig 10428 bp, 7 predicted proteins | sample AgamicOrMae_FD_97039 | JGI IMG/M metagenome (GOLD analysis project Ga0058701, IMG submission 97039) | Agave microbial communities from Guanajuato, Mexico - Or.Ma.e | ecosystem: Host-associated > Plants > Phyllosphere > Phylloplane/Leaf | place: Guanajuato, Mexico | collected 2012-06-04 | reverse complement strand
CGTACTCAAGATAATAGAGGTGTTACCATTCCAAGTCAAAAACGTTATGTTGATTATTATCAAGAGTTAGTTAGCTACGATTTGAATTATAGACCTGTAGGCATTATTTTATGCTCAATCGATTTAGAACCGGATAATTATTCAAATACACAATTCATAATCTATCATTTAGACCGACACAATAGGTGCGTTAAAATAAACGGAGGCCTGATGGATGAACCTACCTATCTGAAAGGAGATATCAAGATAGAGTGCTATCAGCAGAAAACAAGAATTATTAAGAAAGAAAAGTTATTCTCGTTTTGGTTTAATACTTTCTTCGCCGCCAAAGAGGATAATGATTTATCATTAGTGTTAAATAAGGAGCATCTAGATAAGGCTTACAAGCATGCCACTTTAGGTGAAGATTTTAAGGTCATACTCAAATTTAAAAAAGCCCCACCTCCGTCGGTTCTATGATTGAGAGGTTCTTCATTGCACGATGCATGGATCAGACTCTTGTCAAGACCAATAAAGGCAACTAGGAAACCCATTTTTTTGAATACGTTTACCAAATTCGACTCCGCTCGATCGATTACTCAACACTCGCACTGGCATTTCTCTCTCTCTCTCTCTTGGACATCAGCTAGCGATGTTGCTCGTTAGCTAGTTCCTTTCTGGTACTTACTCAATTGAATTTGGATACAATCGTCTAACGAGCTTGGAAGAGTAAACGAGGTGACATCGGTCCATTCGGTCTCAATTGTGCAATTTTTCATTTGCTTCTAATATCTACAATCTAGCTTAGCAACTTGACGGCCTGTTGGTCTAGCAGTATGATTCTCCGTTCGGGTCGGAGAGGTCCCGGGTTCAATTCCCGGACAGGCCCGCTTTTTTTCGCTTTCACACGGCACGCGTGTTTTTTTCAGAACACCCAAAGCGCACTTCTCCACGATCAACTTCAAACCTAGGTCTCCCCTTCGTTGACTGATTACTTCAAACTTAATGATTTCACTCTCGCTCAATAAGTTATCAATAGAATCCTTCAAAGCAGAAACGTAGATCTCATTCTTTTGGAGATGTCTCTAAACGAAACATCATTAGAGAAGAGGTTTGGGCAAGTCTCGACATCGGCTGGTAGCATCCAATCATTATCACAGCTTTGTTTACACTACAAGAGCCATCATAAAAAGATAGCTAGTATCTGGTTACGGTCCATTCAGAAAGCTGATGTCAAGCATAGATTAACGCTGATATATCTGGCTAACGATATAGTTCAAAATGCGAAGAGGAAAAATGCGCTATCATTCATCGAAGATTTCAAGCTCATACTCAAGGATACCATACCATATCTGAGAGATGAGAAGATCAAAAAACCAGTGGAGCGGGTGTTCAGTATCTGGCAAGATCGTAACGTCTTCGATGCCAAATTTACAAGCGAACTAAAGAATCGTCTGAACAACACGAAAACACAGAGTGAGTCTGTGAAGTCAACATCAACCACTGAGAACAATATTAACTCAAGTGCGGGCAATAAAAACTCCTCCAACGATCTCCTTGATTGCCTAAACAGATTGTCTAATATCGAAGAAACTATAAACAGAATCAGAGCGTCAGACAATAATGTAATTCATAGACTAAGTCAAGGTCCAATGACAGACATAAATGTCGGTGATAGCAAACTGATGGGTGATCTTAAACTTTACATAAGTGCTGTGAAGAGTGAAATCGATGAAAGGAACAAATTGTCAAAACTCCTTGAAGAATCGATTGCAACGCAAAACAAGATGCTTAAAGAATCAGAATCTCAGCTGTCACTCTATAAAGCTCAGCTCGATAAGATTGTCAGATTACGCAATGAACTTGGTTAATTGGTGGAGGGGTTGTTAGATAGCTAATGTAAAATATTATCCTAGAAACGCTATTGTTTAATGAGACTTCTTGTACGAGCGCATGCAAATGCATGGGGGATCGGCCGGCAATCATATGATTTTAGGTATGAATCTTTTAGAAACTACATAAAAGACACAAGAGTAGAAAAATATCACAGCTAACACAATAAGAAACTTGTCGGTAACTTCCCTACGACCATATTTTGTTAATATTACACGTGATTGATTCAATAAACCCCCTATGCCTCTGAATTCCTCGTGGGTTAGAGTGACTGTTGAGGAAGACTCAGCTAAAGATCGAACTGTTTGTTGGCTCAATTCAGCCTGTCTCGCTAAAGTTCTCGCGAAGTACCTAAGATCCTCTTTACCAGCCTTCTTACGTTCCATGACAGGACAATGAAATATAATTTGGAAATCTTTGGGTGCGATCCTATGACTGCAGGTGGCATATGTTTTTCTTTGTTAAGATCAGCTGCTCGCTAAGTTCGACTGCGCGAAAACGTGGTAACCGATGGCCGCATGCATTGATGTTGGTATACATTTGTCTCCACAGAGTTTTAGTTTCGTTTTTAGAAAACTAACAGTATTAGTTACAAAGAACAAAGTCACTGTTGAAATATGTTATCCCTATTAGAACTATTTTACACAGTATTCAAGATTGCCTGCTTGATAACGTTCTTCACGTTGTTCACAACAGCTCTGGGATGGCAATTCGGAATAAGTCCTCTGTATTTGAGGATAGTGGAGATGATATTCCAGTTCGGCCAAAAGCATATAGAAAAAGCTGGAACCAGTGCCTACGACGATGACGAAGATGAGGATGATGGTTCATTAAACTCAAGCAATCGTGATAGTAAGAAACCTGCGTCGGCAGTGCCATCGCAAGCATTATCCTCAACGGAGACAGCCCGCCGTCTATCACCCGATGCACCTCCAGTTTTTCTCCTTGGAGACAATTACGAAAGCCAACATGAATTCCAATTAGATGATGCTTGTACGTTAGTTCACAAAGGTATAAAAGCAATAATTGACGACCAGGTAACAAAGCGATTCAACACAGAGGAACTTCGCTCTTGGAATCTCTTGACACGTACAAATGCCCGCAACTATCAGTTTATGTCTGTATTTTTAGGATTTTTCTGGTTCATTGGTTTTATCATGAGGTATTTCATATTACTACCATTAAGAATTATGTTTACATTCTCCGGTATTGTGTGGTTGATTGTCAGTATGGCTCTAGTTGGTTGCCTACCAGAGCCGTTCAAGAGCAAGTGTTACTGGCACGTTAGTTTGATGTCTTTTAGAATGCTATCCTGCGGTATAACGGCCACATTAGAATTCCACAATCAGCAGTATAGGGCTAGAAAGGGTGATATCTGCGTAGCAAACCATACCTCTCCAATTGATGTCGTTGTTCTGGCTTGTGACAACTGTTATGCCTTGGTTGGCCAGAGACATGGTGGCTTCCTCGGAATGCTGGAGAAAGCCCTCTCCCGAGCCACAAACCACGTTTGGTTCGACAGATCAGAGATGCGAGATAGACAGCTGGTAGTAAAGCGTCTGAAGGAGCATGTGAGCAGCAAAGAAAACTTTCCAATCCTCATCTTCCCCGAGGGTACATGCATCAATAACTCAGCGGTCATGATGTTCAAGAAAGGCAGTTTTGAGGCAACCGATCGGGTTTGTCCCGTCGCAATCAAGTATGACCCCAGGTTTGGAGACCCGTTCTGGAACAGCTCAAAGCAAGGGTATGTTCAGTACCTTCTTTTGATGATGTCCTCGTGGGCGATCAAATGTGATGTATGGTATTTACCACCTATGGAGAGATTACCCGATGAGAAATCGGCCGAATTCGCCAATCGAGTCAAGTCAGAGATAGCGCGCCAGGGAGGGCTCGTCGATTTGGCTTGGGATGGGCAATTAAAGCGCACTCTCGCCAAAACCGAATGGCGAGAGAAGCAACAGGAGGATTTTGCGCGCCGCCTGAAATTGGAATAAACTATCCATGCAGATCCCTATTACGAAAATTAGAGCTTTTTCTCTGGATAGACCATTGTTCAGAGGAATCTGAAGGCTATATCCACCGAGAGTTTGACCCGGAACGCCTCGAGGCTAGCAACATGACGCTTTTGAAATTCAAGTAGTATCCCTTTACCTATAATCTTGAGTTTCTCCTCTTCAAACTTTCCCATATTGAACGGTTGTTAAGAGCGATACCACACGGTATTCAGGCATCTCATTATAGCTAGATTTGTGATAAATAATAAAAGATAAACTAGTTATTGTATGGCTTAAGTCTAGTTTGCTGTTTTACAGGAGGGTTGAAGAGAGAAAGTGTATTGGAGGCTATCAGGCTACGAGTACATCGCCCCACCCTAAGAACTTTCCTCGAGATTCGGCGAGCGGCCCTAAGCCACCGAGTGGGCATCAGTTCGAGCAGTAGAGCAAACAAAGATTCGACGGAGGCAACCTCTATAGCGCAGGTTATTAACGAGAGCAGCGAAACTGATAGGCAGACACGCGCCTTGGGCCCAGACAGCGTCGTTACTTGTTGATTTAGATTGGCGTCAGTCGCGGCCAATGCGCCATCGGCAGCCTATGATAGGCTGCGTTCGGTGTTGAAGGCCTGAGGAAGCTAGCCAAATTTGACTGACGCGGAGATAAAACTCGAAGAGAGGCCCCAAGTTTGGGCAGGCAGAATTGCCCGATGGGAGGGGAATGCCGAGCGCAAGGAGGGACTTGGGCCGATAAACAACAATATGGTGTCTGCGATCAGTAAGATTGCAGAGCAGAGCCCGAAAGGAGCGATGAGGCGCTCTTCACAAGTGCTTAACTAGTGTCGAAACTAGTGCCCGCAGAGCTTTTGTCACCCGCACAGAAAGCCCCGTGCAGAGAGCTGGCAATCGTCAATTTCCTTGGGTTGGAATTGATTCGTTAGCGTTGCGCCGGTGCAATCGTAGCGTCGGCGAACCTCCTCGCAGGCTCAACACTTTCACAGTAGGCAACTGCGCGCAGAGAGTGACCAAAGCCGTTCACTAGGCGGCGAACTTGCCGCGGAGAATGCTGGTCCCACTTTCGCTTCGCAGGTCCTGTTGACTTGTTGAGCCCCACAGAAATCATGAGCACCAATGCGCAGCCTACAGCCAGTCTTCCCCCCATCACGCAGGCTCTAAAATAATGTTCGCCGCGAGTAGCGCCACAATTTGGCATCGATTTCTGCCCCAACTTGTGCCCAGAAGATTATGCGCCGATGGGCACGAGTCGAGCCAGAAGTGGGAGAGCCAGGGATGCAAAGTGAAAGCGGGCCCGTAGTTTTAACGCTTGCGAAATCTCTGGCCACAAACACGGCGAACCATTTCTCAAACTTCGCCACCCTTAACCAGTCAGCTCTCGCAGGCGGTGGCTTTCCCTCTTGAATCCAGCGAACATTTGCATGTCCCCTTCCTCACCGATAGATGCCCACAAGTCGGTCCCGCGAAAAAGTTCCATCTTCGCTACCGCTCAGATCAGTAACAGTCATCTCTTGAAACTTGTCACGTCTCTTACGTTAGCATCACTGCTCCAGGAGGTAGGTTTTTAATCAATTCGCTGCAACCTCAAGACATTAATTCCAAATCATGGAGGATCTTATCCAATTCAGCGACAATGACGACGAGGTTTTCGAAAACGAATCCTCAGCATTCAAGTATGGTATAGATTGGCGGCAAAACTATAGCAGGACCAATCATTCAGCTTGGTCACGTGGATCTACGATGAATTGCGCGATCCAATCCACCCTAGCGTCCAATTATTATCAGTACTACACCAATCAACTCTGCGATAACGCTAGGCAACGTTTCGAACATCATGCTCAAGACAACCAGGTATACTCAACCAGTCCCATAAGCGAGTCATCGTTGGCTAAGCTCTGGGGAATCGCCCCTCGTTCTCTATCCAGCTCTTCTGCTCAATCCCCATCAAGTTCTGCCCCGGCCTCGTCAATCTATAACGAAATCATTCGCACAACCAAGCCCAAATTCTGTCAAAGCCTCACGGAATCAGCACGCGATGTTCATCTACCTCTCGGTCGCGAGGGATTCCAAATCACAACTGCAAAAGCGCAACGGGAAATTTTCAAAGACGATGCGGTGCCAAACTTTAACTGCTATCAGCAGCACGTCCCCAATAGTGGACGTCTCCACGTTAGTAACATACCTTTCCGGTATCGCAAGGAGCACTTGGCCAACATGTTTTCAATTTTTGGACCCATCTTAGATTCAGAGATTATCTTCAATGAACGTGGTTCCAAGGGCTTCGGCTTCGTAAGCTTCGCTAATCCAGCCGATGCCCAGCGTGCCAAAAAGGCCCTACATGGGCTCATAGTTGATGGGAGGCAAATAGAAGTTAACTACGCAACACCGAGGCCGAAAAGGGGTCGCAAGAGCGAATTATGAGCGATGTTCGAAAGAGAGGGTGGAAACGGATTCATCTTATCAATTTATGTTTCGGAATCAGCAAGCGCCTTCAAGACGCTCGCTAAGGAATCAATTTCCTTTTTTCCCTGAATGAGCAATCTCTCGGGAGGTTCTCGTGCATGAATAAGGTGCTCATGTCGATTGTACAAGCCACGCCAAAATTGGATCCTTTGAGGCGACGTGTCCACGTTAAGGAAGTTCTCATCACATCTAATCAATTTATCATTGCTGTCCAGGATCGGATCATAGAAGGCGTTTACGTAATCTTCTACATGACTATCGAGGTAGGCCCAGAGTGAGTAAGTGAGTTCATTCACTCTTAGTTCATTCCTTTCACGTTCGCAATTACCAATGAAGGTGCCAAATTGGCACGAGTAAATGTGATCGTGTAAAACTACAAGGAAATCTTCATTGAACTCGAACTCTGTCGGGCATTGACGATGCATTTGCCAAACCGCATCCAAAAATTGGGTGAAAACAGGCGCCGTTTCTCTCATATCGCTCAATATGTGCCCGCATCTGTCGCTAAATTTATGACCAAAGGAGAGCCATTCCTTGAAAATCAGGGCTTGGAAACCCTTTATAGTTCTATAATAAGGGTCTAGTTGTATGCTGGCTAATGAACATGCCTGTGCAGTTCTGTCCCAGCCATCGCTACAGTGTACAAGCACTGAAGTGCCATCTCTTACTGAGTTCGCAATAAAGTCGCTTGTATCCAACAAAGACTTCACATGTTTCAACCAATTTGATGCTCCTATCGTCGACGGAAACTCACTAGCCGTTTGTTTAACATTGCACGCATCCAGCAACTTGTTCAAACTTGCCCTCATGACATGAATATTCTCGATGGCGAAGAAATGAAATTTAGCTTTCAAATAATATTGCTCGTTCTCATATCCTTTACCCGCGGCACGATTGGCCAGTGCATTGATTTTTGGTCTAGTGTCGACTATGTAAAGCTCGCCCTTAGATTTTGGATTGGCCGATATGATGTGCTGAAGTAGTTGCTCATCTTCAAGAGATCTGTTGTTGAAGCCGGACAACGGTTGACTACATCTACAAACAGCCGCCAGATTCTTATACAGGTAAGATAGGACTGGCAAGCGCCCGATAGATCTGAATTTGGCAGATTGGATAAGACATTCGTCGTTTGCTAGGGCTGGCACGAATAGGGTTGATGGATATGTATTGCAGATATTGTAATTCGAATTCAGCTCCGTTTTAGTCCAGGATTCATCCGAACCGAGGAATCTTCTATATTCTTGCTCTAGGTTGAAGTTTGACCATCCATCCGAGCGATTGAACGATTCGTCTTGTGCATTATAGAAGAAACAATAGAGGTCATTTAATTTGGTTGGCTGCGAGAGTTGATTCAAGCTCAAGTAAACGTCCAGGGCATCCCTTTCTCTGGGTATAATAAAGGTTACATGGAGAAAATGTTTACATTTGATGAATAGTGGACACCCGGACGCGGTGGTGGGTAATTTTTCAACGCTTGAGACATGTGTCAACAGTATCCAATGCTCTTTCTTGACTATCGATTCAACAAATATCACATGAGTTGGCGTGAGGTAAAGTGTGCCAATGTCTGGATTGGCAAAATTGAGACGATCTTCCAGTCTGACATTCTCCACCTTAGGCACACGTATGAGTTCCATGTGGAAGCAGTAGAACTAGGGTACCGTGGCGTAGAAAACTACAAACTATAATGATGTGATTGTGGTTTCTATGTGTTTGAGGAAAGTTACAGATGCACGAATCACCCATGAGAGGGCCTGGCATCCGAACCTGGCGAAAATGACAGGTGAGCGCGGATACAATGGGACCATGTTGCCAGTCTAGAGCGATTTTTCAATATGGATTTTTTTCGCTCGTGAGGCGTTTTCTAGCGCACTTGCTAGCGCACAAAATACTGGACCATTCTGACTGAAGCCACTAAAAATCCACTCTGTGGGTGTTTCGAACGATGCTGCCGAGATACAAAGCCTCGAAATCGACCCATGCACGTCCATGATCATCGGGAATGATCAAACAATTAGAATCCTTGAGACGATTCAGAACTAGCTTCAGTCACGTACTAGTTCGGTGAATCAGCCTTTATCAACCGTTGTTCCCGATTCTTTAACGGCTGCTTTATGTGGGAATTTCCCATGACTTTCCACGATACTCAGAGAGGTGGCGTCCTATAACCAAGTCTGGATTCGAAATGGTGAAAGTGTCTGAGGAGATCGGGTTAGGATCGCTCCAACTTCGGCTGCCCTCTGCGGGCTTCATCTAGGCCTAGCTCCGAAGGCAGGCAGCTGAATCACAGTTCCCTTCTTCCGCTATCCCGGCCAGATTCTTAGAGGCGCAGACTCTATTGTCTTGGTGTGTTTCTGCACTAACACGACTCGGTAAAAAGAAAGTTTCCATTTATGCCTCATCTCTGAAGATGTGCTACAGATGCGGCTGCTCAGTTAATAAGTGACATGATATAAGCAAAGTGAGCGGGTCGAACTCGGTCGTCCGATCGCTGATGCCTAAACAATGTTATGAGGCACCTAGATGATGTCTGATCTATCCCGAGTGACTCGTTGAAGAGGATCTAGAGCTTCGGTGAGATCGAAGTTACTCATTGTAGAGGGAAAATAATTAGAAAGACTGTATGGAAGAATCTGGGATCAACAGGCTAGCGGGGGTTTCATAATGGAATCTCTTTAATACGGGCCCTCCCTTTCTGATCCCTAAAGAAATGCTCCTTCCAGAATGTACCCTCTGCAATAAGATTGATTTCGCCATGATCAATTGGCGAGTAATAACAAGTGGTAGGGATAGTGTTTTTGGGACTATGTTCAAATTTTATTTTACACGACCCCCAAGCTTTTCTGTGTCGAATAGGATGTTTTTTATGTTGGATTTTTAGTGGCACGTCCACTGTTGTTGCGTTGCGACTGATATGTCATTGCCTGTTGTGGATCCATTGAAAGAGGACTATTGCTATTGCCTAAGGGCTTTCCGAGAAGGGATGCACTTGAAACTGTTTTAGATCTAGCCACTGTCAATTTTGGATTACTAGATGCGTATGGGGCTAGCCCATTGTAAACGAATATTCCACTTAGATCGTACTGAGGACCATTAGTGTAGTGCCATGGTGTCATTACCTGACCATGTTGACCGTAATATGCCACAGACGAGTAACCATAATGTTGAGGCGCTTCATTAATCTGATGATTAGGCAACATGTTAATCATCGGTAAGCCCGCTTGGTGGCTGTTAGGATACATGGGTAATCTATGCTGATCAGAAACTAACATGGACGGTCTTGTTTGTTGATTGACTGAAGAAGGCACTGCCGGTTTAGGCTTGTAACGAGCCATGATAGGATTACCATTCCACGAAACCACATGCTTGCGAATATAAGCCAATGCTAAGCGGGCATCCTCATCATTCTCAAATGACACATACCAACTATTATGCAATGCATGCTCACAATGAATCGGTTGTGTCGGACAATTATCGAAGATTTCCTTTACCAAGTTCTGTGGAACATTCTGATCGATCTCTCTTAGGATCAAAACAGTTCTATTATTTGCTGGTGGTGCCGGAGTGGTCTTCGAATGTAGCTCTTGTTGATCGCTGTCATGCTCATTTTGTCCGGTATCGGTCATCATTTGTTGCTGAGGCTGCTCTGACTGCATTATTCTTCAAATATAATTTATAGCTTCTATTATGATGATGAGAACAATTTCAATTCATTTATAATTTGCACAGTATGAGCGAGCCTCTCTAAAATGGCAAAAAATTGCTCATTATGCCAGCCTAGAGATTGACACTTGGTTGTCAGTTTTGACGGATGTTTGCACTAGCCCATGTAACATTGCATGAGATATGTTCGATTCTTTCATCCATAGACTATTGTTCAGCTTTGAAGCCTGACTTGAATTGATGATAACATTTGCAGAATCAATATGACTGATATTTTTTGACCTATCTAACTATACAATTAATCTGAATATCATGAAAACATGAAGGCTAAACTAGAGATGTGAACTGCCGACTGCCGACTGGATTTTCGACTGCCGACTGCCAGTTCGGACTGCAGTTCACAGTCCGTTTTTTCGACT
>Ga0058701_10005651_pt1 | contig 10429 bp, 2 predicted proteins | sample AgamicOrMae_FD_97039 | JGI IMG/M metagenome (GOLD analysis project Ga0058701, IMG submission 97039) | Agave microbial communities from Guanajuato, Mexico - Or.Ma.e | ecosystem: Host-associated > Plants > Phyllosphere > Phylloplane/Leaf | place: Guanajuato, Mexico | collected 2012-06-04 | reverse complement strand
ATATATGTGTGTGTGTATAAAATTTAAAACTTAAATGCTTCATATTAGTTTTTAATAAAAAGAAAGTCATAAAACCTTCAAGAAGGTGCCTTTGTCCTAAAGGAGATCGGGGCCCACATGTGGGATCCCAAGGGAAAAATTTAAACCTAATTAGCTAGGCTCCTACATCATGAAAGCATTCTTACTTAGAGGAGCGATAAAACTTATGGATATGAATAGAGAGGAATATACTTGATATGGTAATCTTGACCTGTTGAAGAATATTATACCTAAAGCGTACAATAGGATTTTTATTTTTTTGGGACCCCCAACAGGTTCATAGGGTGTATAGTAGGCCAAAAAAAAATATATAATCATTAACTGCAAAGGCCTGATTCTATATTGCAAATGTGTAGCAAACCTAAAAAGGCCTAACCCAATCATTTTGATTAGCCGGACGGGCTGACATGGACAATTGGCAAGTTTTCTAGAAAGGGAACCAGGTGTAGTTCCTACTACATTTAAGCCGGACACTCTTATGGTGGGTTGGACCCGTTTGCATGTAAGCTCATAATACCTTAATTACCATCAAAATTTTAAAAGCTTACAATTCGAAATAACGGTCCGAAGCATAATACTTTGTGAAAGCACTAAACATTATTCAAAACAAGATAAATAATCTAACAGGTAAAAGCATAAATTCCTAATCCTTTTTTAATTTCTTCTCCTTCATAACTAGGGGGTTGTCCTTTAGGCGATAAGATCTTTAGCTATTTTTTTATTTATTTCGAAACTAATCTCTTTAGTTGGTCATTACCTAGTAGCATCTCCTTGCCATAAAGGTTTTTTTCTGTCCTCAGTATCATGTTGTATCATCCTCTTTATGTTATGTTCAAAGACATTTGGAGAATACGAAATTGATGATATTGCAATGGTAGGAAGATAGACTTGACAAGAGAATAGTCTTCCTGGAAGGTCCTTGGGATAATGCAATCTAATGCAAGGGTACATTGCCTATGATCAATTCGCTTCATTATTCAACTTGGAAAATAGTAAGTTCCCATATACAAAGTAATGAGACGGACATGGGCAAGGGTTTTTCCACTGGTTACAATTTGTTGAATACACTTCCAGCATATGACCCAACAAAGGAGGGGGTCCTTCTCAAAGAAGCTAACCCTGTTCTCCACTAACTAGTCATTGTAGAGCCTCTTTCTTTGGCATAATTGAAAGGCTAAATACATGTCCATGCCCCCGGGCGTTCGAATTAGTCTCAAATGCTCCAGTAGCTAAATCTGCACACAAATAAAGTAAGGAAAAACATAAAAAAGAAAAGAGGGGGAGAGGGCCAAAGCTAATAATAGTTGGTTCCTTAGCCCAGAAGAAACAAATGAGAAAGAGGGAATAATAATAAAAAAAAAGAGAAAAGGGCTTAAACCTAATCACTGTGCCTGGCCAATTGAGTTGAAGACCACCTCTAGTTAGAGATACCAATAAAATTCATATCCATTTAAAATTTGAAAAACCCACCCCATGTAAAACCTACATTGATGGTGAAAATGGCTTTTAAACTGGTATGGGGCAGGTATGAAAAAATGGGTGACGATACAGGTACAAGTATGGTGTAGGTCTCACCCACTCCAAACTTGCCCCATTCCTGTATCTCGTTTTTGTATATGTCTAAGAAAAATAGAATATCGCTCTAACACTTTCTCGGTTCACGTTTAAGCTAAATATTTGAGTGAAACTTTATTCACTAATTTGCTTGATTTCACATTTTGTAAATCTTAAAATCCCAAAACTATGACCATTTCATAATGATTTAATAGTTTAAATGCATAATATACTTGAATATGGGTATTAGTTTTATTTTGCTATATGTACCCAAATAAAATCCACAAACTTGCAATACCTGATGGGTGTGGGTGTCAATTTAAAATACTCGATGGGCATGGGTACGGTAATGGTATTATTTTCAAAAATGGGTATCGATGCTAGTATAGCTCAACATGCCTGGAACCTGTCCCATTGCCATCCATACTTGCAGCACTAATGGACTAGCTGAGGAGAATTGATCTGGGTTGTGGTGAAGATGGTCCAAGCACACGAGAGTTTCAGTAACAACAAGCAATTAGGGGGGGTTTGATCATGACATACTCCTTCCAGTACATTCAAAAGTATTGTAAATTCCCTATTCGCTTGACCGTTCACCAACAAGAAGGCCCCAAAAAAACAAAGGACGGTGGCCATATGCCTATATACTTTATCAATAATATGGTTTTTCTTTAGATGCGAGATCAATGCCATAAAATTAAAGTCATCCCTAAAGAGTATGGTGTACACATCCTCCCTACCTAGACCTAAGACTCAACCATAAAGAGAGGGAAGATCCCTAGGGATGTAAGGTAAAACTAGAGGGCAGTAGAGAGGAAAATGAACAATGGCACTAAATTCCTCCACCAATGGGCATAGCTCACACCTCCCAAAATGAAAGGCATGCAATTTAGGATCCCCAAAAGAGAGCAACTCTATGGAAGTGTTAGGAAATCTTCACTTGATGGAGGCGAAGTAGGCAATTCAAGTGAAGCTCTTAAGGTCAATTTTATCAGCAACGTCAAGGCAAAGGACCTAGGACATTACCATCTTTCTAAAAGCCATTGTGATTATTTTATAGAAGTCCAAATGCTTATTGATGAAAATTCAAGGATAGGTAGCCTTAATGAATAGCTATAAAAAACTAATCCAAACTTAAGAAGGATTCAGTAATCTCCCCACTAAGAGATCAGCTGTTTTCTCAACGCTTCTGAGGCCAATGGCTGAATCCAATGTGGACTAGGCAAAGTTCCCAAATCTAAAAAGGATTCAAAAGAATGGCCTAGTAAGAACCTAGCTAGTATCCAAGTAGGCAATAGGATAATGGCTTGTATTTCATTCCTTTTTTTTCCTTTCCTTTGTAAACGCTGATTGATTGCACTTTGAAAATTTTGCAATACGGTTCTTGAACTATTACTTAGGACCACCGAGCTCTTAAATACTTATTATGTCTACCTATTTTTCGCATCTTTTTATTTCAGGAAGAGCGGGGCCTAGTATGCGTTAGAGTCATGATATAGTCAAAATAAGCTTGTATGAAATTTACATGAAGAGACATTTCAAGGTCATAATAAAAGCATCATACATAAAGCTAATGAATTTCCCTTACTAATCATTTGGGAACCCGCTACTACTTCCACAAAAGAGGTAGGTGATATAACTCAAAGCGTAGATTGAGTCGAACCATTCCTAAAGCTGACATAAGCTTGAGGATTGCCTCTAGGAGCCCAAGAATGACATGGAGGATCTTTATATACCACTCCAAAAGGGAATCACCACATAAGATGCAGGGCACATAGGGCTCTCCCAAGGAACTAGATAGAGCGTGAGGGTCTGCATGATTTTAGACCTAAAGGGGTTTCACTTTTAATGGGGATTCGAGATGTGGACTCCTTTCTCTATCATATTGAGCATATGCAGAACAATGCTTATTGAAAAGAGGCACAAAACCTGCTCTACCGTGACGTCATCCTTAGGTTCCTTTTTACAAACCCACAAAAGGAATCAATAAGGGAAAGTGCTACTCAAAGACACGCTTTAAAGGAGAATATCTCACCTCATCAATTCAAGGACAATCATAGGAAAAAAGATTCACAAAAGCCCTTCTGATAGAATGGAAATGATGAATAACAAGCTCGGACTAATGACAATTAAGCTGAAGAGAAGAAATGCTTAAAAGGGTGCAATTCCAATCAATAGCAATAACATAAGGAATGTAGTTAACCTGATAAAAGTAAGAGGAGAGGAGTCACCTGCACTAAGATCCAGGGACCAATGGGACCTCCACATAAGTGGCCCTCTCCCCTCATCTAAACGCTCGGACATCCAAGGATGGTATGGAGCCCCAGCATACCCAACAAGCAAGAATTATAAAAATCAACACTGTAAAATGCCAGGAATATATTTGAAGGCAAAAGGAAAGGAAGTTACTAATTGAGGCATAAGCAGTTAAAGCTGGGAAGCACAATCACCATGGTGGTCCACACAGTCCACAAAATGTATTCCTGACTTCATCTTTGACATATTACCCAGAGTAAGAGCTCTTATATAAAACATGACTAAGGATGACCAAAGGGAACTAAAGGGGGCCATTAGTTAGAAAATTGGGTAGTAATCAACTCAGTTACGTACCAGATAAAGCTAAAGGCCCCTTCTATGAAGACTTGCTGTTGCGTATAAAATTAGGATGCCTTAACCTAAGGAGTAGGGATACAGTTTCCTTGTGCTCGAAAATTAGCCTATAAAAGGGAAGAGCTAGAATAGGAAATTTGTACAATTGATCTTCATACAAGGAAATGACAATACCATCTCCAGAGCAATGATAGCTGTATAGATGTGTTAACGATCTCCCAATTGGAACTACCACCGAGTTTGGTTCCATTTAGTCCATGATGCCATCGTAGGGAAGCTTGTTGGTACATGCGACCTCAACAGCAAATTAGGGAGGTATTTGTAGAACCAAAGTTATAAAGGTACACAACTGATATCAAGCTCCATTTTATGTAAAAGAAAAACAAGAGAGGGAAAAATTCATTAACTTGATAACCTTCCAGAAACCATGAAGGGGTATGCTTGTGTACTGGCCCCCATGAGTGCGTTCAATTTTTCGTACTCCTTGCCACATTCCACAAATAAGGGTGGAATGTGCAGGAACTCTCTAATTCAAGCTCTTTTCTTTATTTAGATAAATTAGGTTAGCCATGTAGTGGAAGTGACAACGGTTACCCAGGTTCGTAAAAATGACCATGCAAAGAAGAAGAGCGAAAATCATGCAAGATTGTTGATCAGGAAAATGTTTTGTCCACCACTCGTCGTCCCGCATCAAATCGATGAGCATGCTATAGGAAAAATGATATCCATACGGGATGGATTCCATAACATGATCAAAAACATGAAGGAGTTAATCATGATGAGTATAACAATCTTCCTAGTATAGTAATGACCCCGCTGTGAATCTAAGAACTGTTGGTGTGGCAATGTCAAAGGGGTAATGGTCATCTCTTTAAAAAGGAAGTGAAATATGTTAGTGATGTGCCAAAACCTTTCAACCACACCACAAGTAACACAACGGTTGGTCAAGTCTGCTACCTCGCTTAATGCAGAATAAAAGACACCAAATCCCACATGCTTGACCACCATTCGAATTTGAACTCTCTAATGACTTAACTCCCTTATAAATTTCTTAGGCACACTCGTACCCCTAATAAGATCATCATGAAAATAAAAAAAGAAAGAGAATTAAAGATTCACATTCGCACTAGATCAAAAGAAGAAAGAAAAAGAAGGAACACTCATCGCGTTCATGGTGGCATGACTAGATGTGTGCCACCTAGCATTTAACAAGAGGTCATGATCATCCCAAGCATCGATAGGCCTCTATTCTCTCTCAAAGAGGAAATCTTGGGGAAGCCTTGCTTCTCCACGAGGTGGATGAGCTCTTCTTACACCATGACTTTTCAACACAAATGGAGAAGAAATAGAGAAGGTAATGCACACTAGAATGTAGAGATATGATTCATCCAAAGCAAAGGGAGGGTATTTATATAAAAAGAGACCAAGCCCAAGGAAGGTGAAAACCAGTCGAGTTCCATGCACTAATTCCTTACCAAAACCATCAAACAAAGTGCTCTTAATCAAAGAGAAAACAAGCAAAAAAGTAGAGCCAAAGCATAGGTAACCCAATCGACATCTTTAAAAGCTACAAAGAATAAAAATCCAAACAATACAAGCATCTAACATGTATAAAAAGTAGGGTTTTTAGCCTAGGAATCCACCTTGTATTCTTTTTTATACATTCAATTTTAGACATTAAAAAAAAAACCAAGACTCTAAGAGGGAAAAAGGAAGAAATGATGCTTAAGGACCTGGTCTATTCCCTGAAGAGACATCTTCACATGCACTTCCTTGTCAAATGAACAAGAAAAAGGGCCAAGGAACTCGATCGGTTTCCAATGGCAATTAATGGCTCTAAAACCACATTTCTCGTGCATCAATGCAAACTACAAGTTTCACGCTAGGAGAGTAAAAGGGGTCAAGCCATACTTATCATTATAAGTGATAGACATAGAGCTGTCAAATTACTAGAAACAAAAATGGTCAAGCGAGGAAATATTCACAACGTAATAAAGTAAAAAGTCCATAACTAGATCAAGAAATTGAAAAACAGTACTAGAATGGTGAAAAGTCCGCTAATATGGGTTAAGGTTAAGTCTATCAAGAATCCGCTAGATCGAAAAAGGTCCACTAGTCCAGCGCTGTAAGGAAGTCCACTACACTGACGAAAGGTCCTCTAATGTGGGATCAAGGATAAACTCACCAAGAACATATTGAATCTCGGCATAATGGGATATCATCAGGATCATTGCCAAAATAGAAGCTGATAGAAAATTGCAGTAGACAAATAAGTGCAATCAAGAAAGCGACTACAAGTGAAGACTGCTACTTTGATCATTGCCTTACTTAGGCTCGATCAAAGTGGGGCCTAACTGTAGATGTTTGAAAATGGCATCTTGGTTTTTAATTTCCCAACGATGAAATTAATGCCTCGACTTGTGTACTTCACAACCTAGCAAGGTATTCCTAAAGCTAGTATGGCTAAAAAATTAGAAAAAATCATTGTTAGAATTCCGTAAGGCTCGATCGAGCTTTGCCCTAGAAACAGATCAGATTTCTTAAGGAAACTAACGGGTTCCTCGACAAACCTCGTGCTTACTCCTTCTCGGTTTTCGTCTCCAATTAGGGTCCCATTTAGTCTGATTAACCTTTATGAGACTAGGATTAGATCTCTTTTTTTTTAAAATTGATTTCGGCTCCTCCTTTTCACCACTATAAAAGGGGGCTTTGCCAAGGGTTTAAGGGCATCGAAAAAATTCACACCAAAAATTTTAATTAGTGGTAGCATTTAAAAAATAATGAGAGATTTCTTATGAGAAACTACTAGAATTGGGAAGGGAGATATTATGGCAAACTGAGAGAAATAATTCAATAAGGGGATCAACAAACATTATAGGTCAATAATCAGAAAACGTCACGTTGCTAGGTTCCAAGGTAAAAAAGAGGTGGGTGTTCTCTTGAGGGGAAAGTTATATCTTTCACACATCTTTCTGAATTGATTTTTTTATTGTCACTACTAACTCTAAGTTACCAAAGATGTAATATTTTGGTGGTCCATCGTTAGCTATAATTGTTAATTTTGGCTTTACATTGAACTAAAATTTTACCTTTTTTACATTAGTCAAAGCGATTCATACTAATTGGTTGCATGACTGTGTGAGTAGTGTAAATTTAATCTAATTTTGCATATTGAATAGTAGAGGCTGTCAATGATGATAGGAGTAAATGTCAGGCACCATATTTAGGGCTGTGCAACGGTCCAGGACCAGACCGGACCGGACTGGCCTGGACCGTGGACCGAAATCACAAGCATCCGGGGATTGTGGACTGGACCGGGACTGGACCGAGGCAGGACTGTTTCGATGTGGAAATTGCCAAATTGGTTTTATTGGTTTTGGGCTTTTTTTTGTTGGATTTTTTTTTATGTAATTAATTTTCTAATGCCTACAAATTTGCAATTGAAACTTGAAAGGCCCAATGAGTGGGTTGAACAATGAAATCACCTATCATTTTATCCCATAATTTCCATTCTCAAATCACAAATCAACAGTTCGTAAATTTCCAAATAAATTACAAGTTCACAAATCACAAACTAATTTCCAAAATTATAAATTGCAATAATTAAAAATGAGAAACTAAATTGTAAAAATTTGAATGAAAGGCCGAAGTTCATTACAAAGCGAAATGTCGAAACTCGAAAGTCTTAAATTCAAAAATACATGAAGCACCATATTCAAATTTGATTTAACAAATGGAGATAGTTTTAGATAACGCCTTGGAATCTTCAATGTAGCTCCCCAAAGTCTTCAGTTAATTTTTCAAGTATCCAAGTAGTACATGAAAATAAATAAAATAAATCAAGTTAGCAAATATCAAAATCAGCTACTTAATTTATAAAAGAAGAATAATAATAATGAAATAAAAAATAAGAAATCAACCTATTAAAGTGACTTACCTGAACATTAATTGTTCAAAGTATCACCTACATCAATCACGTTGTCGTTAAAGCTCAACTTAGTAAGGTCTAAAAAGATCATAATATAAACGTAAACAACAAAAATATAAAAATTAGAACACGTAAATCGTAATGATATAATAAAGCAAGTATACTAAAACCAAAACAGAATAAACATTAAAGATTACCATTTTCAAGGTCCCGTAACTCATCAAAATAATCATCCATATCTATCCTGGTGTTAGGCTTAAGCCAATCTTGTGCAGATATAAGAGCTTGCACCATCTTTTGTAAATGACATATTCACATTCACATTTCAACAAAATTCGTAAGTTACCGAAAGATACCGAGGACCATGCACCTTCCACCATCCCAATACCTCATCTCCTACTTCACCTTCTTCAAGTCCCTCATTCAAGTATTTTTGTAATTCTATTTTGATAATTCCTCTTCCTCCATCTGGCCCTTTTAACTTCTTTCTTAACTCTTGTGCATACGAGATGGCCCCACTAGATACACTACGACTCTCAACTTCCACTTGTGCCCCACTACTTTGTCCACCTTGAGGAGTCGAGGGCTTGTATAATTGCCAATATTCATCAAACAAAGCTTCTACCTTCTCTTTAACTTTCAAAGCTATAACACTGCCTTGTACATCTCCAAACAAATCACAAAGTGAAATCTCAAGACCCACTAACTTGTACCTAGGATCAAAGATAGGAGCAATATACACCACTGGGTTCATTTTTTCAGGTGTACAATAATACTTATCATATTTCATCATCATCTTCTTCGCGATTTCTTTAAAATTTGTGACCCTAAATGTGATCTCTTCAATTTCACCACTATCATCATCATCATTAACATCAATGGCCTCCACAACTTGCTCCAAGCGTTTGAACATATTATGGATAGCCACAATCTCAAAGAAAAGGAGGTTTGAAGTCACATATAAAGTACCAGACAAACGCAAAGTAATATTATAGAAAACCTCCAAAAACACTACTAAGTGTTTAACTTGTTTCCAATCATTTGAATTAGGAGGTCTATCAGCTTCATCATCTTTTGCCAAATCCACATTATAATGTGGGTATCTTTTGCTATATCTTGTGAATGCATGCTCATATACTAAAGCAGTGCTAAGCATCTTATAAGTTGAGTTCCACCTAGTAGGAACATCGAGAGATAAAGATGCTTTACTCTCAATTTTTTCTGTGACTGCACACTCATAAAATCTTTGCAACGTACTATGACATTGCCTAATAAATCTGACAGCACCTCGAACACGCTTAACAGACTTTCCAACAACTTTCAAACCATCCCATACAACCAAATTAAGAATATGAGCAACACATCTAACATGCAACAAATCCCCACCAGAGAAAAGATAGTGACCATGTTGCTTAAATTCACTAATAAGAGCAGTATAAGCAGTATTATTACTTGCAGCATTATCAACAGTGACAGTGTAGAGTTTAGATGCCAAACCCCAATCCTCTAAACACTTTCCCAAAACAAAAGCAATGTCATCTCCTTTATGACTAGAAATTGCACAAAAATTCAAGATTTTCTTACGCAATTTCCAATCATTATCAATAAAACGGGCAGTTATACACATATAGTTAATCCTCTGAAACGAAGTCCATGTATCTGTTGTTGTACATACCCTTTGACATGCATGTAGAAGATATTCTTTCAATTTTACCCTCTCATCCACATACAACTGATAAATGTCTCTTGCAATGGTGGTGCGTGAAGGCATGTTAAGTGCAGGAGAATAAACAGACATCATTAGCCTAAACCCCACATTTTCAACAAATCTAAATGGCAACTCATCAATTAAAATCATTTTAGCTATAGATGCCCTTGCCTCATGAGGATTCAATACCCATGACTTCAATCTAGCTTCTCCCTCATTGTTTTGATCCTTTTCAAAAACCAATTGAGTTTGTGTCTATTTGCTTTGATTATCTGGATTTTCAGGGCACTTGGGAAAATGATTTTTTCAATTTTTTGTCCCATTCTTAGTAGACTTAGCTTTGTATATTTTGTTACAATACTTGCACTTACCGACCACTCGTTTGCCATTTTCTTTGATTTCGATGAAATGTTCCCAATACTCTGCCCTTTGAGTACTCTTTCTAGCAACTTTCTTTCCTTTTGCTCTTGCTTGTTGGTGCTCCTTGAGTTGGCTCTTCTTCCTCCTCAATTTCAATTGGATCATTTAGTTGTTGTGGAATATCGGTATCCATATCTACCGATTCTTCCATTTCCGTACTACTTCTTTTT
>Ga0058701_10005650_pt1 | contig 10430 bp, 5 predicted proteins | sample AgamicOrMae_FD_97039 | JGI IMG/M metagenome (GOLD analysis project Ga0058701, IMG submission 97039) | Agave microbial communities from Guanajuato, Mexico - Or.Ma.e | ecosystem: Host-associated > Plants > Phyllosphere > Phylloplane/Leaf | place: Guanajuato, Mexico | collected 2012-06-04 | reverse complement strand
TCACCTGGAGGTGGGGAGGGAAACCACAGAAAACCTCCCCAAGGTGGCCGGCCGCCGGGATCGAACCCGGGACCTCCCGAATGAACAGCAGCAGTGATGACCACTAGACCACTGCTCTCGGTTCATACCATTTGAATGTATTGCAGAACCGATTTATAAAACTTTTGGTAACATCCTCCAATCCATCGTGTGCAAAGAATTTCAGTTTATAGTCAGTTTTAGCCAAAAACTTGATCATGTTTCATATCATTTGAATATGTTGCAGAACTGATTTAAAACACTTCTGGTAACATCCTCTGATATATCGTGTGCAAACTCTTTAGTTCTGAATAAGATTCAGCCGAAAACTTAATCATGTTCCATATCATTCGGATGTATTGCAGAAACGATTTAAAAGACCATTGGTAACATCCTCCAATCTATAGTGGGCAAACAGTTTAGTTCATAATCAGTTTTGCCAAAAACTTGATAAAAGTTTCTTCCGCAACAAACCTTCGATCCGTTACCTTCCGTTCTCCCGGCTAAGCAAGCAGAAAACAAGACCAACACTTTGAAAGATGATCATTTGCTTTTCGTTAAAAGGAATCTTTGGAGGGAAGTCCGCGAGACAAGCGGCCTGAGCAACCATTCAGCAGCCATTTTTGGACCTGTGGTGAGATGTACGAGCCGTAGAGCACTAATGAAGCTAATTTAAAACGTTCGGGAGTTTGCATTGACGCAAAGTAAAACACGACCTAATCCCTCGCGGCTGCACAACCACTTTAGCAACTTTCTTCAGCCCCAAAAATGCCTTTCGCCGAGCCGCTTGCACTGCGTGAATGTTTCTGAAGGTCGAGACCCACCAACGCGTGTAAACATGGAAACAATATCGCTCAACCAATTAAAACGGCATGCTACGTCTTCGGTGTAGGGATGAACCCCTGCAGCGCTCGCATCTTTACTCCCACGGAATAGTGTACATTGTGCATCAATAACGCACTCATTAGCAATTAGCGCTTCTTTAATTAAGCACTAATGAACGCGTATTCAGAGATGAAATTGCCGAATTTGCATCTTTTAGGTAGCAAACTCCAGAAGAGATCATAGGGGGCCTTGTCGTCGTTCACAAACCCTTGCACTATGTTATGGCTGTCTTTGATTCCCTTTAACCTTTGGTACTCTGTGTAAAATTTCAGCTGTCGTTCACGCACTGGCCTTTACTACCTTATTGCACTTTCTGTCGTACTTTTTATACCATACTTTCTTTGTCTGTGAAAATCGCAAAAATTGAAATAAACCCTTCCAACCCACGGCCTCAATAAGATCGAGCAACGCTTGACCTAATGGAGTTTTCGAGCGGGCACAGGAAGTCGAATAATCTATCTGCAGAGTCTTTATAAAAACGTCGCAGATCTGGACACAAATGGCGGAAGCTGGACAGCCGATACTCCGTATCGGCTACATCTCTAGTTTTCCTCCAAGTACTTCCAGGGGCGAAGGCTGAGGGCCGGCACAAAAGGAACGCCGTCTCAACAACAACAAGTTTAAGGCTAAGAGGGAAGGGTCTCAGTGAACCCTTTGCTCAGGTCAGACAATCTGTATTTTTTTCCTTCCCCTCTTTGTTCGTTTTACGAGTAAAGCTTGAAAATCGTGCCAGTAAAAAAAGGATGACAAACCTTCAACGTCAACACAAGACAGGTATCCCACGTGAGGAAACTTGCGAGCTAAGATACCGAATGTAATCATGCTTGTTTTCTGATTTTTTTTGTTCATCAAAACAATAAAAAAAGACTCTGTTACTTCCTCCGAAATTGGCAATATTAAGAAAAACCGCTGGCATGAGATACTCTTTTTTTATTCTTTTTTTTACCCTCTTTGTATGAATAGAAAATACAACACTATCGATCACGATAAAAGGCATTTATATTACAATCAGCAGCAACTAAAATCTGATAATCAACTAAAAACAAAGCAACAATCTCAGCTCATTAATTTCTCAGAGTAAGCTATTTCCTGATTTTCATAAATGATTTCTATGGTTTTGCTAGTTTTAAACTCATCGTGAGTTATATGAGTGCGATCTTACTGTTGCTCCTTAACCCATAACAACCCACTTGGAGTGAAATTTAACTTGAAAAAAATTGGGAAGATTGTTTCCATCAAGAAACGGAATTTTAAGCTTTCAGAAATGCCTAATTTATTAAATTTCAGGTTTCCAGAGTGGTGATATTTTTTAAATTGCGAAAATACTGAACTGAAAAGATCCTCTAAAAAAAAATTTCTTTCTCCGAAAGGCATCGCTGAACGGTAGTGGGTTAAGCTTCTTTACAGCAGATTCACCCTTTAGAGAGCAAGTCACTCAAGGAACAAAACCCCGTCGCCATCTTGAAAAAGATCGAATCATGACGCATCGTCTGCATGCGATATCGAAAATGAGGCGCTGTTACTTTGTAAACATTGGAGGATTTGAGACGATGAAACACATCGCCACAAGGAAATTCAACCAACCAAATTAAGAGTTAAGTTCAAAGAAAATATTAAAGAAATCATAAAGAGAGCTGGATGTTTTGACGTGTAGTCTACGAGACAATGGTGTAGTCTTTGTTTCGATTGCGAAGGCCGCGTAGAATCGAGGTATTTAGGAGGGCTTCTTTCATTTGAAATCTCAGTGTTCTTCAGTGCTGACTTGGAATCTTGTTCGGATTGGTAGGAACGTGCCTGGGATTAAAGAGGCCAAAAGTTTTGGTGGCCCTCCACTCGTTACAAACGGATTTCAGTTCTGTAGTAACATCGCTCCCCGTGAATCGAACAGTCCCCCTCCAACAGTCATGCTCGAATTTGATTGCTCGGATATTTCTTCAACAAAAAGCATGAACCACACTTATGAACGTTCAATACGCATGGATAGGTTGGTAATGAAGGTGTTTTTTATGACAGGACGTAAGAATAAAATTTTGTACAATAAAGCTAAATATGTTAGCGGACCCTTTTTTCAAAACGGTATTTTTCACGGGGGTGGAGGGATATTTACTGCGAAAATTTACTGCTTACATCATATTATAGGAATAATTCCGTATGATTTTTCAGACTGAGAGATAGCTCTCACGCAATAAAACGCTTTCTTAATTAATCTAGATATCAGTGAGGGTCATGTCAGCACTCATAGTTATGACTAAATGATTACATATGAGAATAGAAAAAAAAGTAATCGACTAATGCCAAGAAGTATGATGTACTCGGCATAAATGTGTGGATGAACCATCATTGTTATCTAAGCTAGTTCACTTTGCAGACAGGTTGCAAATTTCGTGTTATTGGGTTGGAAGCAATGTATGCTTGGACCGTCGGTACACTCTCGGAATACCAGCACCAAAATCTTGGTGCTTTGGGACTTGGGTCTAGTTGCCAGAAATACCAACTTGACCATTATGTTGGCACTGGCTTGAAAGAAGTCGTTGCTGCAGCATAGGAGAGCGAGCATGGAGAAAATAAGATTCAGCTGGTGGGAGAGGAGAGAAGCTTGGACAACGAAAACACTACCCGGTTTAAAGTACAACCAAATACCTGTTTAGAAAAGAATTTCATTTGGTAATTATAGATGAGGTCAAGTTTATGATCTGGTCTTGAACATACATCCGACAGGCAGTGCTTGACACAGGTTCAACAACTTGTTCCCTTATGAAGATTAATGAGCTACTAATGGATTATGTCACATAGATCGCGATGAGTTTGGTGAGGATGGGTTTGGATGGCTTGCTTTTGTTCACTGGACTTCATGGCGATGAACGATTGTGAGATGGGTACTTAAGTCTCGCCACCCATCTCAGGGATAAAAAGGTGTAAAACAAGAGGTACAAAATGAAGCCCCTGAACAGTCCAGTATCTAAACAAGTCACTGCCACCTGAAAGAGCAACAAACTCTTAAATCTCCTCAGGTGTAAAAAGGTTTGCGTTGGGCTTGAAAAGGGAGAATTAATATTCAAAAGCCGGCGGTAATACTCTTTCGTCAGAATGTTTTTGTTTCCGCACAAAGGAGGGTTTATGTAACGATCATCCCAAGATCCTACCAGGTGGACTAACTACTTGACAACGAGGTCACCCTCCTCTTTTCCTGGAAGTAAGCAGTCGGATATCACACCACTTTTCACCCCTAACTCCATTACGAAAAACATGAAAGGAAATTCGCTCGTTTCAATAACAAAGCAACTTTCATCTCTTATCATCAAAATATCAATCGTCCTTCCAGACCGAGTATCTATATCTTAACCCATGACAGCCCGAAGTATTTGGAGTGAAATTAAGCTTAATAGAAATTGAAATGAATTCCATTAAAATACGCAATGTCAATCTTTGGAAAATGCCTAAATAATGAAATTCAGGTTTCCAATGGGGTAATTTTTTTTTTGAATTGTGACACTACTAAAATAAAAAGATCCTGTAAAACATTTTTTTATGTTTCTGAACGGCATTGCTGGGTAATAGTGGGTTAAAACCCATTCAAATTTTTTATGAGCAGACTTTGATGTATAGGCGTTACATCAACCAGCTCAGCTCGGGAAACGTCACATCTGTATTTGAACTGAGATCTTGGCAAATATGTAAGTTATAGGAGTCCACCATACCTTCCATATATCCGATAGAGACCTAGATCATAAAGAGACGCTATAGTTCAGTCACTTTTAACAAGTTTACTCCATTCTTCTAAAATCGGTAAAAGAGGGAACGTATTTGCCAAACAGGTGTAATGATTGCCTATGGGCATATATGACGTCACTTCAGAATTAAAAGTCTGCATTTTTTTCTTATAATAGCACGGTCTGAGAAGATAAAATAAAAATAAATTTATTCCGTACACAGTTGGTTCGTCTAGCCCCTGCTACAAAACATTTTTGCTGCCATAGCGACTGGCCTCTTTTTTGCATCGCTTTCCTTTTGAGCTAGATAGTGACCCTTTTGTAGGCAATGGAAGACTTTATCCTGCATTCTACTACTTTTATGTCACCTATAGATTGTTCGATTAAGGCTGATCGGAGGACTTGGGAGGCGTTTCTGGCCCTTGTTTAAAGTAGGATCTCAACGTCGAGATTATGTCGTGATAGGATGACCACCGTTAGAGTGGAGTGCGTGTTTGAAGCTTTGAAGATCCCGTAATCATGAATACAGAGACTCACGTCGTGAACAGACCCTTTAAAACAAGATCACTAAATATACAGCACAGATACTTTCTTGCAGAGATGATATATGTCCCATGATTATTTTTCGATATTTCGGTTTGAAATTTGTACAAGAGACAACGCAACAAAATATACATCAAATAAAAAATAATAAGGGTATTTTTCTTCACTTCCTGTTGTTTTACAAATTTCAGCATGCAAATATTTTGTCTTAAATCTTGATTTTTTTATTATTTTTTCTTAAGGACGATGGTTTGAATTCCCACTAACAATTATTTACTAATTGGCTTAACTTAAACAAAAGTTTTTTTTCCAAACTTAATTAAATATCGAAAAAAGTTAACGCAAATCACAATGAATACCTCTGCAAAGTATTCTTAGAATATATCATGGTTCTCTCAACACGTTTAGTTATATTAAAATATACTGTACAACACATTTCCAGCTACTTCCAATTTGTAAGGAGAATAGCCTAGATATAAATTATATCAAAACGATGGTATGTTTCATCAGAAACTAATTCATCTTTCCATGAAACGAATGTATTCCTTCTTGATTCGAATTACACGAAGACTTGATAAGTTCATTTAGGCTGAAGCAGTAGTACTCCACATGATGAACATTGTCAGTGTTTTCTTTCCAATGAAAACCCAGATTGGCTCATGCATTTGTTTCTACTTAAAATTACACGATCGTTGAAGAACTTGTAGTGGGAAATGAGAACGAAGAAGAAACAATAAACGATCAAGTAAAGCGAAAGAGTAGCGTTGACGGGAACAAATAATCACGCCCTCCGTCAGTGAACAAGCCATAGCACAATATTCAAAATTAATCGAAAAGTTGGAAAGATATAAAAAGAAATGGTGCTTTGATTGGAATGTTATGAACAGAAAAAGGACAGAAGAAGTGTTAAGGAACTTGGGACAGGTAATTGCAGGAGATATTAGGTGCAGCGACTTGGCACTCGACCAGAAATAACGAGAGAGAAGGTGCTATTCCAGCGCAAACGGCCTTGTTAAGAGGATATAGAATGCTTGCCCTTTCAGTCACATTCAATATATGCTTTTTGACAAGAAGATATTAAAAAGGTCGTATTTGCCGACGGCTTTGTTATACGGTCAGTTACTGCTCCATAAAGTGGACCATAAGATTAGCCTATATATGGAACCCGTATAGGTATACGAACTTGCAGAACGCCACGTTAGTATATACACCAATTCTCTGCCCATTGGTTCAGTTCGTCGACCCATGCGTATTCAGGGCAACGTAATTTTAATCACTTTTTCATTTTTACTTTGTTTTCGAGAGGAATATTTTCGACAAGGTAGCATCATTTCTCACAATATGGAGAAAAGAAATCGTTGTCTGTCGAGTTGTACCCTGGATCAAACTTTATTTACACTACGAGGCCCAAGAACATACAGCCACGTAGACTAGATTAGTTGCTCAGCGCCTTGCATTACTGGGCTTGGTGACAAAATGTAGAACGCAGGTAGAAAATGCTTCAGAACAAGCGATACCCCCGAATCGCGAGGAGCCTCAGCATTGTTCGCCGCGCACTCAATAGATTGGTTGTAGTAGCGAAGCCGTCGGTTCGATATTTCTCGAATCGGGAACACAATATGTCGGCAGCAGGGCAAGACTAGCAGTTCGGCAAGTGAGTTTGAAAAGGGTGCTGTAGCGGCTACACAAAGGTGAGAGAAGTTTTCTGTAGAAATACGTTGCGTTTGGAAATCGAGGGGATAGCTCCCGAAGGACCTGTTGCCATAGGGAAACATGTTGGGGCTGGGCCCCTGGAAAAGGGGCCCTGAAAAGGTCCCTGCTGCTGTGGGCCGAACGGGCCCAAGGAATACAACTGATTTATTTGACAGCACGATTGGTCCGCCTGTCAGGGGGTCATCAAACTATAGCGGCAACGTTTAAATCATTCTGTCTCATTCGGAGATGTAATGGCCGTAAGATGATTCGGAGACGGATGATTGAATGGTGGGTGATCTATCAAAGATAAAAGAGCACCAATAATATATTCTCTCACACAGAAACTATTTCTAATAATTATCCAAATTCTGTATGTGACTCACGCATGCTCGCTCTATGAAATGAGGATATTTTTAAGTTCCCCGAGAAATTTAGTAACGCTAATCAAAAAGCATAAAGAAAAGGTAAACAGTTTTTCAAATGGGAAGTTTTAAACTTAACACTCCGTACTCTTACCTATTTTTTGTAACACGAAGGTCATACTGGGGTCATTAGGATTTCAGGCAGTCACTATTTTAATGCAGTAAGTAAATTTGAATGCTGGCAATACGAGCAACTTTCTATGACACATATTTGAAGTGCCTCAATACCCTTAACTGGTGTTCAGTACAGTACTTGGTATGTTGAGCATGACAACTATTCCGCGTCGATGCTCGTTTTGAAAAGGTCACTGAGCACCAAAACTACTGTATCATAATAAAGGCCGATTAAAATCAGTCGACCATTTTTGCTCATTTCTTAACTGGATTAATTTTACCTGGAGAATCACTTGAGATAACCTGCAGGTTATGCATATTTTGGATCATTTCTTAGTCAGACACTGACAACGAATTTAATAAATCAATCACGTTTGAATTAGAGTGATATGGAGAATATATCCCTGTAGATGATAATGAGCGATAAGTATGCTTTTAAATAAAAATATATGGTTCTTCTGTTCACTTTTTTTCTAGTTCAGGGTAAACAGTCGGATCGCAACGACCATAGCAACTAATGCATAAGTTTCGTATCTATGTCTCCACCGCCCATTTGAGCCCAACAAGAGACCCAAATAGACACTTCCAGCTCGTTGCTTTCTTAAAGACGATTTTGAATAGGCCTATCTTGGATATTTGGTGATAAATATGGCGTTACAAGTTAAAGAGTGACTTCCATATAACTCAAAACAGTCGAAGCACATGCTTCGACACTTTTCATATGAAATATTTTAATATGATATAAATATACCGTATATTTATAAATTGAGCTTTTCAAAGCAGAGAACTAAACACGCGAGGATTGTTATTTCCCATCAAACAGTTGAGCGCAAGACATAGAAACTACTGCCGTTAAACTAAGAAAAAAAATAACAGTATGGAGCGACATGCGGCAGAAAATAGTCTAGCTTTTCAATACTGATCAGATGCTTTTTTTGTGGTAATACGCTGGAGCTTTGCTCAAACGTATTTCCGAACCAAAAGAGCTCTCAATTCCACCTCTTCATAAAATAAAGTCCAAATGCAGAATAGTCTATACCAAACGTTTGTTAATTGACGGTAATCCTTTCTGAATAAATTTCTCGGAAGTAATCACCGCACGGATTTCGGTAAGGTGTGTTTACATACGCTGAATGCGTTGTGCCGATCGCTGTGTGACCCGCTCATACCTTCAACAGAAAAAATAACGGAACATATCAGTAAATTATTCTTCCAGAAGAAATAATCGAACACAGAATGTGGGAAAATTAACTTTTACGATTGAAAAGGTTTTAGAGGAAGTTATGGAAATGCCCGAAAACACTGAAGTCACTCTCTACTGCGCTACACTGACATTTTTCTAAAGCGACCGACACAGCATTTTATGAGTGAGCTAAAAATAAGCGCTAGACGAAGGCAAAGGGGTTAGTTAATGGCAGCAATTTTACAACTTCCATTAAAACCATTTCGTAGACGAAAGGATGTTCCTGTCAACATAAACTTTGCGTCTAAGTCTTTCGCAGGTGAGCCGCACTTCATAACAGAAAACGAGTCCAGAGGAAATTTAAAATGCGAGTAGATATTCTTCAAAGAAATTCGCAGTATATGTTTTTATGTCGTTGGCGATTTTGATAGCATTGAGGCAAGTTTTATTAGAGAAAGGCTCGGTTGCGTAGCAAGAAAAATTCTAGGCCTCAAATGCTGTTGGGTAAGGATTTAACCAATGCTGGATTAAGTACAACTCAACTAGGTTAGTTTAGGCTGACTTTAGTTATGTTCAGGTTATTAGGTATCGGTGGAAAACTTAACCTTTCAAATTGACATTGAGCCTAAGATCATTAATTAGAGGCCAGTGCACAAATCCTATCGCCTCGTTTAAGGCAAATTTCGAAGTTGGAAGTCGGCGAGTCGTCGATGAATGGCACGACGAAGACGTTAGCGGAACCAACTTTGTTGAAGTTGAAAGTTTCGTTGATGCTAAGCATGACACGAGGCTTTGATGTGGTATTAAAAGGGAAACTCAAGAAGGTGATGTAAGGTCAGAAATTAATGGACTGTTCGACCCTTAACCACCAAATAGGGCCAAGTTCACAAAGACCTAAAGGGAACCTCACTTGATTTACTGATAACAAGTTGCTCAGCTCTCAAGCCATTTTCTTTCTATTTTAATTCTATTACCGAAAACTAGTTAATTTAATAATCAAAGCTTTATAGCCGGCTTATACGACTCTAAATTATACCATGGCGCAGTAATAGCCCACTTAATTTCTTGTTCGGGGAAATATTGGGCCAAGGTCGTCCACACCCGCTTATCTTGGAATCTAAATAATAATAGATGAGTTTTTGTTGTGAAGCTATCTTGATTGGCAGAGGTAAATTTCTCTGCAGCAGATATCCCCCCCCCCCTTTTTTTGGTCTGTCGAGGACACACTTTCTTGTATTCGAAACAAGTTTCATTTTCAGTGTCAGCAAATTTGATAGTCAACCTAGTTTGATGGAAAGAAACCCAATTTTGCGGTAAGGTTCAATCTGGATTTTCGCTCAAGTGAAAATCATCTTTTAACATTCTTTTCGTAACTTAGGTTGCGTTAAATAATCGAAATCTTGGTCCAAAGTGTTTGGAAGTGGGTTCACCAGCCATTGCCCTAGAAAAACTAGGTTAACTTAGCCGACCGTAAAAAGTAAAGTTAGATTATAGCACTTCACTTTTGTATGGAACTCTTTCATCTTCTAGATGACGAGGAAGGCGTTTATGTACAATATCAACGAGAGTTTCCCTCAGCGTTTCTTTCCTCGTCAGGAATAAATCCTTACCCGAGCTAAAATTGGCCATCGTTAAAAAGCACCTCATACATCCAGAGGAATTGCACGAGGAAGAAAAGGTCTTGCTGCCAGGAGTAAGCACCCTTCAGTGGAAACGGGGGAATTTAGACCAATTACAGCCTTGGTTTGCTTCTTTTTCCGTACGGTGACCAAAGGTGACAAGAGATACAAAATCCAAAGTTTATGAACAAAACGTTGCATCATGAAGGTATTTCGCAGCACTTGCACTTGAGTGCCTCAT
>Ga0058701_10005649_pt1 | contig 10430 bp, 4 predicted proteins | sample AgamicOrMae_FD_97039 | JGI IMG/M metagenome (GOLD analysis project Ga0058701, IMG submission 97039) | Agave microbial communities from Guanajuato, Mexico - Or.Ma.e | ecosystem: Host-associated > Plants > Phyllosphere > Phylloplane/Leaf | place: Guanajuato, Mexico | collected 2012-06-04 | reverse complement strand
TGCAAAATTTGGGTTGCAAGAAAGGTGGGCCGTTTAAGCAGCGCTGTAGTAAATTTTTTATGTCTGTTGTTTAAAATTTAGTTTTCAATTCTTAAACTCCCGAAAAATAAAAAAATTAAAAAAAAAAAAACTTTTTTTTTATTGTGCGCATCCAGCGGATGCAGTAGTGTACCCCGTCAATCCTCAAAGCAATCTTCAGTTTCCTCTGTAAATAGGGGTTGCTTGTCCTTGCTCTTATCTCAAGTCCTACTCAGACTCACTACTCACTTTTTTGATTCTTCGTGATTTTTCACCATTGGGCATCATCTGACTATGAGTGGCGCAGGCTTGTGGACGCCACATACCGGTATCTCATTCGCATCAGATTGTGGAGCTTTCATTTCTTGAGCTGCTACTGCATACCTCTACCTACAAGCAGAAGAATCATAAGTAAAATCAAAATCCCCCTCCTCACCTTTACACAAATTAGCAATGGATCTTGTGTGGGTTACTGAAAACCTCCTACTTGGACTATAACAATTTAAAAGCAACTTTCTATGCAAGCCCCCAGCTATCCTTAATTACCTTAATGCTTTGTTTCATTTAAGTAATTATTTTGAAATTCGTTCGGAGAGTAGCCAGGTTTGAAATGATTAGCTCCACACAGTAGCTACCGTGCTCCGGGGCAAGTTTGACGAGTGCACGGGATACCTGTAGCCGGGGCACTTCGTAAATGGATACCAATTTCGCTCGGGCGATACGCGTCAAGTCTCAGTGCTACTGTTTGACACGGTATACCCGAGTACGTCTTAAGAAATGCCACTCATCTCACTAACAAACGTCGTAAACAAAATTTTGAAACGATTGAAGTTGTGACCCCCAGGAAATAAATGACTTATATTTATCACGTCGATAACTCCGATATCAACATCGTTTTAATCTCTTGTTCGCATAAGTGAACTTTATACCTGTCTGGTTTATTCTACAACAAAAAATCACACAAATTGATGTTTTAGGACGACTTTTAAAGGATTTTCGTTACGACTGCTGACTTTAATTTTTAGGTGGAAAATCCTCAAAATTTCTGTTGAAAAAACATGCTTTTCTCAAAGTTTTACTGCCTGGGAACTAGCTACGTAAAGAAAAAGTAGTAGATGGTTTATCTCGGAGTTGCATTAGAACTCACACATCAGATTGATTTAAGATAACTTGTGCTTGGAAAACAGTTCGTGTAGTTGAGGCCTAGTTGTTTGGATTGCAGGCGTTGAGGGTCTGAACCGAAAAACTCAAAACTTCTTACAATCACAGTGTTCAAGAGTCTTGTATTAATTTTTAACAGTCAGTCCCGAGATTACATTTCTGAACCAAACTTATGAAATCTTTCGCGTTCGTCCACCTTTCCTTATGATTTCAAACCATTATAACTCAATTAAGCTTGTGAACCATTCCATGAGCACATTTGTGTCAAATTACTTCGCTGACTACGAGATCTGATGGGACTACCCGAACAAGGACAGAACAGAAAAAAACAAAACAAGATGATTTTCGGTGCAGGCGACTCTGGAAAAAAAAGGTCGGTACCCGATCTGCACGAATAAAACACGTCCAAAACCAGAAGACGAAGAAGAAAAGTACACGAGCGACGCTCTCGGCTCGCGCCCGCCACGCTGTAGTATCGTAACGGGACCTTGCGTACTCTCCGGTTGTTCGAGCTGAACACAACCGACCGAGTTGGCCGGAACTGGAAGCAGCCGAGACCAGGCTGCGCTGCAACTCGTCGAATCTTTGTGGTGGCTGTGGAGTTGATGGGTGCACGGACCCGGAGGAGGGGAAGGAGGGGCGACTTGCACGTGTTGCCTCGGGTACCGTCGTTGCACGTATAGTCTGGTTCCTTTAAAACTGAGCAGGCCGTAGGGTCTTGGAGAAAAGTACTTGAAGGAGCTTTCCTGAGTGGCAGCATAGACATCGAGGCTAAAAATTGGTACAGTTGACGTCAGAAGTCGTTACATCTTCCCCAAATTACAGCCATGACGTTTGGATACGGGGGAGCTGGCGTCAGATTTAATTACACTTATCTCCTTACGTTGTAATCATTACATAATGCAAGACATTTTCGAAAATTTACGCTGATAAATAACAGATCTTTTCCTCTTTTGAGTGGTCTTAAATTTATTTGGGAGCTATATTCTATAGCAGAGCATAAGGTTTTATTGCACCTCACCTGATTATCCTGATAAATGGGAAAGTATTTTAGAATTTTTTCGAGGTTCTAAAAATATCAAAAGCCTAAAGAAATTCCACATTTATTCCCTTTTTTTGGGGTGGGGGGGGTGAAAAATGTAGAATGTTTACAGGTAACCCGTAAACAAGGAGTCTTCAGACTCCTAGCCGTAAAGCTACGAGCGCAGGTGGCGAAATGTTTGAGTTCCGCATCCGCGGAATATGCGTTAAAATAGAGACGCACTATGCTCAGTGCGACTAGTATTACACTGCAGGCATGGTGAGTCTATTTTATTGCATACATGAAAAATGAGCTCATATATCAACAAAACCAAATCGCTTCAGTGACCCTGAGGTATTTGTGTAAAAACTGACGAAGGGGTTTTGCGAAAAACGTCTCAGAACTTTTAAAATCAAAGGAAATACGAGCGAGCAAAAACAGATGCACCGACGAGGTGGCGATATTTTATCGCATACGAAAAAACAAACAGACCCGTATATCCAAACAACCAAACCTCGACAACGCTTCTCTAATTTATTTGTCGAAACGGACGAGAGGGTTTTCCAAAAAACATCCAAAAATTCTTGTGACCAAGGTAAATAAGTAATACCTGCGCATGCCGCGCACAAGTATGCGACGTTGCCAAAGTACTTTGCCGGAATCGTCCATGGCTAACCTCGGCTAGTTTCGATCTTGTGCCTTGAGTCCTACTTCGCAACAGCTCCACTGGGTTTGTTGACGATAGGTGGAACACAAAATATGGGAAATCTCGCCTCTCAAATTCGCATCAGGCGTATCGCCTGAAAACAAATCCAGGGCCTATGTGTTCATATCGATCTACCTGAGACGGATAGAAGACACAAAACTGTCACTCTGTTGATTAGTGGATTGTCATTTCTTTCTTGAGCTTCAGGGTTGGTTTGTTTTGACCCTCAAGTCGGTTCTTTCACAAAATGCTATTCTACTTGTCATTCTCCGTCAATGTTTTTGCGAGATGACACTTGATAAACATACTTAGTGAGAACACTATTCGTGGTGAAATTTCCGCGTAGTTCAATAGGCCATATATCATTCCGAGCAAACAAGTTCAACTTTGTTGACAGTTTGAGTTCCTGCTGATCTGATTTCTGCAGTATGCGGGCGATATTCGTCACATCAAGGATCACGGCCCTGTGGACAAACTAAGTCCGTCTGTTAATATTGTCTTTGTTTGTGGCGCCAGCAATGATGCCATGGCCGTAAACAGGCAATTAATGCGCCTCTATAACTTCCTTGAATAATGCTCGACGGCCCTTTCCTTTGCCTTGACTATTGCCAAGGCAAAGGAAAGGAAAAACATGACTATGCAGAAGGCTGGATTTCAATGTCAATAAGAGCTGTGGGTCCGATACGAAAACCCGAGCATAAACCATATCTCAACTGAATAAATTCAAAAAAATTCAGCAACATTTCTTACTCGAAATTTGTTTCGAATCAATTTGGTCGTTTTATTTCCCATAACTTACTACACATATCGAAAAGACCCTCAACTGTTGGTAGGCTACTCATCGTAAGTATGAACGTGAATACAGGTACAGTATGTCCCATACTGCAACAACTAGGTTTGTTTTCAAGATAGACCTATCGACCTATCAATAGCCATGTTGGTAGTAAGCCGGGCATTCTGTCTTTAGACTAGTGATGAATATTTTGAAATCTACACAGAAGGATGAAACATGTATTATTCAGATTCCTAAACAGGCACTGTATATTTAGTATGCGGTATTGCCTACAACACAACTTTTTCATTGCTCAATAAAGACAACACCCCCGTTTGGGGAATGCTATACCTGTTTTGGGTGTGAAACCAAAACGTCAGTGGTACGTATTTCGGTTATTTTTCAAGATATGCATATGTTCAGCTAAATCATTCAAAAGGTCTCGGCGATAGCTTTCCATGGATGTGACTGAATTTTTTTTTCAAAATACGCACTACCCCCGTTTTAGTTTTATACCTAAAACAAGTATGACATGTCCCAAGCCGGGCGTTTGTTTTAACTATGTGCTCGCCCTTCTTTAGAATTTTCGCTTTTCCTTTCCTTAAAAGTTTCAATGCTCGAACCAAAGTATCAATCGAATTATAAGCTCCACTGTGTTGACGATTATGATGACCAACTTAAGTGTTCTCATATACTGTACTGAATACTTATAATCATGTCGACGTAGGGATCGAGAAGTTCTTAAAGCGCATTTAATGGTCATTTAATTGTAGGCAATTTCAACAAGAGTGAAAACCCTTTGTCCCTCTCTATATTTTCCAACTTCCCAAGAAGCTTTCTTTTATTTCGATGTTGGTTGAACTGGAAGGTGCTCAGCGCCCGACGCGGCGGACCAGCCGCAGCTCGTGGGTTGGTTTAATAGTGCCCGTCTTCTCCTTCTTCTTTTTTTTTATTCATTTTGATGGGCGATGTGATGCTTTGCTCCTAAACAGTGCGTTAGTGTCTTCTCCTTTACGAACAGGTTTTCTGCGTTGTCATGGAATAAGTATGGTACCGCTCTCGAACTCCGCTTGATTTAATCTTTTTTTTATCCCTTTTTATTTCCATTCCTTTTTATTTTATTTGAAGAATAATGAATGTGTGTGAATTTGAGGTAGCGTTTCCCCACCCCTCACCTTTTCCTATTTGAAAGGATAACGATTTTTTCCTTTTTTTATCAAAGCTTCTTTATTTCATACGCAATTTTCATGGCAGATATACTTTGAACCGGTAACTTCAACGTTTTGAAAAATGCCAAAAATAAAGAAAAAAGTGTATTCTCAGAGCTTGACTTGAGGGTTTAGTTAAGTATTTTGACAAACTCAAGAAATAAGTAGCCATCGCGTTCAGATAAAAGTCGGGGCTCTGCGACCCCTAAAAAATAGAAAGGAAATAACATAACTGTGTTCGGTGAAATAAGACACAGGCCTAACCTTTGAATGAAAACAGACTTGGAAAAATAAAGTTTGGTTTGCAATAAAATGAAGTGGTTTTACCTTGCTTCAAGCCTGCTTATCAAAATATATGTTTCTTCAAGACATACATGGTAACAAAAATTTAACCTTTCTTAGCTATAATTTAAGGTCTGTAGCCTACAAGCTAGTACAAAAGAAGCTAGCCCCCACCCTCTCCAGTTCTCTCTCCTTCTTCTTCTGCTCACAAGCGGTGCTGTATTTTGTACCCATGGAAAGAGAAGCAACCAAAAGAAAGCAAAAGTGTGTACCAAACTTTCGGGGCGTCTATACACTCGAAGAAAGCGGAGGAGAGGTGCTGTTGTAGGGATGAGAGACAAGGATAAGACGATTATTTCAGAGAAAAGAGACTTGTTGGTCATTCGAGGTGGCCGCAAGGTGCAAGGTTATGACAGAAGCTCCTGTGGTTTATCTTGAGCACAGCTCAAGATGTCACAGCACCCGGTAATTAAAAAAAGGACTTTTGCATTTTTTTGAAGACTTTTTTTTGTGGCTATATTTTATTAAGGACTACTTGTACATGGTTCGGAATGATTATTGTGAATGACCCTGAGTTCTCTTATTCAGTGAGAAAAGTCGAGACAAAGAGTACCTACCCGTAATGGACTACTGTTGACCAGTGACCTTTAATACCAAAAATTTTATTATTCCCAAACACCATGCCCATAGGACAAGGACAGAATGGCACGCACTTTGCATTTACCACCTTCTCTGCGGTATTATGTTGAAACAAGTGTAGGAACTCAGTGGGTGGCCAAATGTGTCACATGACCAAAACTGGATCTTTTAGGGACCTACGCACATGATACCTTATGGCTCCTGCTGCACTGACTACTATGTTGTTTTAGGACGACTCATACCTGTTATTTAGGGGTTGTTTTCTGACCTCCGACTTGTGAACATGTTTGAGGTATAGAGGAATGACAGGTAGTTAATCAAAAAAAGAAGAAAAAAAGTTTCGCCCCAGACACGCCTTAGTCCGGAAAAGTAGCGTAAGGTGGCAGATATCACTCATGACTTTTTCAGATATTTTGGGGTGATGTCCAGCTGTTCCATCCACCTTGAAGGATTCTAGGCAATCTTTAGGCAACACGCAATGCGTGATGGTTATTCTGATGGCTTTGACCATGATCCGCCGTATTTTATCCACATACAAATTGCACTTCTTATGAAACCAGTAACGTTTTTGCCTTTAACACGAAGAGAGCAGCGTGCAAGTTCTCGCACAAATGCAGCCGAAAAATACAGAAAATCATGACTTGAAAAGGTTTGATCACTTTTTTTTTAAATTTATTTCTATTTTTTACGAACGTCTACAATTTTGCTCTCAACCTTGTTCGTTTTTTTTGTTCCTTAATTTAACACTTTTACTTCGGTCTCTCAGTTCATCCGAGCCCACCACGAGGAGGTCACTGATCGTTGGGCTCCACTCATCCACCCTGCCAGGTGGATTGAACAGACATCTAATTCCCCCAGCCACCCGTCCCTATTGCAAAGCTTGGCTCGATGATGGTTTTTGTCGATCATGCTGTTGCTTTGCTGATTCGATCTTGTCACGCATTGACTCTATGGCTCAACCTCTTGCATCTCTTTTCTGGATGGAACTGCCAACCCCTCCTGAAACTGAAATGGCAAACCAATAAATAGGCCAAGTAGCCTTGTTTCCGATACCGATTCTTGATACCGAGTATCTGAGTATAGCTGTGCGAGGATGGGTGTATGTTTAAGTAAGTAAGTACAGTCTCTCAGGTGTGCGGTCTGTTGCAATGAGAAGCTCTAAGAAGAGTTCTCCTGGCGGTACTTGTACCGCCCAGGTGGCGTCCGATTTATTATGTTAATTCTTTGATCCGAATGACCTGAGCGGTGGTTACTCGTTTTGTAGCCCCGCCGCAGGCTGGTTATATTAATTACCGCTTGTGTGACGTTGCTTGATCGGCTACTGTGCGGCGAGAGCGAGACCCGAGCCTGCCTCATCACAGGCACTCTGCCGCCCAAGGGCTCGGCCCGGCTCGGCCCGACTCGGCCAGGCTCGACGCGCCTCGGCTCGGCACAGCTTCCGCGCCTGCCGCAGCAGCCATGGGCAATGTCCGCTTGCCTACCAAGTAGAGCTACAAATCAGCTCCTTCAAGCGTAGTAAGCTACTTCTTTTTTTCCCCGACGTGATCTCACCTACCTGATTTGCTCTTCTGTGTTGAAAGTAAGGCCTGTGTGCACACCCAAAATAAATTAGAGAGTTGTGGTTTTTATGCGCAAGATTGCCGGACATCTTTTATTCATCTCTTCAATTCTCGTTTGGAAACTGGCGCACTGATATGTATGCCTATCGAAAGGTGGTTGTTTAGAAAGTTGCCCATCGAAGAACTATGTTCCAGGGTATGATCATGTAGAGGTTGTGCAAAACCCAGTTTCTGTACTTTCTTTTGCTTTCTCAAAATGATATAAACATGTATGAAAACTCACAAAAATAAAAATCTTGACAATTTCTTAATCGTATCAATATGTTAGGACAGAAAAAAATGAAATGTTTTTTTAGGCCTTGGAATTCGTTTTGATCATAACATTCAGACAGAATGGTTTCTAAAAAATAATTGCAGCAAAAAGTTCTTCTTAAGATGGTTCAACTTTGAGATAAATTGCTTTTATATCAGTAAAGATGTGGTAGAGAAAAACCCATAATCTTGGGGAAAAGATTGGTTACAGAAAAGCTGTAGGATTCTACTTACTTGCTAGTGCAGCACGGTACCGGTATTTATCCGGATGTACTGATAAACGTTCAATACACTTTTTCATCTTGTTTTAAATCATTTTGAATGACAAGTTAGTCAGTAGAGCGTGTTTTGGTAATAATTTCGCCGTCAGTTTGCCCAAATAAAAAATAAACGTTCGCATGTCCTCTTGACAACCAGCGTTTTGTACGCACTCTAGACTTAATATGACCTCAAACCACTATACTTCAATCGGCATACCTTACCCGAGTTTTGTACCTACCTATCTTGCTTGAATTACTTCAGGCCTATTGTAGATAATGACAGCCGTTTGTATTTTGTATATGGAACATTAAAAAAAACCTGCATGGGGGGGTGAAGAAAAAAGTGCAACTTAATTTAAGGATGACGGTATACTGTATAGCCTACTTGAGCTAGCCTTCTCAAGAAACGTGGCCAGCTTAGGCAGATAAAACTGAACGATTGTCTGCTACGAAAGGCGATCATTGACGTGTCTTTGGCACTTGGGCTATCCACATTAATTGGAAGATGCGATATTAATTTAATACAATCATAAACCAGTCCACGATATGCGTGGTGTCAGTCACCCACAAACCCACTCCAGGAAAGGTCTAACTACGTTTTAATGTTTTATTTTTACTGATTACTCATCAAGATGACAAGGGGAGGAGTCTGAAAGATTACCATGACTTTCTTGACAGGTCAGCTACTGTTCAGCCCGAGTGCCCTCGGGCGGTAACCATCGTAACATCCTAACCTTTCCATGTATATCTGACCGTTCATCACAATAAAAATCGCAGATGAAATTCTGAAGAAGTCATCTTGATCTTTGACATAATAACACCGAGAGCGATTCCCTAGGCAAGAGTATGTATTTAAGTGTGGTTAGGAATAATGTGGCTGCATTGTGATGCAGTTGATCCATACCCACACAGTTCCGTACACGTTGCGATAGGGAAACAGCTACTGGTTCCGTGAGGTGATTCCATTTCACCGCTGTTCATAGATGCGTTTTTCTATGAAGGTACGAGTCGATCTTGCTTGCGGAGACACAGATTGGAAATGATCCGCAAAGCCTACACAACATAAGATAGGCCATTCCGTCGCACTTGTGTGGTGAAGGTTGCCTATGCGCTTCATTCTCGGCGCACCTTTTGCGGAAGCATTACCGGGTGAACTGCGACAGTCCGATTTGAAGGCATATAGACTAAAGTGAGGTGGTAGTTTTCAGGTGGATGATCATTCCGATTTTTCCTTTTCTTATGCTGAGTGTGGGGAATTTTCTGTTACATATACTGTCGTCACAGTTGAAAATTTTTGCAAGTCAAAAGCAGTAACGCTATGCGAGAGATCACATCTACACTCTTCAGATTCCTCATCAAAAAGAGGCATATTGTTTCACAGAGGTGTGTTTTGATTTTGAGTTACCTTCTATGGCGAACATTTTTATGAGACTAAATCATGCTCGTGATAGGACTGTCGGTTGCGGACTCAATTATGATTTTGCTAGGAAACTTCTTTCTGCAACGCAACGCTAGGAATTTGTTCGACAGGACAAAAATTTTGTGAGTAGGGCATACCGGATATAACAAGCTAAGAACGTTGCAAGAACATCTCCGAGTAGACAAAGCAGTGAGTCGAACACATCGTCTGCATGGAGTCTCTTTGATCGTGCGTCTAACTGTAAGAGATTCCGGGGAAAATATCGACCTCCTTAGAACCGCGGATTTGTCCCGTTGTGGGAAAAAAAACATGGTTTTACGTGTACTTTTGGATTATTATGAAGTATAGTGAAAGTCACTTATATCGAGACCGCATTTATCGAATTCCCGCTCCTCTCGATTTTTTTCCTAGTATCGTGGATTCTCCCATACCGGTACTTATACGTGTAAAAATACCCGCTTTCATCGAACCCACGTGGATCGAGCACTCGCTTATATCGAATGATTTTTTTTGACACCGTCCGTGAATTTCCTCGCGTATATCGCATTTTTCTAGCAATAAAGGAGTATAAAAGCAAAGAATAAAGCATTAATGTAAAATATATGCAGCGTTACTTGTAATTAAATAATTAATATCGTTGAATCAATATGCGTTTGTTTGTTGTTCTTTTTTATATTTTTTCCCTTTTTTCTTAATGTGTAGTGTACATATTTTTTGCCACGTTGCTCTGCGTCAAACGCGCTAGGAGATTGTCCTACATAGCCAAGTGCATTTTTGACCCGCTGCAATGTGTCCTTGAGCTTTGACCTTTGCCGCATGTTATGTTACGATTATTGTTAAGTGCGCAATGCACTTCAGTGCATCGAAATGCGCTCAGTGTGGGGGCCGACCCCATTATTGTTGAAGGTCACACTAAAGAGCGATATCCATGGGCAGGAAAGTTTCCGTATTAATGGAACAAGCGGTTTGACCCGAGAGCAACTCATTACCAAAACTTTGTTGGAGAAAGAAAACTAACTCAGGTGCGTTGCGGTTTGCCCTTCTTCACAGACAATGCTACGTTCGATAATAC
>Ga0058701_10005648_pt1 | contig 10431 bp, 11 predicted proteins | sample AgamicOrMae_FD_97039 | JGI IMG/M metagenome (GOLD analysis project Ga0058701, IMG submission 97039) | Agave microbial communities from Guanajuato, Mexico - Or.Ma.e | ecosystem: Host-associated > Plants > Phyllosphere > Phylloplane/Leaf | place: Guanajuato, Mexico | collected 2012-06-04 | reverse complement strand
CTTTAATGTGTTTTGTCGCTCTTCTCTTTGAGGAGGTACACGTTTGGTAAGGTCAGTGGGCTTACTAAGAACCAGACTAAACTTTTTTTTTTGTTGGAAAAGTCGGGCGAGTTTGCCAAAGCGAGCCGAAAACAGCTATGAAGATGTGTGTCCTACTGTCCGAGTGGACAAAATGCATTCAGGCCTTTTTCTAGTCCCCTCGAAAAGCCTGGGAGCCACGACTTTCGCGGAATTGTGCGTCCACCGGCGTTGCCGCCGCCCGCCTTCCACAGCCTTCTCGCTCGCTTCACTTCTTCGTCCTCTTCGTGTCTGCCTACAAGTCTTGTATCGTATCTTACCACTTTTTGACCCAAATTTACGCCTCACCGTAATATTTCATCGCTTGTTTTGACGATAAGTAGCCTATCTTGAATAATGCCTCGTATTTATGATCCTCAAACATTTCATTCGGTACCTGCACCCTCCAATTTGGAATTTTTACTCCCTACAGAAGTCTTGATCCCATCCTTAAATGTCTAAAATCTAACGAAGAACCTAGAACCTCTCACGTAAATCCGTTTATCTTACCAGTGTTCCGAGATGTTATTCCCGACTATTGTTCGCGTTTGCAACCCTTGCGGAAGTTCGCTGCGAGGCTTCGGAAACATACGAATGTTCGTCACATATGTTTATCACAAAGGGTGGTGCTAAAGTGAGTGGTCGTCTCTGACAAGTGTCCAGTCCCCAATGACTGTCGAAAAAATGAAAAAAAATGCGAGTGCGAACGGAAGTAACGTTAGTTTATGTACCGCTACTGTCTGCCTTGAAGGTGGACCATCAGCCAATAAAAAAAAAGTCGGGATGAACACTTCAGAATTCTCTACCTGAATCTCGAAATCTCGATCTTGTAATCTCTAACCTTGCTCCTAGAATCTCATCCGCTATCCTGGAATCTCTAGACTCGATACAAGAATCTCTCACCGCCACCTTGAAATCGCGGCTCCACTTTGGACTCCCGAAACCTTCATCCTGGAGCTCTCTAAATTTCTCATATATTAGCCGGTAAACTATTCATATATGGCAAACAATTTCTTAAAGAAACTTTTCCCTCAGCCTGTCATCTACCTAAGGAACACGCCCGATGTCTTTTCTCAGCAGATATTTGCGTTGATATGCAAAAATATAAAACGTCACATAGAGGAGGGTAAAATTCTTACGTCCCTTGCAGTTATTTTATAAAAAACGAGTTGAGATATTCCAGTTTTTTTTTTAAGTTCTTTCCTATTCTCTTCGAATTTCCGTAGCCGTTCCGGTCGACGGAGAGTCCCGTTGAAGTCATGAACTATTTTTTTAGGGACTGCGCTTTACGACAAGCTAATGATCTGATAAGCGCTCGAGAAATAGCACTTGCGTCGAGCCTAATTTTAGCGCACTGCTTGCAGCTGCAAATGCTAAAGTTTTTCGTTTGTTTTTCTTTATCACATTTTTCCAATCTTTTCCTGCGATCTTAGCGCTGACGAGAAAGAGGAAAACTGAACGAACCTCTTTTATTGGCCAATAATGTGGCGAGGGATGTTGCAATGATAGTTGCTGAGGGTCTGCGAACAAGAGACCTGTTGCTCTTTGTTTGGGAGAAATGATGGCGATATTGAATAGGCGTGAGGAGAGGAGCAAGGGCGTGGGCAAAGGGTACAATACCGCCTGCTTGCCCGTCCGCCCGCGTTTATTGTAAACTAGCCATCCGAAATGGCGTTTTGATTGCCATCGAAAATAAATCCACGGTGCGCCACGAGGATATAACGGCCGCCCACGTGCCTTTCCTCGCTTATCAACGGGAGGACGATTGGAAGGAAAGGGCAGGTTTGTGGAATCGGCGCTGCGATGAAGCGGAGGAGCCGGGAGGGGAGGGGAGGGGAGGGGAAGGGAGCGGGTGATCGCGCTCTTCATGAATGGGAAGCTCCTCCCACCCGAGTACTCGCCGAGGCGGAGCGCGCTCATTGGCCTGCTGGGAAAGCCCCATCGAACCGGAACCCCTCCCCTCTCACCAGCTGGCGAGGCGGCGGCAGCCAGCGCCGGCAAGCCGGCCGGCCGGCCGGCGTCGCGGCGCGTACTACGTCCGTGCCCCTTCCCCTCCCCGCCCCTCCCGCCCCTCTCGCCCTTCGACGTAACTGCGTGAACTCGCTGGATTATCCCGGGATCAGTGAAACGATCGTGAGTCACACCTCCCCCTCCCCCTGCAGCTCGCGCGAAGCGTCGCGTTACGCCGCGCCGGGCGTCTAGGCACGAGCCAAATTCGATATAAAAGTTGTGCGGCGGGCGGACGGCATCCACTACACTATAAGCGAGCTCCGGAGTGGTGTGCAATATGTCGGTGCCGGTTCCGCTACAGCAGCGGGGATCTCCCGAGCGCGTGTGTTTCCCCCTGCCCCCCCCTCCCCCGTGCCCCACCAATAGGATCGTCTCCTCGGCCTGGGACGAACCTGAGCAGGCACCGCGACCACAGTCACAGTCTTCGGACGACGTTGCAAGCATGACGACGTGTTCCCCTCGGTGGTCGTATCCGCGTCCGTGTCAGTGCCGGTGTGTGGATAGTGAGGCGCGACACAGCTCGTGTTTGTGTTCGAGAGTGATGGAGCCGCTCGCGGCGCGCTCGTCGGCAGTGCGGCCGCGGCCGCGCGCCCAGTGCAGCCGCAAGATCGTGAGTGACAAGGGGCGCAAGTGCCGGCACACGTCCTGTCAGAGTGTCGCCAGCGTTGACCCACTTCCCAAACTAGACCAAAAGGAGCTCCCGAAAGAAGTGAATGTGATTGACGTGTTGCACCGCGACCAGAGGACGGTGTGTGTGTCTAGTGAGTGCGGTGACTTTGTGCGGAGTGCCAGTGCCAAGGACTTTGAGTGCCATGCCTTTAGGACCCGACGCTCGGGGAAGTACGTCTTCGATTCGCTGCGAATCCGATTTTCCGTACAGAGTAAGTGTTATTATCAAGTGGGCTGGCCCAGCCAATTAGGTTTCGCTTGTCGTTTCGCGCGCGCGGCCCCGCGCCCCGCGCCACTCGGCGCTACCTAGCGCCAGGGCCCATAAATCTCGCGGGGGGTTGTCAGCGCACCCCAATTGGGAGGCGGCCTCCCCCCGATCCGATCATACGAGCGAACCCTCGATGCGTGCAATACCTTGTTTGCAGCAATTGTTCCTCAAGTGTCTTACCTGGCCATCTGCCCCGGAGCGGCTTGTCCCGGTGCGGTTGTCCCGGCCTAGTGTGCCTATTGTCCCGTCGCCGAGTGTCCCCCACGGGTGTTCTAGCAGCCCACGGTGACCGATGCATTGTCGTTATCCGCGCGTAAAGGTCACCTATCAGCAGGAATCTTGGTGAAATTGTTCCATTTGTTGCTCTGGAGCCATATATTATTGGGACCGAGAAGTGCAGTGCGTTGGACGCGACGCACAGTGACGCAAAGCGGCCCGACGCTGCGGCGTCTGTCGCCGCAAACTCGCTCACAAGTCAGCGCCGCACAGCTCGGCAACGCCGTCAATTAGCCAGTAATTAAAGCGCTGCTTCCACCCTACTTTTTCCTTACCAATGTGCGGAACACACACGACGCAAAAAAAAAAGAGCAAAACCCCTATCATAGCAATGGTTCTTCTCAATAGGTCAACTGGCCAATTAGCTTCAATTAATCCAATAATGCTCCCCGGACACTTTCAATTTATATATATATATATTCAAAATCTTTTTTACCCTAAAATTATTGCGTACCCACATTTTTCGTACTTTATATTGCCGCCCTTTATCTTTGAAAACCTTATCTGTAAAAGCTCTCATCTAAATAAAGCCCTATTTAAAAAGCCCTATTTGAAAAGTTCCTAAATATAAAACCCCTGTTTCAAAAAGCGCCTATCTAAAGATGTAGGTTAAACTGTTCGAAAGTTGCTCATATTTTAATGACATTGTAATCTTTCTCATTGAAAATATCCTAAAAGTCCTATTTTTGACCACAAAAGTGGACGTAATATTTGCTAAATTTCCCCATCAAATCTGACTATAATTTCAATTCACTGTTTCGAGTTAATTTTTTCCTTTTTTATGTGAAAATTTTACGTTCGAAACAAGGTCAACCTTTTTTTTTATGTGATAACAGAAACCTAACGGCTTTTTTGACTTGTGTTTTGGCAGGGTTTTGTTCGGCTGTTATCTGTGGTCTCGTGCTGCTGTCGACGTTAAGGCCCCAGCTGATCATGGCCGCCCCCGTGACTCCCGGCCGCGTCGGCCGCGCCGCCTCCCAGGACAGTGTCGACGACGCCGGCGCCAGCCGTGGCGCCGGCCCGGGACCCGGCGCCCGCGGGGACTCCCCAACGCACGACGAGCTCCTCAGGAGTCTCAGGATCCTGACCGATTACTCGCTGCACCTCACCTCCAACCTCAGCAACCAATATGTGAGTATAGACGTAGTGAAACTTGGCAAATATCCGGCGGGGCAGGCACCGAGTGTCCCGGCGGGTTCAGCGGGGTCCCCGCCCGACAAAGTACACAGTGCCCTGGACGGTCGCTCGCTTGCGGATAACGGGCCCTGGGCCCCGGCCACGTCCATTGCGCAAAGGAAGTGGGGGTGCATGGGAAAAAGCTAACACAAATGCTCTGAACATTTCCTTACACTCTCAACCTTCACGCTCTAAAATTTCCCCCCAATTTCTAGCTCTGAAATTTCACGTTCAGAAAATCATTTTAACGTATTTTAAAATTCCACACTTCATGAAAATTTCACACTCTAAAAACGCTTTGTCACAATTTCTTGCTCTAAGATTTTACGCTTAAAAATCATTATTAATAACTCGAGTTTTACGCGAGTTACTGAAATATGTTTAGAGCGCGCTCTGAACGTAGAGTAACTTTCACTGGATTGATATTTAAACGTAGCTTTGGCTACTTTTATGAAAAAATATATAAATATCTTTCGAGGTTGTTTTCCATTGCGGGTATGAAGTTAAAACCGATGTACAGTATCATGTTTTGGATTAGTTTCCAAGATAGCCCGGTCAGAGGAGAAATCTTGCGGTTTTCCTGGACTATCCATAAATTTATCTCTAAAACATCTGAAAATATTCTATACCATCCATCATACCCATCCATCCATCCCCATCCATCATACCCCAATTAGGTATTGGATCAACCGAACAGGTGCTCTTTTCTATCAGTGTTGTTAGTCTCTCAAAGTACTATCGTTTAATATGCAAAGAACAACCGTTAGAACGGACAGAGTGGTCACTCTTTAGAAGTCACTGGTATATCTGACTATGGAGCTGTGATTAGAGACGATTTTGCGAGGAATCCATTGTAAATTTTCTGGTGAATATAATTCTTAAATCGCAGATTTCTCTTTCATGAGTTTGTCCTGGAATTTTTTTTTGTGCGTGGTTTACATTTCGGTGGGGTTTTGAAAAAGGTTGGGGGGGGGGGAGTGCTACCCTTTCGAGGGATAGCCAGCTTGGTCATCTTGTCTTTTCATTTCTGCACGGAGCAAAAACGAACTTCGGAAAAGTCCAATGAATTTGTCGGAAAGGAAAAAGTTGCCCAAGAATGAGTCAGAGTCAGACCTCTCCCCATAAAAATGGACGTCACACTTAGAGTAGTAATTACATTAGTATTCGTAAAACCCCCTGTGTAGTAGCGAATGGCGGCCGCCTCTCTCCTCATTGGTCCATTTATTCACGTGACCACGGTCACGTGACAGCGCCTTGATTGATCACTGAAAAAATGACTGACATAACCTCAAAATGTTATATTGCCTGTAGATGCCTTATGCAATTGACTCTCTGCTTTCTTTGAACATAAATCATAGTCACATCGATCAGATTGAGTTCGCTCAGCTTACTTTGATTGGCTGACGTATGTCAGCCTGGGAATGGGAGGGAGAAAGGCCGCCAGTTAAAATGTATTTCACCTTTAACCTCCCCCCCTCCCCCACATCGTTTCCGCGTGCAATAGAATCTGGGACACCTGTATCCCCCCTCCTGAATATAAAAAGCAAGTTTCTTGTAAGGTACTTCGAAGCTTCCATTTATAATGTATGTGAAAATGTAACCATAATCTCAACAACGTTTTCATGGCTGACACGATTTAAAAAAAAACATTTTTGTAAAAGCCACCTAGTTGGTTTTGGAACTCTGTAGCTTGTTTAGGCTGTTCTTCTTTTTCTTTTTTCAACTAGAATGAAAATAATTTGTAAAATTAGCCGGGAGTATCGGAAGCCTTAAAAATTGAATTATTGACGCATTTAAAAAAAATTCAAAACTCTTATTGTGAGTTTAAGGTTATTGAAACTCCGGACGGTTGAGAGCAAAATTTGGAAATCCAATTAGTTGAGGGAATCAAAATAAAACTTAGTGAGCCACTAATGGTCCGACGTGTTATTTATCAAGGGAACCGATTTTGCACTATCACTGATAAATAACGGAGCAATGCATTTCGAAGAGAGCCGTCCATGTTTTGGTCAAAGTAGCGAGATGTTGAAATGAGCGCAAACGGGTGGGCGCCGGTACCCTTCTCGGCCCGAAAGCACTCAAATAACGCGGGCAACGAGATCGAGTAGCGCCTTTTATTCTTCGCGATATTCTTTTGTTTTGTTTTTGGAACTAATTACGCCAAAGTAAGTGATGGTTTGCCGGTAGAGAAGATTACAAGAATTCGTCTGAATAAGGGTATTACGAGTTGGTCGAAATAATACACAACTTTGTCGGCGTTTTACGACCTAAAAGAAGAAAGGAAAAAGGAAGGTGAGAGAATACAATGTCGAAATCACGGTCTTTTAAAGTGTTTTGTTTTCTCTCCGGTAGGCAAAGAGAATTTTCCGCCTTTTTGCCTCTCCGTGTCATTTAGCGTTCCTTACCCTTTTTAATTGCCGCGATTCATTTTTCTGACAAGTTTTGGAGTAAAACGTCCTCTTTCCCGACGCTTCCGTTATCTTACGAAATACCCTCTTTCTTCTGCCGATTAAACTAACTTCGACAAAACGAGCTTCGAAATCATTTCCAAAGATCTTAGTTATGGTGTGTTCGATTTTTTTAACATTTGTAAGCACCGAAAAGCATATTGCAAGAAATCAAGGTTATTTCATACCAACAAAATCATTTGTTAAAATAGGGATAACAAAAATATTTTGTTACAACAACAAAATGTTTCTATCATCAAAACGTTTGGTTGCAGCAACAAAAAATATATTTGTTGTCCCTAATTTTGTTGCCGTAACAAAACCATTTTTTTCCCGTGATGTTTCATACTGCCAGACTTTATTGGGATACCGTATGACCGGAAGGATTCTGAATGTAACCTGTTTCTTACAGTTGAATTTTTCATATTTAAAGCCATATTCATTATACGCAGAAGAGCGGATTTCCCTCATTCTTAATTTTTTATGTTTGAAAATTGCATTTATCTGCTATTTGAAAGGCAACTTGTATTAGGTACCGGTTCCGTAAATTTAGAAAACGGTCTCCTCTCCAAATCCTGCGTTCCCCCTTTCGTCCCCAAACCCATCAGAGTCAGGGACTTGACATTAAACGTTACGTAACCCAGCTAACCGTATCTGTCAGCTAGCCTTACGCCGCTTAGGTTAGGATGCGTGCGCTATACCTCGCTTTGCTAGGCTGTCGCCAAGCCTGATGCCGCTTACCAACTTCTCAAGAGTGAGTGGCATCCTAGGTTATATGTAAGCTTACGTGCCCCGTTCTTCGCTCCACTGTCGATTCCTTCGGTTCGGCAACAAATGGTAGACCTCGAGAGGTAGAAAATCCATTCCAGTGTGAACGTTTTTGGCCCGAAACTGTCACGCTCTTTCTCCGTGTGAACTACTGGCGGCTTCTTTGAAATCTTTTTCTTTCCTGTTTGCCTTTCCTATCCACGCATAGATAATATAGCCGTGCCGCCCCCGCCTAGCCCAAATGCGCGCCGGATACTATTTGTGTACATAGACCAGTGCAGTTGGGCTCTTAATTATCGCGAAACAATGTGTGAAAACGGAATACAGTCGTAGAGAAAATATAATTTTTCTCCTCTGTTTTAACGCAGGAAAGTCTCCCACAAACCTGCACTGTAGCCGACGGCTTTTTTTTTTCAGCGCATTACTTTGCTGCAAATGAAGGTGCCAGGATTTTACTCGCCCCCGCCCACCTTCCCGCCGCGTATGACACTGAGATCGCATTACTCGCTCCGCCCCCTTTTGCACTTCGTTTCGCTTGTCTTCTGCGGATGGCGCCACTTGCTCCACAACGGAATAAGAAAATGCCCGTGTAGTCGCTTGATTCTAAAACTTGTTTTATTTTGTTGCAGTGCGAGAAGGTCTTCTTTCAAAAAGGGTGTCAAGAGCTTTTGGATTTCGCCGGCTCCGTGGAAATCGGCCCCTTCCAAATGATAAAAGTACCCAAGAAACTCGGTGAACCTGTAAGCAACGGTCACTTTGATGACGAAATGGTAAGCATTTTACTTGCATTGTAATCAAATAGATCCTGAATTTCAGCCCATCCAACGGCACGCAAAAATTCGAAAAAAAGCCTCATCACAGCCTCTTAACTTAAACGTAGAGCTTTCTAGAATCAAATTAATAGAAGCAACTGGAAAACAGTGAATTTTCACTGGAATCAATAAAGACTGCTTTAGTGATTTCCAGTCAGTGAAGCAGGTGTAACTGATTCTGTTACTTCACTGATTCAATTTAGATTGCATGTAGTGCAGAGCACTTCGCGGTCCATGCTAAGCATGCATTTGGAAGACGAAATTGTCTTATTGATTGACATGCAGTTCAACTCTCAGGTGAATAGCCTTCTCCTGATTATCTATCATATCTTCTTATTTCAATCATATTTTCTAATGTAGTGAAATCACATAAAAAGACTGTACGAAGTCTACATATTTAGTCGGAAGATGTCTTACTTCAATTTAATGCTCTCGACCCTTACCGAAATTTACTCACCGACGGAAATTTATACTACTTACCATGAAAAAAGAGTTGAGTTACGACGAAAACATTGTCTTAGCGAAATATCAGCTGGTTCAAAAATAGCGTTGGTAAAACTCTAAGCATTTTTTTCACGAGAAAAAAAAGTTGCCTTTCGCTGAGTAGGAATAGGATAAGCTTAGAGCACAAATCACTCAGTGGCTTGGTAATTTTTGGCTGTAATTCATTCATTTCTAACTATCTGATATTTTTTTCCAGGTGGACACAGCGCTACAAAACACCCACCATAACTTTCAGGCATACATGATCGCGTTGAAAAAGCTCCATGAGAATCATACTCCTGAAGAAGCTTCTGTGTCCGGACAGTTCCTGGTTGTGAGGGCGAAAATTCAAGAGGTTAGAACCGACACATTTCAACTCTTCTTTCTTAAAAGCAAACACGTTTCTGTTGTAAAAACACAATATTCACTAATTGGAATAATCTAAACCAGCACCAGTCAAGTATGAACACCATCTGGTGTTTTACAAAGTTCTTGGTCTGGCAAAGTCTGATTGCCTGGCTTATTTTTGCCGTTTCTTGAAAAAAGAAAAAAAATTGCTGCCAAAATTTTTGCAAGAGCCAGGAAAAACAGAGTTGTTATTTAATTAGCACAAGAACATGGCCTGTCCAATCAACAGGTGTCGGAAATACGAATGACCTCGTCTATCGAGGGGAAGGGTCACTTATTAGTCCTTAAGGGGGAAAAAAACACCGTCTAGGGATCTGACCGGATATCTAAAGATGATTGTTTCGTCAAACGGAGCATGATACAAAATCACGCTTTGATTTCTTTGTCCATTCAACTCTGTGAATTTGAAAGGTAGAATTTTCCGCCTCCATCTTTTGTCAACAAGGCATGCAGAGCGAGGCTTAAAGCACGTGAGCAAGGGTAATGTAACCAGATGGTCTCCAAGATTTATGCCGCTTACTTGTCGGAGACAGTTTCAGCCGCCGAGAAGTAAGCGGTGTCAGGTTTGGCTACAGTCGAGTGAAGCGAGGCACGAGGCATGTAACCTAACCTTACCAAGACGAACCTAACTTAGGATAACGTATCACAACTTACGCGGTTGTATGGCTTCAACCAGCATGAAGTTTTGAGAGGTTTAACCCGGGGGTACATAAGAGTCAGATAATTCCACCTTTGAAATTTACGGCGATGAATTAGGGGTCACAATAGCTGTTCATTTCCAAGTCTAGTGGTTATTATCGTCTAAACGAGAGGATCACTTAAATTAATTCAATCATAATTATCACTAGTAATTTTTTTTCAAAAAAATATGTAGGTTTGTCTGGAAAGGTGATGTAAGGTGAATCTGGCATGTTTGATTTATAGGTTATGTTGTTCGCAGATTCTGGAATATCTGGAGAGACTAATAAAGCTGAGGGGGAAGAAGCTGCCAGCGAAAGTGAGCGACTCTGACGTGGCTGACGTCCCCAACAGCACCAATGACTTCAGCTCAACGCGT
>Ga0058701_10005647_pt1 | contig 10431 bp, 3 predicted proteins | sample AgamicOrMae_FD_97039 | JGI IMG/M metagenome (GOLD analysis project Ga0058701, IMG submission 97039) | Agave microbial communities from Guanajuato, Mexico - Or.Ma.e | ecosystem: Host-associated > Plants > Phyllosphere > Phylloplane/Leaf | place: Guanajuato, Mexico | collected 2012-06-04 | reverse complement strand
TATTCTTGAATCTAGAGTATCAGATGTATTTTAGAATATATTTTGGAATATATTGCAAAGAATGAATATATTCTGAAATGTATTTTAAAATACATTACAAATTTGCAATATATTTCAGCATATATTATAGGTAACGTGGGTGCGGTTAAGACCTTTGGCGTTTGCGACTTTTCTCGTTTGACGGTTACGGATTGGCGCTTGCGGCGTTGGCGCTTGTGGTTTTTGGCGCTTATGACAGCTACCCGTTACTTACCTATGGCGCCTAATCGAAGGTAAAAGCTCCCGTATCTGTGATGATGATGGCCTTTCTTTCTGTCCTCGAATCTGTACGAAACTGCTTCGGAATTCCTTCCTAGAAATAAGAGATTATTCACATCATCCGCAACTTCCTCACCATTTTCATCCGAAGCCTTTACGTTTTCTCTCTTCCAACCACGACCTTCCCTGAGAAGTATTTCGGTTACAACCCGACGGAATTGCCCACGTAAGGTGGACTATACTTACTATAGGCGTTGGCTAAGAATACGACGGCTCGCGATCGTAATACTGTCCCATACATAAACGCAAGGAATATGAAAGTACCGATGTATAAAAACAGGTAGAAACCCTGCGCAAAAAATACAAGGCTATGAAAACTCATCTGGTTTTAGGAAAATCGCACATCTTTTATTTTTGTATTGTCGTTATTTTCGAACGATGTCTACCTGATAGTAGTACCTTTCCACCGCAATCGTCTCTGTGATTGGGAACGCGATCCCGAGGAAAACAAGAAGCTTTCCGTACATGGCCGAGAGGAAGACAGTCAACGTCATGCTGGAAAAAAGAAGAGAAATCAGGAAAGTCTCTTCAGTACGTCTCTTGTTATGATGACTCTCAATACAGCGTCCGGTCTTTCCTATCTAGACCCGTATAAGGAAACATTGGTGGAATTGATTTAACCCACTACCGCCCAGCGATGCCGTTCGGAAGCAGATAAATTTAATTTAGAGGATCTTTGCAGTTCAGCATTGTCACAATATAAAATATATCACCCCCTGGAAACCTGAAATATAATTATTTAGTCATTTTCCGAAGCTTAAAATTGCGCATTTTAATGGACAAATCCTCTTGATCTCTCTTAAGCTAAATTTCACTCTAAATACTTTGAGCTGTTATGGGTTAATGACTTCTTGATAGAAGGTTCGTCTTCCTCGGTCCTGTGAGAGTTCGATTGAGGTTTTTTAATTTACGCTTTGGTCGAAAATCAGTGGTCGTGAAGAAGCTTCTGAAATCATGATGGAAAGTCTGAGAAGACGCGAGGTGTGTAAGGTGGGAGCAGAAAAAACGATCCATGGCAGGGGGGGGGGAAATAAAAGTGGGGGTCCAACGTTATCCATAGTGTCTGATGATACATTGAGGGCATTGGGGCATGGCATGTAGTCAAGAGAAAAGTGGCGTACAGGAATCATGACAGAAGTGCATTGACAAGCAAAAACGTTCGTAGCACTGTCAGAGGAAACTTCACTAAAGGGACTTGTTCGACTTACTCGTAAGCTCTGTCGGGTTTCTCGAGCGGTGTTGCGTCCATTTCACCTTTGATTTCAGGCTTATTCCCTACAGGGGAATCGTCGATCAGGCTGAAAAGAAAAAGAGTGCAAATAGTTAACTGTTCCATGGACTTTAGTGTCACGGTAGGACGTACTGTGTCTCTTCGTCAGAAGGGTACTTCGGTGGCGGGGAGGGCATGACGGTGGATGGGCGTCGCAGGGCGATAGCGCGGTGCTGCTGAGGGGGCCCCGTCGTGGCCACGGCGGACGGCCGCCGGATCGTCAGGGCCGTGAAGGAAGGTGCCTCCAGGTGCTGGAAGAAGGACGGGGCTGACGGGCGGCGCCCATTGCGCTGGTAATGGTGAGCTACTGCAACAAGTTTGATCAAAATCAACACGTTTTAGAGCATAAATCAAGACAAACTGAAAACCAGCTTTCTTGGCGTTTCAATTTGTTGGTATAGTAAGGAAATGTGTTTAGCTCAACTTCGAATTTTTTACGGTATTCCAATACTTCCATTTGTTCTACGAACATAGAGGTAAAAAACTACCCCTTGTTTTTGGGTGGTCCCACGCCTGCTTTGGACATAGGGGTCAAATAAGGAAATGGCGCATTTTTATTGATTTTCAAAGATAAACCTATCAACAACTAAATCAATGAAAAGGTCACGTTCAGAGCTTTCATTTAATATGATAATATCTTGCATTGCGGTAAGAACTTCAACCTTCGTCTCCAATCGAGTCATACCAAAACAAACATTTGCCAGGGTGACAAATTGAATACCTCGAACAATATTATATCAATCGTACCCAAGTTAATGTATACCGCAGAAAGCGCCCAGCATTGTTTTCACAATGACTAGAAGTTAGAATTGTGTGAATACCTTTAGAGGAGCTCATCATTCAAACCCAAACTATTGAGGACTGCCACGTACTAAAAGACACTCCAACATCTCTTCTCAAGTCAGCGGTACTAATTGCGAATGCCAAACTTTAATTGTAATCTCAAACAATAATGATTAACTAAAGCAATTGTTGGGATGTGAGCTCTCTGAATTATTAGAGGCGATTGACTTTCAGGAAACATGGAGATCAAAGTTTTGGTGTTGATTTTTATAGATCGAGTTTGCGTAACGCATTTTTGTTAGAAACTTCAGTTTACATCAAGGGACCTTGAAAAGTGCCTTGCCTTCACATCTACTTAACAGAGAGTTATACCTTTCCAATAATCGATTATAAATATATAAATGGGAAAAAAGCAGAATATCAATGCAATCGCCCAATTCAAGGTCTGTAGATTTTAAGGGTAATCACCTTTTTCAAAACCTTACAGGATGTCCTGTAGTAATATCGTCCTGATAATGACATAACAACATTGTAATGACGTTATTCTAAAATGGAGGTAATATAGGTTATGTATTAACGCTGTAATAACAATAAACGTTGTGATAATATCAACATTATGTTGAAATAAAGTAATAATGTATCATAACGTCGTATGGACAAACGAAGAACATTTTTCATTAAAATAATGTTGAAATAAGATTGGCATAACGGTATGATAGCGTGTTATCTTGTGTAACAGCCAGTTTTTTAAGATTCTTTAAAATTAAAAAAAAAATTCTTACAGATTGGTTTAGGTGATTGCGTCAAGTTAGGGGCACATTAAGATAAATCTCCTTACCATCTCCTGAAGAATGTACTCCTAGCATAAATGTGTCCAGCTGGCGTGCGCGACTTTGTGGTGTGGGCATCGTTGTCACCGCGGCTGCGTTCCCTGACGTCGAAGCCACCGCCTCCATTTCATCCTGTAGCGAACTTCTTTCACTAAAACCGCAGAAAGAATCATTCACTTCAGGCTGTGCAAAACGGTTCGGTGTAATCAAAATAGACTCTTATTCCAGGAAATTCATCTTTGACTCTTCCACGTATGTGGAAACGCCCGATCATAACACTGTTGCGTAGTCAAAGACTTGACGCTTTATTACCCTTGCGTCTGTTTAAAAGTGCTTTTTGACTCACTCTAAAAGGAAGAGGGAAAAAAAAGTTGATGGATAGCCACCCATCAAATGACTTAGCGGTATTTTTCACGTCCAGTGACCTCGGCTTCACGGCGCGCTTTATTAATATCGATTGCGTTGAAACTATACCTTTCGACGCACTTAAAGTGATCGCGGTGACGATTTTATTTTGCTGGAAGATCGAGCCGAATCGGTGACGATAACTTACATTTTAGTGGTCAAACATATCGACACGACATGCAACTTAAACTTACCCTTTACACCTGGAGGGAAACACCCGGAAAAACGACGTGTTTTTGAAACATTATAAAAGTTCCATTTTGCGGGTTTAAAATTCGATCATTTGTTTGCTACTTGTAGACATCCAGATTATTTCAAACCGATTTTTCATATGAAACAGTAGTATTGTCCGCTATTCGATTGTGGTATGCATGGTTACACACGTATTGATTCAAAGGTGATATAATCTGCCGCTTTCAAAAATTCTCGTTGACGTTCACTATGCATAAGTTTATTTGCTACCCAGGAATGGGTTAAATACCAACACATATTCTTGCTTTGAAGAGCAGTGTTAACAAAGGCATCGAGCAAAAAAAAATATATATTATGATGCTATGAATACCTTCATAGATTACTGTCCTCATTATAAACCTTGAAATGGGGAAATGCGTTTACCAATGTTTTCATAATTTTTTTACTGTAGATATTTTATCCTGCAAATGTGCTGCCTGAAATTAACTCTTCTTTTTACAGTTCTTTTTTTCAAGAGATCTTTTTAAAAAGTCCTCTTAAGATCTTTTTATCATGGCTGTGCTATGTTGTGAGTTAACTTAAGGCTGCGAGGTAATTTACTGTCAGGATGTAAACACGATTAGGGTTGGTCATTAAATCGGGATAACAATAGCATAGAATAACAAGGACCTCAACTGCGAGGGGAGACCAAAACTCAAATCAATCTTTCTTACATTATTTGAAGGACGCTCCCACTGACCTGCCTGTCTCTTCAGGAAGAGTGTTCATGAGTTGTATATCCGTATTGGCGTAAGTTTGGCGTAAGGAGTGTTGCTCCCCACGCAAGTCTAGAACAACGCAACACGCGTGACTCAAAAGTGGTCTGGTCGTGAACTTGACCTGAGGTCTTAGGAAAAAAAATGTTTGGCTTGGCAAACTGTGTGTGTCTCGCGAAGAGGTGGCGCTTAACTGCCCAGACTTCCTTCGCCCTTCTTATTGCCAATTAGAGCAATTGACAGGTGTATGTGGCGCCGACGCCTTGCCGGACAGCCGTTTTTCACCTCTGTTTGCTTGCACTTCAAGCGTAATGACTGAAAGACGCCTGCACTGCAGCATATTCCATCCTTTCGTAAGGTGCTTCTCTTACCTCTTGCGCTCTAAACTTGAATTGGGGAAAATCTACTGATTCTCAGCAGATATCCACTAATTTTCAATCAAAACCGAACCACTGAAATGAATCACTGGATCGACTTTGATAATCAGTAGATTTCTACTGATTGTCTTTGTGGGTTCCTTTATCCTTGGGGAATTACGAGGGGAGACAGTAAAAACGAAACACCCGTTTTGGGGAATGTTATACCTGTTTTGGGTGTGAAACTAAAACTGGCTAGGACGTATTTTGGTTATTTTTCAAGATAGACCTATGTTCAGCCACATCATTCAAAAGGTCTTGGTTAGAGCTTTCCATTGATATGGCTGAATATAGTTATATCTTGAAAAATAAGAGTATTGCGTAATTTGGTTATTTTTCAAGATAGACCTATGTTCAGCCTCATCATTCAAAATCTCTTGGCGAGCGCTTTCCATTGATATGGCTTAACATAGTTCTATCTTGAAAAATAAGAGAGTATTGCGTTTTTTGGTTATTTTTTAAGATAGACCTATGTTCAGCCACATCATTTGAAAGGTCTCGGCAAGAGCTTTCTCCTAATGTGGCTGAACATAGGTCTATCTAGGAACATGCTCAAAATACGTATCACCCCGTTTTAGTTTCACGCCCAGAAGAGTTATAGCATTCCCCAAAACGGGTGTTTTGTTTTTAGTGTGGAGGTACGAAGGTATTAGACTTGAACTTCACCCTGGGATCTTCAAGCGTGATGCAACTTACTTTTTAGCGGCAGACAAGTAAGCGGGATCGGGCTTAGCAGCTGCCGATCGGAGCGAATATAGCTCAGAGCTACGAAAAGCACTATTTATACGTCTATTAATAAATTGTTAAGTTATTTTTCATGGGAAGACTTTTTCATCAATGGGATTAACTTTGAGATAGGCTTGCATCATGGTTATAAGGTAATTACAACAAACAAACAAAAAAAGTGAATTTGAAGGCGAAGAGTTTCCACGAAATCAATTTTTAATGAGTGCGTTTAAAATTTTGGGAGTACGATCATATCTACTAAAGTATTGTTGTTATTTGCATACATACGGTACTTCTCGCATGAAAGCACAGCTTGCACATACTTAGGCCTGTGACTTATTCACATCTCGGATATTATTTTTGTGCGATTTCTCACATACTCATTAATTACCTTTCGCATGCATGTGATGAAAAGGATTACAAATTATCGACAGTGATTACTTTCTCGAGTACGCCATGTCATACGAATATTTTTAAGAACATGTCCAATAATATCACTATTATATGTATCGGTGTCCACAACTTTGCGCTTTTCTTTGTTAACAACTGAAAGTTACTGCGAAAAATGTTGCACTTGACGGATCCAAAGTTGGCACCACTATGTTTTATGGAGAAAAAGAAGAAAAAAGTCACTTTAGTAGTTTTTGAAGAAATACTTACCGCTTATTACTCTTAAATCTCCCCTTATATGCGTTGCGTCGTCTCTGGTTGTCAACGGGATTGTACCAGACAGATAACAGACATGCATAAATTTAAGATATGCACTTCTTACTAACTGCACTAATTACTTTGAGTCTTATGGTCTTCGATTACACCTCGCTTGTTAAAACCAGCACTTTACCCCCACCACATCTAATCTACCTCATTTACACCAAAGGTACCGTACGGCGTACGCATGACGTCAGTCATTCGGTCGTTATAATTAATAAGAATTTTGATTCTCGACCCTTTCAATTTATGCTTTCATGAAAATATATCCAGGAAAACTTTTGGAACACATTGATTAAACGACGCTCTCAAGATGTTCCTCACTAAATGCTCCATTTTTTTCAGATTTTTGTGCTTTTGGATTTTCCGGGTTTTCGCATTTTTTACGCGGATAAATTATTTTAAAAGGGACGGTAATATTCTATTTGTTATTGTTTGGGAAATCGATTATTGTTGATTTGGCAGTCTTTGTTTACTAAAAGTTCGGTCCTCATCTTACTAATGTCATCTCATATGTTGGGTGTTCTTGACCATCTATAGATTTTTATTTTCATTTGGTTTTAATTCCAAAAAATCTCGTTAATTAGCGTAACCTATTGTAACCTGAATTACGATCGTAGCTTTGATTAAACGTCGGTTTCTAAACACCAGTAAATGAAATACTGGGCCCTAAAGTCTATCTAACATCTTAAAATATTTTTTTTCCAGAAAAACGAAAAACCGCCTCTAGTTGAATTTGCAGAGTGCCTTATGAACTTGTGTAGGAAAGTGTTGCATTGTTTTAAGCTTTTTGAACCTATGCAAGCCAATCAAAAAAAAATCGCCGCATTAAGTCAGCAAAAATGAAAATAAGTTAGACTCGCGTTTCGTATTCAGTTACAAATTGGATGTTCCGAAAATGGTTAAGGAGAAAAGACGTGCGGATTCCCAGAAAAATTATGACTGTTTGTTGGGAAATCTCTCATGCGAAATCTTTCGCTAGATTACATTGCTGAATCTCCTAATTATATTAGGGATACGAACGTCAAATTTATTGGTTTAAAAAATCGTCGATATTCCCCGCTATATCTTCAAGCCCCTCCAATCTGTCATAATCTTCTTGGTTTAATTATCAAAATTATTAAACCCGAGCAAACATTTGCTAAGCATAAAGTGAACAAACCTGAACGCGAATCAAAGCAGATGAGCGTCGCTATCCACTGTAAATCAAGGCCTTTACCACTTATGATTCACCCCTTGTAAACAAGCGGAGCGACAGTGGAGCAAGGCCATAGGCACATGATATAGGAAATGTAAAACAGTAAAGTGGAACACAGGTGAGAGCCGACTTTGAAGTTTATAGTGTGTCATACGCTACACGCATTAATCGTAAGGATAAATAATCACTTCCAAAGTACCACTTGCATTGTTATCCAAGCGTTTGAGTGAAAAGTCCTTTTAGGTTAAACAGCAGCTCTTTTTGAAGAAAAATAATCTTAAGAGCTATTATTCCTTCCATAGATTTGCTCAGATAATGTCAACCACTGCATTTGCAGTTCTATGCCAAACCTTATATTTTGTTTGAAAGCCTTTTGACTCATTGACCCACAGGTTTGAAATTTTTATCTCGACATGTAATTAGTGATAAGGTGGTAAACAAGTTGGCAATAAGATTGAAGCATCTGAATATACTGTACTGATTCTCTGAGCGTCCAAGTAATATCTTAATTGGTGTCAGAGGAAGATTTTATTCTTATCAATGTTATGGTGCCCAATATCAACCCAAGCCAGTTATATCTAACCTAACCACACCTAACCTACCCATCTTTAACATTAACCTATCCTCAGGTGTCTAACCTTCAACGTAACGGAACCTCTTTTAGCATAACCCCATCGCTTTTAACCTAATATACCCCCACCTTAACCTAACCTAGCCCAAGGTAACGTCGGTAGACTACTCTAAATTTGAATCAGTGAGAGTGAATAAATTTGAATCACAGGAAAAGTTCAGTGTTTCTACATTCACTGAAATTCAGTGCATTTTCACTGAATCTCGGAGACTCTCACTGATTCAAATTTAGCGTGTAACCTATAGCCTAAGTCTAAGTCTACCTCACCGAAACTGAGTCAAAAGCCAACCTTACCACTGAGACCTTATCATACTTAACTGACTGTGAGTAGATATTTCTTTCGGATTATTCCTAGAAAAAATTGCTCGAGTTGAAGTACCGGTTGAATGTAGAACTATGAGAGAAGTCAAGCTTTAAACTAGTTAACCGATTTTGCCCACTGGGCTGTTATCGACCCATCAAAAATATCAACCTTCATGCAAAATTCTCCCAAAAATCACTTATTTTAAGTAAAAAGGTAAATCTAAATTAGCCTAAAAAAAAATTTCATCGTTTCAAAAAACACCATTTTGCAAAATTTTGGTTCAAAACGTTTTGATTATTCCCTTAGATCATTTTTTTCAAACTTCCTCTGGGCACAAATCAGTTAATGAAGGAGGCTGGAACCGGTTAAAAGGAAAATGACAGCGTATTGGCCGCGACACCGCCTGCGGTGGCCTATGTAATGGTGACCTTCGAAAGGGTTAAGGTGTTTAAATGGTGAGTGGGCGTCCAGATGGCGGTCAGATGGTCACTCGAGGTACTGGCGCCAATCATGAAGCTACTGTGCTTCCAGGCGCACTCGAGAGAAGCATCTTTCGGTCACGTTATGGATTAGGTGACAAACAATTCTGTGATCAGTGAATGTTCCTTCAGTGATGCGTTTGTGATTAGTGTTGAGTTTACCCTACTCAGAGGATATGTCTAAAATGTCTTTATTTATTTACGATGCCTCTGCGAGAAAAACAGGTAAATAGTCATTACTTCCGGATTTTTTAAAAAGTTGACTCGTGGGATGGAAACTGTAGTTAACTGATTGTGAAATCACCCCAAGTCAGTACTAGTGGCGTTTTGATAGCAGGATGTTTTTCTAAGTTCGAAAATCCCACGTCACATTTTTTAAAAATTGTGTTATATATCTATATCCTCGAGTTCTGATGCATTAACATCTGTATACGAATTGTTTTTAACATTTATTTTACGAATTTGCTGAATAAAGATTTTATGAAATTATTTCAACATTTCTTGAGACTTAATCTTGATTTCTAAAACATTTTTTTTTAATTCTTAGCAGAAAATTATTGGACCCAGAATTTTTTTAAGGCTTAGCAGCTTTTTCCGAGGAAATATGGGATTATGTGCTTGATATACTCACGACGGAACTAAAATCCATGATATACAGTTTTGTGTAATTTTATGTTTTAGAAGTAATCATAAAAAAATCATTTAAAAAAATGTTTTAGAAGTATTAATGAAAAAAAAGTTTTCAAATAATTATTTTACTTTTACTACCAATTTTTTACTTTCTCGAGAAATCAACTTTTTGTGCCCTGAAATTAGAATGAAATCGTGATTGTATTATGTCAAGTCATTGACCAGCCGTGCAACACACCCAGTCCAAAGCATCTATTTCTCCCGTCTTGTTTTAGGATTCTTCCGTGCTTTGTCCGCTGTGTTCGCATTCTACCTCACACTTTTTGTAAAACCAACCGATCAGATGGCTGAGCCAACCGTTCTCTGTACCGGCACAGTATATAATTACACTGATCTCCACGAATTCGAAATCGCCATAAAGGTACACGCCCGTTCTTTCCATTCAACAAAACTTATTTTTATGTGGCTGACTAAATCCTTCCTCTTTTAGGCGCTGAAGAACTGTACATCTCTCGAAGGAGGCCTGCATTTGATCAATCTAAAATTACCTGAAATGGAGAACCCAACGAAAATGGCGGAAAGATTTGCTCTTCCAAAACTGAGAGAAATTTCTGGGTTTCTTCTACTGTATCAATCAAAAGGACTTCACGCATTATCGGATTTGTTTCCGAATCTGACTGTGATACGAGGAGAGAATGCACTAGGTGGCCGTATTTCCTTACTGATCACTCAAAACGAAGACCTGAAACGGGTTGGTGTTTCCTCTACTCTCTGATTGGGTAAGGT
>Ga0058701_10005646_pt1 | contig 10433 bp, 5 predicted proteins | sample AgamicOrMae_FD_97039 | JGI IMG/M metagenome (GOLD analysis project Ga0058701, IMG submission 97039) | Agave microbial communities from Guanajuato, Mexico - Or.Ma.e | ecosystem: Host-associated > Plants > Phyllosphere > Phylloplane/Leaf | place: Guanajuato, Mexico | collected 2012-06-04 | reverse complement strand
GCGGTGCGTCCGTCGTCGCAAGTTCGCGTGCGGACGCAGCCATCATGACGAGCGGAGTTCATTAGATTAGGAAAGATTGGTACAGGGAAGAGACTGTTCGACCCAGAGCCGAGTGACTTAGGCTTCAGTTTTTCTTACAACTCCTGCTGGTAGTAAATAGTCGGGTGAGAAGTAATGATAATTCCCAAGGATGCGTTTTTATTTTATTTATCTCAAGGATGTACATCCTTTAATTAGCGTCGTTCATTAATTTCTTCCCTATCATTTTTTCTAATTTCGAAAAAAAAATCAAAAGTATTTTGTTTACATAGATAGCTGAGAAGCATGATTTTCATGCTAGAAGTTAGTTTTGCAGTAGTTTCGAATTAGATAAATTAACAATCTCAGCACTTTTTTTTTACTTTTTGTATTGTTTTTGTTTACTTCAGCGAAAGTATCAAGTTGATGATTGGTACCTGTTAAGATAATATTTGAACCGTTGAGATAATATTAGAAAAGGGCGAGAACAGCTCATTACATCAACCTTGAGTTTCAATTACGTGTTGCCAATCCTGAAAATTTACCAGTATAATTGTGAACGATATAGTGAGAAAGCGTTCTGAGCAAATAGAAGTCCCGACTAGATTCATTGTTTCAAGACAAAACATCAAACCATGCGATTTAAGATAATAAAAATTGGAAAAATGAGAAGGTTCCACCGAGATTTGAACTCGGATCGCAGGATTCAGAGTCCTGAGTGCTAACCATTACACCATGGAACCCGCTGATTACATGGTGTTTCTGAAAACTTTCTAAACCTTTGAACTTTAAATACATTGCTCGGGAAAGCTGACTAGTCATTATTTTCCCCGTAGCAAAGCAACAGCTTTACTGTATACTTTAACTCAAGTAGGAATGGACGTGGCATTGGGCCCAGTAGCCGTTGAGATTTCGTCACTGCAAGGTTTATATTTGTATTTAACAGATACGATTCTAAACAATTTCGGACGCGTTGTCAGAAATTGAATGAACATTTATGTCGTTCGTCAGAAGATAAATTGCTTTTATAATAATTAGTTTTGACAAAACTAAAGTTAAGAATCAATTAAAGATCAATGCGAAAAATTGGTGAACGCGAAGCGCAGTACATGTGGCAGAAGGCGATTCATTTAACCTTTCAATTTGATTTTAAGCCACGTTTTACATGAGATAGGCCTACTATTGAATAATGCAATCAAGCTCTTAATTAGCGAGACGGACGTGTTATGAAACCTTGCGTCAACGAGTTCGATTTTTAATTAATTTGAAAACACTGGAAGCAGCACTTATTCTAGGTTGGGCCATAGCAATGACCGGCATATCTCTCTCTCTCTCCCTCTCGATTTAAATTGATGTGACAGATATCCAGTATAGATGGTTTCAGAGAATCATTGCCGTTAATAAGTCCAATCCTCAACAAGCTTCAATGAAAATTGCTTTCGCTTTGAAAGTGCAATGTACAGTATATTCTTATACCGGTTTGACTAGTCCAGTCTCTTTTTGTAAATATTGATTTCATTTTTGGTTGGTTTGGCACGGTCCTCGGGCAAATATATCCACTGTTTTGGCTACATCAAAGGCAAGACCAACACGCTTAATTCGAGTAAGGAACTTCTGTTTTTTATTATTTTGGATATAAGGTCAAATGCGCGTATTTTTATCAGAGTTAAACGCGTATCATTACTATAGGAGTACTATTATAGTAGTGAGACGCCGTTAACTCTTTGATGAAAATAGGCTCACTTCACTCGATATCCGGAATGATCGAAAACAGAAGTTGTTCAGTCGAATGGTCCGTGATGGGCTTGCCTGGATATAGTCCCTCGTTGGGCGCCGTTGCGGTTTCTGAACGAATATCAGATGGCAGGTCTGGTCTCAGAGGCAATTACCGGTTTTGGAGAATACAGTATACGCTTACACACCAAAAACCGCAGAAGTGTCAAATAGACTCCGGATTTACCTGAAAGCTAAGATCGTGTTAAAATCAGCCTGACACAGAGTGCGCACTGACATTGGGAAGAAGAATAAGTATTCTAGACGATTATATAGGGAAATCTGCAAAAAAATTATCATCACTGAGTTGAAAGTACCAATACGTGAATGTATACAAGTTAAGTATTGTTTTAGTTTCAATTTCATCAGAAATATTAGTCTTTACAAAAAGTACCAACTTCGTACTCGTAACGTGGCCGCTCCCCAATTTTTAGAACCAACAGTCGATTTCATTAAAGGCGTACTCATGCAACACGATGTGCGTTGATTTTTTTTGTTCTTTTGATACCGATCTCAATGTTTCATATCGTGAGATATGACGGAAGGATATAAAAAACAGCAGGGTTTTCTAGTAATTTTCGATATCTTCCTCTACAATTACCATAATGTTTCGGTATGGTGAACTGCTTCCTTCCAAAGACTCACGTATCTACGCCCCTGAATACAGCTAATATCAACTACCCGAGCTCTGCAAAACTATTGTGAAAAGGTTAGAGTTTATTCCTTTTATTACACGTTCCTCCTGATCATGAACGAATCCAGTCATATCAGTTCTTTGGAACAACGTGAATGAAATTTGATTTTCAGTCTTGTAGAAATCGAACTGTGTTTCATCAAAACTGTCCACCGAAATGATTGTTCTACAAGTTGTAGGTTTAGGTGCAAAATATTACGTTAACTGTTATCTGATCGGCGGCGCCAAGCAAGAATAATTAACGAGTCGGCAACACTTGTTGGGATGTAACACGTAACTCGCGCTAGCGTGATTTGCTTCTCTAAACTACGATAAAGTCTGTGGCCCACATCTCGTTGATGATAACAAGGGACAGGTATGGGTGTCACCAGACTAATTCCCTCGAAAACAATTTGTTCTTACATTAACCACTCGTAGTCTTAATGAGGCCGAGCGCCTGTTCTGTCATCTTCGCCTCCCGGTAGGTGGGAAGGAGAAGATAATGAGAGTCGAACGATGAATTGACATTCGAATCCGAAGGCTGAACAAGCGTGCTCAACGGTCGATTCGGACAAGCTGGCCAGCAGCCAACGATACAAGGGCGGCTTACCGAGCCCCCCTGCAATTTGCCTCGGTGTTAGAGCTCCGTAAAAATGAGTCAACTTTTCATCTCCCTGGCCAGCATTTTCGGCTAATCTTGGAGGCATTCATACCGGACCCAGTGGGCGATGTGTGACTCCGCTTCACACGGGACAAGATGGTGTTGAGTTTGGCGTTTATTGCGGTTTTACGACGGATGGGGAGTACTTTATTTTTGATCATGATCTCTTGTCGGTTTTTATCTCGAGTGAGTAGGATATTTGTTGCTTGGTAAGTAGCATGTGCAAAACTTCTTCACAGGCGGTATGTGATGGGTGGGACTTTGTTGTCTAAATCAATTAGCGACTTTAAAACTGACAAGCTCCACAGTATGCAATAATTTCAAAATATCTCTTTTATAAAATAAACCACTCTAAGGATAAGTTGGAGTAATATCAGGTAGGACATTGTAAATTAAACTCATGAAGACATCGGAATTCGAAAATAAACTTATGAAGAGATCGGAACCTATCACGCAATCCATAATAACTTGAATATACCGGCCTACCTCACCGGGTTGTTTTTTCATTCCCACTTAGTTCCTAAAATAATTTCAATTCTTCTGTAACGCTGAGGAAGAGATTCTCGTGCGAATATGCAGTCATCGGAAAAGTTACATTATTTGGTCGTTTTATTCACCCTGTTGTATATGTAAACAATCTCAAGTAAAGGCGTCTTCCCTTTGTTTAGGGAAGTGCTGAAGAAAACCGGTCGCCCCAATCAAAGTACGTCGGTTCTTTTCTCCGTTTTAATTCGCCGTTATGGCAAAGCGGTGTTCCGCTTTCTTCAACAGCTCCTGAAATTACCTTTGAAGAGACCCTTAAACTGCGGTAGAACCGTCGAGATTGTCGAAGAAAACCAATAAAATCAAACGATACTTGGAATGAGCTTCTAAGCGATCACTTCTTGTTCTCGAGGATTTGTTGACGATTTTGTGTCAAAAGCGATTTCGGCAACCCGCTTTGCGGATGATTTTAAACAGTCTGCCGGCGAAGTAGGCGTGGCTCGGGTCTGTTTCTTGTAGGGAGTGTAAGCTTCACTGCCATTATCGCAAAGCGTGTCTCAACAAAACTGAGGTGTTTGTATTCGATGTGGGTGGAATAGCAGATGAATGTAAAATGGGAATTCGATGTACCTTTTGTCAAGAGAGGGGGTTCCGTTTGAGAAAAAAAGGATGTTTGTTGTGGAAGCGTATGTGATGGTACTGCTGTGCGAAATGAGGCAAGACTTTCATTCTCAAACGAAACAAATTTGCTTTGTCAGAAAAAGTTTTAAGGATATTCCAGCGCTTCCGACTAGTCAAGTTTATCGAAAAATTCAAAACGCATGTTAAAAATCTGAAAATTAAGAAAACTATCGCTTTCGACGAATATTTACGCGAGCTGTTCTTCGCATTTAATTTTAACCTCAGTAAAAATGTATTCCTTACGTTAAAAAATAATGAAGTTGCTGATTGGACTCACTTTTCTACAAAATGCGGCTGTTTTTAAAGTTTTTAAAAATAACGAAACGGTGGATCGTCGTCAAACTTTTCAAAATTGTTTCTGAAACTCCAGTCTCCGCTGGAAAGTTTTTTCGATCCTCATCTAATCTCAATTGGCTAGAATTCAGAAACATTTGGTCAACCCCTGTCAACCACAAGTTTAGTAGTATCGACGGATCGTAGGAACGCATTCTTGATCAGTGCATGCACTAAACGTTGGTTGTGAGTCGTACACGAGTTCCCATACAAATTTAGCTTGATAAGGTCGACGAGATATCAGATATTCTCCGTATGATACTTACCGGCATCAACGTATCGACAAGAAACCAAGCTGATTCTCTAAGAGTTTACACACCTTTGCCTTAACACACATATTCGTGAGATATATCGGCAGCGCATACCTGAATCGTCTGGTTCGAGAAGACATTTTCTTAACCGTCCAACTCGAGAACACGTTTCCTTAACCGTGCAGTTCGAGGACCATTAAAATCTGCGTTTTCCGTGCCGTGTAAAGTATTTTTTTCGCCGGTATGGCTGTATTTTGTTCAGCAGAGTTTGGAGATAAAGGTAAGGTTAACCGTTTTTGCTGACCCAATTACATACATACTAGTGAATGAAAGGATTGCAGATCACGGAGAACGCATTTTTGAATGGTCGACTAACTGGACAGTAAATGTTTATACGTACTAATATTTGATTATTCTTATTCTTAGTTTAGCGATTTCGTGTAAAGTGCGTTCGTATTTGCTATCATACTGTGCCTTTGGGCTTGCACGCGCGTGCACAGACCATGACAAGAGCAGAATCAAAATAGGTTGGCTGGTGGAAAAATCGACAGAAGTGTTCAGGTAATCTTTGACAAGTGGGTTGAAAAAGTACACACAGCGACTCACCGTTGGGAGCACCGAGCTGGAAGAGGCAGACGGTCAAATGTCAGCGCGTCTCTTTTCAGCCGCAGCCCCCTTCAGTCAAACTGGACAAACAAGATCAGCAAAACTTTTGACCCTGATGTAATGTTTCACCAACACACATCAATCTTCCCGGTTACATAATAGCAGAAGCAGAGGATTAAACTACCTTTATGTACTTCTTGTATGGAAAATAAATTAGGTTTGAAAGCTCACTTTATTGAGCCATTTGACCTGTGCGTGGAGAAGACTCGCGCAACGATTTCCAAGACAAAGGCAGGAAGTTACCCGAAATGGCTCACAATATAGAAGAGCAGTTTATCGGGTCAACTGGACTGCAGTGACCTATGGACACTTGTCAGAAATATCTTAGGAGCAATGAAATCTCCATGTAATAGTCAACCGCGGACACAAAAAAGTAGGTCATAAAACGTGATCGAAAGATTTGGATTATTGTATGCAATGTGTACTGCTTCTAAAATATAAACGCTCAAAATCTATAAAAAATTGACAATGAGAACATAGATTTAATAAAAGATTCGTATGCTGGCAGAAGCGCTGCAGTCAGGGCAAATAATGATTTGTCAGCACTTGATCGCTTGTTACAATTTTAATCATTGTGAAAGTTTAACTTATGACATAAGCGGTTCCATGGTGTAATGGTTAGTAGTCAAGACTCTGAATCCTGCGATCCGAGTTCAAATCTCGGTGGAACCTTTTTTTTCTGTGTTGGTGGGTGATTATGAAAAGTAAACTTGACACAGTCTTTCCTGCACTTTTTTTCGTGGAGGATTACAGGAAGTGGTACACTTGGCACAGTCTGTCAATTACTTGCACTAGATCTACTGATACACCACCCTAATCTGAAACGTCTTCTCTGTTTTAGGTGCCGCTGTGTTCCCCACGAAAATCCTGCCGTGAATAATCGGTAGGTAGAGACCACAGCAATTTAACATAGCCAACCATTTAAGAGCTGTGTAAATTGGAGGCAAAGCAATTCTAGCCAGCAGTTCGTGAAGTGGAAGACGGAGACCTACCCGTCTTCCTTACATCCATTTTTGAATGTACGTGGGCAGGGGCGTCTGCTTTCCGTTGTACGCACAAAACGTAACACCAAGAAGGAGTTACACAATAGAATTCAGTGACAAATCTCTTTAGCCCAAAATACATTTCAAGTTAGTTTAGTCCTATAAATCAAGTGAATGTTGCACAATTTCCAACGGCTTGCTGGTCAGTTTCACAAAGTCCGTCTTTCAAGGCACCCTGCGGCGCCCAACACATCACACCTCCCCCGACCGTCACAACCCCGATCTATAAATCTAAAACAAGATTGGTGACATCTTAATTCAGCCACTCCAATCTCTAATTACCCTGAGTTTGAGTCACCGGCGCAGAAACCGCATATCCAGGTCATACAAAGAAACCCAAAGGAAAGCGGTCAGCTGTGAACGCAAACCGGGTATATATTACAACGGACTCTGCGTGACGGGAACGCGTCCTGGAGGATTACGCACAGACAGGTTCGAGGTCTTTTGCGATGCTAATGAACCTTAACTGACGTAAAACCACCCCTAAGTCCACCCACTTTGGCGGCGAAGTCATTCTACCTGTTGAGGGTTTCTTTTCATCCCCTCTGGAAAACAGTGTCGGTCCGTCTTTGTTAGCTTTTGAAAGAAGTTTCTTTTTTACGAGGTTACCGGAAGTAACGAATCATGTATAGAACTATCTTCCCGAAATCGTGGGAAATTGTGCTTTTCGTCAACTCAAGCAAGAAAAAGGTGTGGAGTAACAGAAACCTGCAATGCCCATCTCTTTAAATTGGTACTCAAAAATCTAGTTGTATATTCAGTCATATGCGAGGCTAACTCCAGACAGATTAGGCCCCAAACTCTTTTGATTTCTTACTGCAAAATGTTTTCCAAACAAGAAATACATTTTTAGGGCAAAAAAAGCAAAGAGTGAGGTATTACCCTGTAAAATGAAGCCCTCTCCGTTTGGGCAATTTTCGGCTCAATCAAATCTGATCGTAAATTCGTCGGAAAATAAATGTTCCTAAAGGTGTTTTTGGTAAAATAAATAAGTATTATTGGTGGTAAAATTTCTACCTTTTTGATTTAGGGCAATAAACTCACAAGCCTGTTCTGAATTCACGTATAGCGAATTTTTCCACAAAAACATTAAAAAACACAAAATCGGAATTATTGTAAAGTAGAACCAGGTGGAATGTGTAATTAAAGGGATAATGGTCATTTTTAGAGGAATGTTTCACGAAAAGCAGCAATGAAAGTAGTCAAGTAAACCCCAGATGCATCCGACGTAGGACCTGGAGCTATAGCTATGCGATTACCCGTATGATGGCAAACGCTCCTGTGAATCCTTAGAGTGACTCGAGGATTCTTTTTTTTTTGTAGATGGCTGAAGGACTTACCTTGGAGAGAGGATTCGGTTTTACCCCCGTGTCTACTCACATACATACTATGTGGGTAGTTTGTTTTGACGTCACGAGTCGGTATTGTCTGTGATGTTCAGTAGTGCATCTCAAGATGGCAACTCAATACGGGAAGCTGCACGTGGAAAGTGCAACTTTATATGCGCTTTTGGCCGCCGAACTTCAGCAAAACTTGACCTCCTTTCTTCCTCTTGAAAATAACCATTTGGTTCAGGTACCTGTAATTAAACTCTTTCTATATAACACGCAGGCCTATTGAATCTATGGAGAAATGGTATACTTCACCCAAAAAAAACCTCTGTAATATTTCAACCCTTAGTTGCTGTAACTGTTGAAAAATAGACTTGAAAAGTATATGGGCAATATAGGCCTATAGTTTTTTTTAATACGTAAATTTTGGGTATCAAATCTATAAAAAATTCATTGAAATGGACAAAATCCTTTTGCTTGTGGCTAGCGTGCGCATTTATTGAATAGCCCCGGGATATTCATCTAATTTATTTTTTCGAAATATCATTACCTAGTTTTTACAAAAGGATGCATTGGATATACCAAAGATCTAGAGATGAGATGTAATTTGTTCAGGTACCGTATCAAGCAAAATAGTGATGATACTTAATGATGGTCGCATTTAAAAGTTTGGAAACTCGGAAAATATCAACAAAATTTCATGTAATCCACTGATATCAGGTGCACTTGGTTTCATACTCTTCTTAGTAAATGAGGAACAATAACTCCTCCTATATCTCTCATTTTAAGAATGCAATAACACTTTTAAACAATACATAAGTCTTTATATCGTAGCAAAAGTCCAATTGCACAATGATTTGAGTCTGAACTTTTGCTGCTTTTTGTCTGAGAGTAGGATGAGAAGGGATCTCTTAGGCTGTCATTGAGCCTAAATTTCAGTTTTGCCATCTTTGTTACAAACAAAATGGTTTTGATGTAAAAAAAATAGACAAGAAGTGCACGTTTCGAAGGATAGACTTCGCCCAAATACGTTCTGCTGTATATCCTTGAAAGGACATTCTCCATTAGTTCAGGTGGACAGTAAAGTCCCTAGGGTTTCATACGCGAGTGTTTACTGTAATTAGCTGAGGAGGGTGCGCCACATAATTGCTATGAAAAATCACTTCATTGAAGGCTTGAGATGAGGACTAGTTTCTCTCTTTTACTCCTATGAGCAAGCACTGGGATAAACAGGTGACACTCCACTGATCCAAGTATGAAACGAGATAAACCAATGGAGAGGCACGAGAGGAACTACACGCAACACCACCCGAAGGTATCTTTTAATGAAGAAAAATGGTAGACATAAAGCCAAACTAGCTCAAATATCAAGCTCTATTTGGAGATTATATTGCAGAAAGACTTGAAAATATATTGAAGTCTAAAATGCTAAACTAGAACTAAAATGAAAAATGTAAAGGGGTGACGCTACATTGTTGAAAAAAAATGAGCAAAGTAATGGGGCTATTGACAATTTTTCATGAATTACATTTTCACACAGATCAATTAAAATGAAAAACAATAGTGAAAACCGCACTTCCATGCGATCTCGCAATCGCTCAAAAATTAACTTCGAAGTTGCTCTATGTTGTTGGTTTTCATTTAAATACACTGCGCCATGTTGTGACGTCATAACCGTGCCAAAACATCAACTTAGCAAACGACTAGCAGGGCAGCGCTGGTCATTGTGGGTTGCTGCCAACATGGTCTGCAACTGCTTTTTGAGATGTTTACAGTGACATGTGCTAACAAAATTCAACGATCATAACTTATTTCAAATATTTAAAGCTCATAGGGCCTAGCATGTAAATGATAAGTATAGATATGAAACAGCGATGAATCAAGTGGTACTAAAATGATAGAATCAAAACAATGGCTCTTCCTGATCCCTTTAGCGTATTCTAAACTTAATCGTGAGCAGAGGTTCAAGCTAGCTTACGTTACAGTATTTAAATGAGAAACACTATTTCTGTCGAAAAACCGGTCTACTTATGTTTTATGTTCGTAAGTTACGTACGTCAATCGGTGGGAGAAAACGCAGGTTAGGATGCATTTGATTATTGGCTAAATGTCTTAATTAAACAGGTATACCAAATTCTCGTTGGTTTAAATGCTGATTGTAGTTTGTGTTTGATTGTTACGCATGCCGGCTAACGTATGATAAGAGTCCTTTAACGCCTCTAGTATGAACATGTTCATAACCTACACAGGGTATACTGTATTTGTCGCTGATCTCACCCTGTTTTCTACAGTCCACCGCATTACCAAGTGAGCTATTGAATGCGCTGATCCTTCTCTCACAGCGGTTGAAAACAAATTCTAAATATATTTTCACAATAAGAACGTTTAAATCCCGACTTCAATTTGTTGCTGTCAGATACGAAAACAAAACAGAGCAATAAGGAGAGACAAGCACGACTGTCGTGACGTCATGGGCGTTCGACAAACTTCGGGTCTCTCCGCGTGTGGTCGGGTAGAGCT
>Ga0058701_10005645_pt1 | contig 10434 bp, 4 predicted proteins | sample AgamicOrMae_FD_97039 | JGI IMG/M metagenome (GOLD analysis project Ga0058701, IMG submission 97039) | Agave microbial communities from Guanajuato, Mexico - Or.Ma.e | ecosystem: Host-associated > Plants > Phyllosphere > Phylloplane/Leaf | place: Guanajuato, Mexico | collected 2012-06-04 | reverse complement strand
TTAGTACTTGTACCGTATAAATAACAACCAATAACTGTTTGGAATCACCCAAATATCTTCATTTCTATCTGCGTTTGCCAAAAGCGGCATGACCTCACTCCAACAGGGTCAAAACGGTCAAACCCCGACTGAAACTGAAAGCAGGCCTGGCGAACATCGAAACAGCTGATTGTAATTTTACATTTAATCGTACCCCATCCCATGAAAGCAGTTATATAGACTCAAAATAATCTAAATAATGAATTTGACAGAGTGATTAGAAGAAAAATGGGTGTAAAATATCTTAATTATTGATAAAGACACTGGAACTACTTGCCTCCGCCAGGCCTGAGGTTACGCTGGGGCGACCGTAGGTATGAACAGTCTTCTACTGTTCATACCGTAGGCTAATCAGAGGCTAATGGACGATGCTAAACAAATGTCTCAAGTTTCGGTTACTGCCGCTAGATGGCCAACTTATCGTCAACTTGAACGCGCTTGATTTGAATCTAGCGGGGAAAGTGCTATTACGGTACTACTGAACAATTTCGCGTAAAGACGTAAGATTAGTATATGTTAACGTTTATCACCGTTAGCGTTAGATATCTGAAATGCAAAGGGGAGATCTAAATAATAAATTGTCTTCTTGTTCTGGGTTGAAAAATAAAAAGCAGGAGTCTCGTAACACAAAATGATTTAATGAAAACAGGAGATCCAGATTCGATATAGTCTCAGAACCCTCTATAGAATAGCTGACATATCAAAAAGGTTATAGAGTTAACTAGAGGCACAAAGGATTATTATGAAAAACAATGAAAAAGCAATGGTGCACCATTGCGTAGGAGATTTTGAGGGTGAGATGTATTAACAAAACGAAAAGAGAAGTCGTTCACACTATTTGCATATGGCACCATTCATTTATATACATACTGTACATATGTACATATAGTTATTTGCCCTCCTTAGTGGAAGAAAACGTAACAAGTATTTCCCGAAAAAGTATACTCATTTAAAGATAAATCCAGTAAAAATGGAAGAGAGAGGGCGTCATAACAATTTCTGGCGGTCATCTTGAGCACACATCAAATGAAACCTTGATGTTTTAAAATGAAACGAAAAAACTTAATGATACTACGTGCGATGTATCAATGACGGAAAAAACCAAAGCTGTAAGACAAATAGATGTCTTTCACACGTCTGAACCATAATTGCCGTCACCAGTCTTCCTTTAACTTTTGTCGCAAATTTAGCAAGGTTAGGTTTAGTAGGTTTCCGGTCAGCTTCAATTAACCCTTGCTTAGAAATAGCCTTTACTTGGCCGTGCATCGCGGTAAGCAAAGTCCCCAACTTTAGACATCCTTTTTCCGTAAAGTCTAATTTCGTGTTAAATTAATTTAAGATAATCTTTCGAGCAGCCTTAGCGGAATTGAGATTTGGGTAATGAAAATCAAAACATATTGTAAATTTTAGACATTCAATGGAAGCTTTTTTGCGGTGAAGTTGTTAATTGATCCGGATTTTTTAAAAATGTATCACTCTAAATACCGGTCCTCCCGGAGTAGTATAATGCCCAGTCCACGACACTAATGAACACGTAAACACGGAATTCAGCAAAAAAGTTTCGCTTTGAGCATTCCTCAGAAAGATAACATAGAGGAATTTCCACCGAAAAATATCGAATCACCCAACATAGAACTGTTAAACACCAAGAACTAAAAGTCAGTTGATATAGTGCCCCCCTCCGTTAGTAATTTCTTCGTCAGTTCGGAAGACTCAACACAAATCAGAGCAACATACGATGGTATCTCCGAAATCAAATTAAGTTGAAAACATTTTGGAATAGTTCGTAATTGACGCAACTCCGCTCGGACAGTAGTATCTGTTTTGCGTGAAACAAACCCAAAGAAAATAAAACTAAGGAACCCTGTGAGTCACCAAGAAACGTAGTCGGCCACCTCTCCTTTAACAAACGAATCGAATTAGTTTTGGACCCTATCCTCATCTAATACTAAACATTTAAATTATCATCACAAACGGGAAAACACACAAGACATATTACGCAACATTCTGCAGACAGATCAAAGATGATACCCATTGGACCATAACATGACATTCATAACACTCAGAGAGACAACGTATCTTGAAAGTTTTTAAACTCTTGGTTCTTTGCACATCAAGTAAGAATTCACAGTAACAAAAACAACGCTTTGACACAAACTCCATGTAAAAATAACCATTACAGGACAGTTATATATGTTATGTACAATATTTGTGTAAAAGATGTTAACATCAAATTTGGCATTGCCTCAAGAACAATATACTTGGCACTTAGTATTGAAACAACAACGTAATTCTTGTAGCCGTGTTGATTTACATGTCGTAAAGTTAACAGGATACAAACATCTCACTATAATATGAACATTTAATATAATAACATATACTGCACGTTTCTCTCCAGATACCCACCTAACGTCCAATAGACGACCACCTAACTCTATCGCGCTCTGGCGCCCTTCCATTTAAGATAAAAAAGAGAGTATTCAACCAACAATCATTATTTAGGCACCGGGACATACTTCTTATTGACAACCGTGGTATTGCGCTTTCACTAAATAAAAGAACGCTCACTTGTCTTCTGATATGATATCATTATATTCGATAAGAACTCAGCTAATTATTCGATATTTCTTTCCAATCAAAATTCTGAGTCTAAAAGGAAATCTATTTTTGTAATGTACATGTAATTAAGTTAGCGTATTTAGGAGAAGACGATATTATCAGTTATTTAAGTCTTGTTGATAGCGCTTTTAGCTACAGACTATGAGATCTAAGCATCTGTACGTAGTATCTAATAGGATAAATACAAATTGTATAGACCCGGCTGTACGCCACCCAACGAGAACACTATCGTAAAAGACGCACGTCCGCGAAAACAAATCAAAAAGCCAAACAGAAAGTAACGAATGTTTTAACAATATAAAATCAACTTTAAACCAGTTAACTGCGCGATAAGTCAAGTAAAGATTTGCTTATGGTATGATCCAAAAAGTTGGCATTGCAACACTCTCGTTAGTTTTCCGAATTTTCGTAACCGTCTTCCTAAGCATATAATTTTGCCTTCAGAAAAAAGTGATTAAGGGTACATCGACATAGTTTCTTGTGCACGACATGAAAAATTTAGCGCACAAAAGAAGAAGCGAGTGCTCCGTTTAATAAGGGGTTTTACTCCGGATCTATCAGCTTTGACCAAACAGCTCTCAAAACTGCTCAGCGGGTTTCCAATCACCAGGGAGATTTTAGGCCAGCCGCTTCTCTTCTGCACAGAAGTCAGTCCAAAGAAAACAGCATCCTATTTTATTTTACTATTTCATACGATTGTCTGACGTCGTCCCTCCAAGAATCGCAGTTAACAATGGAAATGCAACAAGAAAGACGTTGCTAAAAACCGGCCAAAATGTGGTTGCCTTCGTATCGCTAGACAGCACCACACTGCCGATCGAACTAGGTTTGTGCGGTTCACTTCAAGCTAGACGCTTGAACTACCGGTAGTCTAACTCATTGATCGATTACGACACCGAAAGATACGCCTCACGTCTTATTTTAAGAGAACTAAGCTGTCTGAATCATTAGAATAACAAGGCTCTAAAATGTACTGAAAACGTACTGTACTGAGAGTTCCGGGCCGGAGCCGCAGATAATGTCTAGCTACTTTAACGGTGATTTGAGGAAGGAGCTGGGTGCTGATTTGCAAAGGTTCACAGCACTGATTCATTTCAGTCGTTTACATAAATATCACAGACTGTCGGGAGCCTGCACGTCGCGTACTGAATACGTAACAAGGCGAAACATGACTTTAAATAAAGTTGAGATACTCAACATGACATGTCAACTACTTATTGAAGACGTTTGTGTAAAACGATAACCGTTGACCAATGGTAACGTTACAAAATTTTGTAGACACCTATGGCATCGGATATCGGCACCAGATAGAGTACGTACAAGTACCTATAACATCTCTTTCGCTACTTTCTGCTACAGTAAGAATTCAGTCATTGCGGTGGGCATGTCACGGAAGAGACGACATGTCACAATTCGGCGAGGCGAGTACACATACAAATGTCCGTCATATTGTCCAAACTTGCACTTTCTCCGCGACGACGCACCAGTTGGTGTGGTCGTAGTACGACGAGATGATGTGCAAGTTCTCCACGTATCTCTCGATCAGCTGGTCCAGCTCGCCCTCGCGAAACACGTGGTAGTAGCGGTGGTAGGTGATGGCGCCGCCGTCGGACGGGAGCGAGTCCTGCGACGTGGACGCGGACAGGGACGCCGACGGCGACAGCGACGCGGACGCCGCCGACACGGACGCGACCGCGGCGGCGGTGTCCAGGGGCGCGCCCCGGGACGTCGGCGCCCGGGGCGGCAGGGCCGCCTCCTCGGAGGACGAGCGCCCGTCGCAGCGCGCCATCCGCCGGTCGGCGAAGCGCACGTCGCGGCTGCAGTCCGAGGCGGCGTCGCTCGACTCCATCGTCCCCAGCGAGGCCGTGCTGCCGCCGCCGCCGGTGCCGGCCCGCCGGGAGTCCGACAGGTCGCCGCCGTCGCTCGACTCCACCGAGCAGCCGGACCGCAGCTGGGAGACCAGCGGGGGCGGCTGCGGGGCGGCGCCGGCCGCGGAGCCCGCCGGGCCGGCCCCCGGGGCCGCGGCCGCGGGCGCCTGGGGCGACACGGGCGTCGCCCGCAGCGACGACAGCAGCTGCGTCGACGAGCCCACGTTGCGCGCCAGGTTCGCGACCACGTCCGCGTCGCCGTCCGCCTCCGCGGCGCGGCTCAGCTCCTGGAGCTCGGCGGTCAAGCGGCTCAAGCCGGCCAGCTCCTCGCTGAACTGATTGAGGAGCGGCTGCGGCGGGGGCGACGGCGGCGTGGGCATGGGCGACGAAGCGGCGGCCGTCTCGCGCCGGTAGCGCTCGATCTCGCCCAGCAGGCGCTCACTCAGTTGCTCGGCGAAGTCGGCGAGGTGTCGTCGAGCCGTCTCGTCGCAGGGTGCCGACGTGGACGCCGCGCTGCCGTCGGCCGGGGCGGAGTCCCGGTTGACCGGCACCGGATCCAGGGTGGGGAACTTGAAGATGCATTGCTGGCGGGCGCGCGTCGACGGACTCGCCGGGATGAGCGCCTTGGGGACCGTGGCGGAGGGCGGGGGCGCGGGGGGAGGCGACGGGGACCTGGACGCGTTGGCGCCCCCCTCCGAGGGCCCGGGCGGCCGCCGCGTCGGGAGGCTGATGACGCTGTCCACGCTGTCGGGGCTGCTGACCCCGCTGGAATCCGAGTCCACGTCGTCGGTCTCGGGGTTGAAGAGCTCCAGGGAGAGGAAGGGCGAGGGCTGCTGCACGATCACGTCGGAGCCCGAGTTGGTGGGCAGCGACGCTCGCCGGACCACGGAGAACAGCGCTGGGCCTGCAAAGCATTCATTTCCATTACCTTCACACTACAACAATGATGAGCAATTACATATTTGTGCGACGTTGTTTTCTGGACCCCAAGATTTAAGCCACTCCATTGAATGTCCGTCCTCGAGCAAATATTCCACTAGCATTCCAGCCATTCGGTCAGCCAGCGCAGCGTTGACTACAACCTTCCAAATTTACTAAAAACAAAAACCGTTGAGGCGAATTCTTCGTTGAATTCAAAATTTCTAAAGATCTGCGGAATCATTTAGTCACATTTTCCAAAAAATTATTACTTGAAAGTTCACCTAAAAGCATACCTTGTCGTTGACGCACCAGGAAGCGGGCGTTCATAGGTCGTTCGCCAGGGCCTAGGAGCACTGGCCCGATGCTGCTTCCTCTCTTGATTTTGGGGTCGGGGCCCAGGGCAGTCAGTGGCAGGGGCACAGTGGAAGGCAATGCCTGAAAAATTGAAGCACTTATTAATACTGTCGTAACTCAGGGAAAACCAACGACGAGGCTGCGCAGCAAAGCAGTACGGCTCTGAAACCGTGAAATCGCCTCAGGCAATTCAAAGTTATCGTTTGTGTGCGAAATAATCTTCACTTATGTTGTATTTTAACTGATAATTTAGAGCCTGTATTTTTACCGAGAGAGTTTTTGAGAATACGATAACAGTAAGGATACATGGGTCTATTGCGATATATAAGATAAAAAGAAAAAAATAATAAAATAAATAAAAATAGAAAGATATGTAAGATATCACACAGATGTCGTTTCCTGTAAATACGAAAAAATAATTTACTGGTTAAAACATACGAGAAAACAACTTGAGGAAACATACGTTGAGGTCTTGTTCTAGAAGCTTGTTAGCTCTTACTGGAGATTATTTCCTGATTTCGACGCGATGTATTTCCTTCAAAACCGGAACTCTCCAGACCGCTATTTTTTACTACATATTACACAGAGCTCGGAGAGGTAGAATGTTTTCCGAAAAATGTGAATTTCTTGTCTACCTGCGATGATGGTGGTGATGTTTGAGGTGGTGGAGGCGAGTGCTTCAAAAGAGGCGACGGAGGTACTTTCGGCGATGTAGGTCCAGAATGCAACTGGATTTTCACCTGATATCAACAGACAGAGTATTAATCACAGAAACGTTTGAATTGATCCGAGCTTTAGAGGAAATCGCTTACGCAACAATATCTTTTGGAGGATTTTTATATCTGAACCTGAACTATGTTGGTCGTTCTAACGAATGTTGTTGTAGCCCAAAAAAATATGTATTAAAGGATGACTTAAATAGAAATTAAGAGTCGTGATAAATGGCTTTAAAAGTTGTTGGGGCCTAACGAGATCAATAATAGAAATAGATATTAAGGGTTAATTTTCAAGTTGAATTGTCTAGGGAATTCCGTATACGAAACGTAAGGTAGTTACCTTGAAAGATGAGAATAATTTATTAGTTTCTAAATTGGGGCAAGCTCTAAAATTGTTACACAAGAAGCTCTCCTTTTTCACAAGCGTGAAAGTCCCGTTCTCCATGATACGAGCTGCCAAAAAGTGTCTGACATGTTAGTTGGGAGAAACTGACCTTAGGTGACGTGGGCTGTGGTGATCCAGGAGAGGGCGTTTTTGGCACAAAAATGACTGACGCGAAGCTATCTTCGCTGTCCACACTTGTATCGCTCTGGAGGCTGCTGTCCTTGGAGCTATCGGAGCCGTCCTCCCGCGAATGGCGGCGGCCCCGGGAGTCCTCTGCCGCCGCCGCCGCAGCCGCAGCAGCCGCCGCCGCAGCGGCCGCCGCGGACACCAGCGGCGTCTGGAGCGGGGCTATGGGGGGCGGCGGGGGCGGGGGAGGCGGGATGGTGACGGTCGGGGCGGCGAACTCCCCGGGAGAGGTCGGGGCCCCCGACGTCCCGGGCTGCTTCCAGCCCTGGAGCATCCGGACGAAGCCGTTCTTCAGGGAGGTCGCCCCGCTCACGGACGTCGTCGAGCTCTTGAGCTTGCTCGTCAAACCCATCTTGAGGAGTTGGAAGCGCCTCGCAGCGGCGGCGCTGAACAGCGTGTCCCTCAGCGAGTCCAGGGTGCCTCCGGCTGCGGCGGCCGCCGCGGCCCTCCGGTACATGAGCTCCTCGTTGAGGGACGCCTGCTTCTGGATGTTCTGTCTGACGCGCTCCTTCTCCCGCAGCCGCTCCGTCGACATGAGCTCCTCGTTCATGGAGCTTTGCTTGAAAACGTTGTGGCGCGCTCTGGCGGCCGCCGTGGGCGACTTGCCGAAGTCCGGCAGCGCACGCACCAGGTTGCGCATCGCGGTGGCGCGGTCCCCGCCAGCCGCCTCGGCCTCCTCGTCGCACATAGACTGCTTCTGCTTCACCAGCCGGGGCTTCAGCGCTGACAGGGAGGACGACGACGACGACGGGGGCGGCGGCGACGGTGACCTCGACGGGGACCTCGTGTAGGGCGGTGGCGGCGACGAGCCGACGGACGGCGACGACGCGCACCGCACGTTGATGGCGAGCCCGTCCTGGGGAGCCATGGCCGACAGCGACGACGACGACGACTCGGGCTGGCCCGCCAGGCTGGCGGCGAGGGTCGGTACGCTGGAGCGCGAGCGCACCATCGCGCGGGCGTCGGCGGCCAGGATGTCCGTCAGGGACTTGGACTTGGTGGTCGGGCCGCTGCCGGAGTCCTCCTCGAGACGGCGCAGCTCGATGGGGAGATCGCGCGCGTCCCTCGCGTCCTCGCAGCCCTCCGGCTCCGCCCGGCGCGCCGCCGCCCACCACGGCGTGCGCTTGCCGCCTGCGAGCTTCTGCAGCGCCCGCCGGACGAACGAGTAGCACGTTTCGTTGGGAGAGGACAGCGACGACGAGGAGCGCGACGCGGCTAAGGCACGGCCGGTGGGGTCCAGCGAGCGGCCGCGGCTCGTCCGGTGACGCGACCGGATGCGGAAGCCGCGCCCGCGCCGACGAGGGTCCAGGGGGTTCACGGCCGCGCACCCCGACTCGGAGTCCGACGTCTGCGGGCAGCACGCGTGGTACGCGGGCTGGGTCTCCTCGTCGCTGGTGGTGGTCGCGTCCAGTGAGAGCGGCGGGGAGGGCGACGACGCCCCGCCGCAGCTGGCCCGCTGGCTGCGCCGCTGCCGCTGACGGTGGCGCTGCCGCTGGCGCTGGGGCCGGTGCCACGGCACCAGCACGTCCTGGGACTCGAACTGAAACCACCACACCATCCCCGTTATCAAACCACACGAGCCAAGCCGCTTCCCACACAAGGGTCCACATCGAGCGTCGCTCCGCACGCATCTCACCTTCCTGTGTCTCTGCTCCATGGCCCACACAGTGATGATGAGCCGTCCTCCGATCCTGAGGACGCGAGCCAGCTCCCGCAGGGCCGACACTCGCCGCTCCGGCGTCGCGAGGTGATGGATCACAGCCACAGACAGAACGGCGTCAAAACATTCATCCCGAAATGGTAAGGCAAGATTGTCGCAAAGCAGCACCTGCGGCCAAGCACACTCATGTTCCACTCGTATTTCTTGAGGAAAATCACTCACAGAATTCTTGCGATGACACTCGCTCTCCCAACAATCATGCCACACGAAAGCTACAGTGATCAATAAAAGGTTGTCTAGGCCTTTCACTTTACTGCCACATATTTCACGATTGAATTTTTAAAGACTGAAGTCGGTGTTCTCGGATAACTGAAACCTAGTTCAAGTTGCATACCTCATTATTTTTCTCGCGTGCAACTTCAGTCAAGGCGTGACATCGGTCAGCTCCCACGACAAACACCGCAGGATTCACACTCAAATATTTTCCGTTTCCGCAGCCTGGAAAAAATAAAGTCTTGTTTTAAAAATACGAAAAAAATCCTACATTGATTTTCTTTAAAATATTTTTTCAGGCCAAGCCTAACTGGATATTATAAAAAAGAGCAAAACCCATGCATTCGTTAATTTTCAGAGTAGTTCGATCAAAAACCTTCCCAGTCGAAATCTTAAGCTCTCACTGAGCACTTTTATAGGGCCGTACTTTCTGTATCACGTGGCATGCGCCTCAAATTTCAAGGTTGATTTGTAAGGATGAGATCGATTTGAACCTAGTATTCAATGATGAGACAGGCTACAAATCACGCACCAACATCGCAGACGAGAGCTCCCGGCTCGAGGTCGTTGAGGAATTGTGCCACCCTGGGCCATGCCCTGTCGCCGGTGCCCCCGCTGGCCACGCCGCCGCCCGCCGCGCCCCCGGGCCCCAGGCCGCCCCGGCCGAAGCCGCCCCCGCCGCCGCCCCCGCCGCCGGCGCAGGGGCAGTGCCTGGTCCGCGGCCCTCCCAGGCCCCCGCCGCACCCGCCGCTGATCTCCTCGTACACCTCGTGGACGTACGATGACTCGAGGGCAACGCATCGCGCCTCACCAGCGGATGCCATCACAGCTGCAACGAGAACAACAATGTTGAACGTAACACTCTTCATTGCCGAGTTGACACTGCCGAGGGATCTAGACGCTTCCGAAGGAAAACTATGGAATCTCTGACCCTGACTTTGGCGCCATCTAGCGGCAGTAACCTGAACTGACAACCCTCTCGAAGTCGTTGAGTTGCCGGTTCGGGCTGCTGCCGCTAGTTGGCGCCAATATCAGAGTCTCGGATTCCAGTGTTTCCCTTGCCAGAAAACTCATCCACAGAATTTTATACTGTTTACAATTATTCAATACAAGTTTTAAAAAGAGGCCCACACTGAATTCTTGACTTCAAGAGTTAGAGTCCATGTGAAATCCGTGGTTATATCCATGCCGGAGAATCCATTCACTTAACCCTTAACAGCCCAAACTAATTGGAGTGATATTTAGCTTAAGAGAAATTTTAAGGATTTTTCCCATTAAGTTACGCAATTTTAAGCTTTAGAAAATGACTAAATTATTGAATCTCAGGTTTCCAGAGGGGTGATATTTTACTTCCATGTCAATGGAAGTATTGGCATCGTGCAAAAAATCGACTTCGAGATAAGACCGGATTTG
>Ga0058701_10005644_pt1 | contig 10434 bp, 5 predicted proteins | sample AgamicOrMae_FD_97039 | JGI IMG/M metagenome (GOLD analysis project Ga0058701, IMG submission 97039) | Agave microbial communities from Guanajuato, Mexico - Or.Ma.e | ecosystem: Host-associated > Plants > Phyllosphere > Phylloplane/Leaf | place: Guanajuato, Mexico | collected 2012-06-04 | reverse complement strand
TATGCGCTGAGATGTTGATGTTTATTTTCAGCCAACATGGATAATAGTCGATCCTGTTTGTACCTTCATCTTCTCGATACTGGTCCTCGTCACAACGTGTACCATTATTAAGGACACCATAGTGGTTTTAATGGAAGGTCAGTGTATACCAGGACTGATCAGTTGGTGAGAAATTAATACGTTTACGACTTTTACACTCTCACTTTCCACGCCGCAGGAATGCCAAGAGACGTTGATTTCAACGCTGTTCTACAAACTTTTATGAATATTGATGGAGTTGTCCGAGTACATAACCTCCGAATCTGGGCGCTGAGTCTCGAGAAAACAGCCTTGTCAGCTCACCTTGCGATCCGTGAGTACTTTCCTCTCAGGGGTTGGATTCTCCTCCTCTTGTGCTTCTTCTTTCGTCGACAAACTATGCGGAGCTAAAGCGGAGACGTGACCTAACGTAACCTAGTTAAAAATAATATTCTAACGATGAGGAACATGGAAAAAAATAGCAGTGGCAGCTAACGCGTCAATTGATAGGGCAGGTACAAATAATTTTACCACATTGCAAACTTTTTAGTAGTCATTGCTAACCTTAGATGTAGGTTCTAAAATGTTAGCAATGGGCGCTAAACAGACGAATTCGCTCAGTTGGTAGCCCTTGATAACTTATTAGAAGCTACAGCTAACGATAGCAATGGCTGCTGAATAGTTAGCGTCGGCTGCTAAACTTAATATCATATGATATATCAAGTAACGCGTTAGCTGCCACTGCTAATTATTTTATTCCGTGAAATATAATACGGATTACTTCTCGGCGGCAGTTACTGCCGTCAAGTAGCAAGCGGCATCGCTGGCTGGATGTAGAGTAGTGATTGCGGACTGATGAACGAGGCACGTGACCTAATCTAACCGTGGTAAATCAAACCAACGGTTCTACAGCCTTGTTCTTAATAATATCTCTGAAAATTAAGCCTGCCTTGGACACCGGATGTAGAAAAATCTACCTTTAATATTCAGTGTTCTGAAACCCTTGACTTGTTGCTGACCAAATCAACTTTCCTATTTTGAAAACATAACTCGTTACCAACGTCTCACAAGACGCATAGTTAATTTATACGATCCATATCTTTCTGGGCGAGATGATTTCGATTTTTACCGGAATAACAAATTATGTAGCCAATTTTGCGGAATACAGGTATATGGTTTTTTTCTTTCGATTTCTCCCCCAACTTGCCTGTGAACAGCATCTAAAACCGGCTTTATAGCTCGTGTTTTGTAGGGTCCCCCTCCCCATAGAAAAAAAAACACAATGAAACGTGGCATCCATTTGTAGAGGGGAAATCTAATTTTAAATTATGAAATATTTCATTTTTTAGGCTGGCATGATTTTTTTTTGTTAAAACAGCAAGATTTGCTCCGCTTGTAATCGGCGGAAATGATCTTAATAAGGGTGTCCGAACCCTTTTTTCCTTTCTTTTTTTTTTACTTTCCAAAATTGACTTCCTGACTTATGAGGTCCGATCCAAAAATACAACTGCGAGTTGTGATTTCAGCCTTGCTAAAATACATATAAAAATTCGATTTATTATGGGAAGGAAGGATGCCCACCACTAGGGGAGCGAAACATCGTGACGACGACCAAACTTATTGCAGATTTTTCTTAATCTGTTTTACCTTTCAGGTCCCGGAGTGAATCCCACTCAAGTATTGAAAATGGCTACGAGAAACATTCACACGAATTTCAACTTTTTCGAAATGACCCTACAAATTGAAGAATTCCACCCGAATATGGAGGACTGCACCGAGTGCAACGATACCAAAACAGCCTGAACTCTTTTGATGTTTAACATCAAAGATATTCGTTTTGTGAACTTTTTCATCGTTAGTCCGTTAAAATTGTAAACGCATTCGAACGCGCTCATCGCGTGTTTTAAATTTGTTGTTATAAAATATAGTTATTTTTCGGAACCGTGTCGGATGGCGAAAATCTTTGATGTAAGTCGAAAATGTGTACATATTTGGCTACTTATTTATTTTTGTGTGTAGGACGTGCCTTGTGATGTTCAATCGTTTAATATTCGGTCATTCAGACGATATTGTTTGTATGAAATTTTCTTTAAGATGTGCGCTCTCTTTGTTATCGTTTGTGTATAGTTTTTTCACTTGTTTTACGAAAGAAAGTATTGTTTTTCTAAAACCTGTTAAGGCAGATGTAGCCAATCAGCTTGACGGTGGAGAAACTTTTCGCGAGACGAAATCGAAATCAGGTATTATCATTCCATTATTTATGAATTTCATCTATCATTACGTAAAGGCCTGCTGAGCGACAGAAAGGGTATTGAAATAACGAACTGTTTGTTGTTCAATTTTGATTATTTTTTTTCGAGTGTAAGAATTTATCTGTCACCAGGATGTCTGTTTCCCATACGTTGCTATTTGTGTAATTAAAAATTGATGTTACGCACCTAAAAACGAAACTAAAACGCTATGAAGTTTTGTTTATCGTCTACTAAGATATGATTTTCTTATCTTGATCAATTTAAACCGGAATTTCGAGACAGAGTTTTTGTGTCGAGTGATAACATATCTTTTGCGGATGTTCCGTCCTCGCTGATTTTCTGTGAGGACACTGCTTGGAATGCACATTTACCCTATGATAGGCGGCTAATGGCAAGTCTTTGTCGAAGAACATTAGCTAGGGCTTTGAAAATATATGCTGTGATTTAACTTGTGATGTACCAAATGAAGCTCAGTAGCCTTGTATTCGTAACTGACTGAGCAATTACATGTAATTTGAAACTCAAGTTTGGTAGGAATATTGTGGAAATAAACGTTTCCGCAAGACTGCCGACGTCCGTCGACTTACTTCCGAACCTTTATTAAAAAAAAGAAAGAAAGAAAATAAAATCTTTCTTAAAAAAAGGGGGGCAGTTTCTCAAAGTCCAATATCGGTATTGCCAGGCTTGCTCAAGATTCAAGATTCGAAGGTTGCACCTCGCTTTAGGACTAAAGGGGGAGCAGCAGAGACTGAGAGGGAGCGAGACAGAAAGAGAAGTGTTTGTAAGCGTGAAAAGTATATTAAGGACTGAAACATACCGAAATTCTAGCGGGGAACGGTCATTGCCTCTCAAGCAAACAAAAAGTTAAGTTTCCATATCCACAACAGATCATTTGTCGAAACGAAAAACGAAGGTATCCTAGTATATGCACGACACTAGAAATATTCCTAACCGTAAAAAATGGGACTTCCTGTTGGTGAGCATGACGTTAAGGGGCTACGATGCCTATTTGTTGGTTGCAAAATGCGTTTCTGAAACCATACCAAACTGTGATTTTAAACTGTTCTGATGTTATTTATAACGTATCTGGACTCTTAGAGCCATTCCAAAATAACCGCGAGAGCTGAATCCATCGTGGCAAACTTTCCGTCGAAATGATGAGGCAAATCTGGTCGCAGTTTAGAATAAAACGAATGAAAATTCTTGAAAGTAGTTCACGACCGGTGTTCTTTTGGTTCGTATTTTGTTTATTTCTGAAGTTTTTACACAGAAAGTTTAATTATTTTTAATATAGCTTTAATTTACACATATTCGGCGATTCAAATGAACAGATTGCCTGCCAACGGGCGTGTAAAAGCCTTGGTTAATGTTTTGTACCGATATTTGGTTAAAAAATTACTTGGTAGGTCCCGATTGCAGTCATTCAGATCAAAGAAAAATGAAACAATGACAACAACCAAAGATGCATTGAACTAAAAGACAGGGGAGGGGGGGTTTGGAGTTCGTTGGTGCAGATGGCGCTTTTGTGCGTAGCAAAGGGGTAAGGGCAAAGGGAGGGGAAGAAGGAGGAGACGAAGAGAGGCAAAATCTGTCCCAAAGATCTGAGTCCAGTTCGGCCAGTCCGAAATATTTGCACGATCAGTGCAAAGCAAGCGTAGGACGCGAGGTGTTGCAACATTTATTGAAAGCCGCGTAACGGTTAAAAAGTGCGCATCCATCGTCGTGCAAGTGCAACACCTGGTCATTAGTGTAGTGAATCCCGCCACACCCGTTCGGACGTCCGTAATCCTCAGCTATCTGAGCAAGTGAGTATTCTACAAATCGATCTGAACTTACGTTTTAGAGCTATGAAAAAGAAATTGCCGCAACTTCGCAAGGTATTCTTCGATTGAGAGAAATTGTGCGTGGTGCCATTTTACTGTTCCCTGAAACCCTCCGAAAAAGTTTGGAAATAATTAACTGCTATAATTTCTGGGATTTAAAATATTATTTAATTTTTGGTACATCAGGTTTTTGTCTAGTTATCTTCTTGTTATTTCATGTTCTGCAAAGCTTTGATTGGTTTATTGGATACCAAAGTGCTGCCGATGACCCATTGGACCCAAACTGTTTCTTGCGAGTCTTGTCGCTTTTCAACTTTTGTTACACAACTTTACTTTGACAATCGAAGTTCGATTCAAGCTTGTAATTCACGCAATATCGCAAGTTTAACGTCAATAATGTACGTGTCTTAGGCTACAGTATCGCTAGTATCGGTAAGTTTACCTAGTAAAATGGCACCTCCTAAACGCATCTTTACGTCATGGCTTTCGGTTTGTCGTGAGTTTGGGCATGACCTAAGTCAATTTTTAAATGTCTTTTCAAGACTTCGGCAACCATAAACCATCTTATTTTGCGGCCTTAACGTGCCTCTTTCGGACTTGGTGTTCAGCACAAACTATCTTTTATCGATCAGTCTTTATATATAACGCATACACAGTGTACAAGTCTTAATTCCGTTTTTCTGTTATCACTGATTTTCTAAATTAAATGCACGATTAACAAATTTTCATCTGGGTTCTCGTTGAATTGGACATTTGAGATCGCCTGACTTACCCCAAAGGTACCAATTTTAGAATGTTTTTGAACGTGAAAGTGGTCAGATAACCTAGAACTTATCACATATTACCTGGTTGTCAACGACCTTCAGAATAAATCACTGGGGATCCAGAATAAATTCCAATCGGTGTAAAATTTGCTGGTCTTGTTTGGTTGACAACTCCCAGGCTTACTCCAAGGGGTGGTGCCACCTCTGCCATTTTAGAATACTTAAATATTACAGGCTTTAAAGCTGTTTACAGTCAAGTTGTTTAACAGATATCTGTTTTTCAGCGTAGGTAGATCATAATGTAAATGTAGTTCCTGTTTTGTCACGTGGTTAGGCAAACGATACACGTAAGTCATGCTGGTTGCCTAACTTTTGGCAGTTTGAGCTGAATCACGAACAGAGTAACAACCACACTCGCGTAACACACCAATCTGTACTTTATCCTAGTAATTAATCATTCAATCAAACTTCAGCCCCCAGAATAACTGATTGGGGTTAGTACGTCTGTCTATGCTATGAGAATTTCGAACGGGCGCTTCCTGAATGGCAAAGCAATTGGATTTATGATTTTTGGACATAAGTATTTACTTCAGCCGAAGCAAGGGCAGGTCAAATGCTTTCATTTAAATGAGGAAATGATGTAAAAATGGCCAAAGAGCGAAATTTTATAATTAAGATCACGTTTTAACACTTTATGAAAAGTCACTCGTGTATGCTACATCGAAATTTGCCAAGCAGCAACTGAAACTTGAACTGATATCACAGCGAAGGCCTATACAGCAGCTACAGTGTTTAAAGAAATTAAACAACAAGCTTTAAACTACCAACGATAGATATTGGGCCTTCTAAGTGGACTTCAACGCAAGAGAAAGTTGTTTATTACAGTTTTTCTAGCAGATGAGATTCTCCCTACTCATTTTCTTTACCAATATTTAGCTGTAACAATTTTGTTCAGTGTTTACATTATCTTTAGATCTGTATTCACCATTACAGCTTAGATATCAACAATTGTAAATTTATAATAGTTTCCTGTGAGCTTACCGGAATTCTAATTTTTCATTACTTTAAAGTTTGGTCAATTCTTTTCGCGCGCCCTCGGCAAGGACGCATTTATATGGGGAGACTTGAACGCACGTCATGAGGGCAAAATGACTTAAATGGGAGTTTGCGTCAAAATACACCCTGTATTGAATTTTACGGCTCTTGTCGACAGGTCGGAGGGAATGCTGGAGAGATTAAAGAACCCTTGAGCGCACTCTACCCAAAAACTCGCCATGGATTGCAAGAAGAAAAAAATGAAGTTATCGCCGAACTGCCGAGCCAACGCCAGCTTCTTGTCGGCTATGACGTTCTTCTGGACGCTAACTTTACTCAAGAAGGGACAAAAAAAGGAATTAGATATGACTGATCTCAGCCCGCCGCTAAGAGAACACACATCGCATCTCCTGGGCGACGTATTCGAGAAAGAATGGAACAACCAAATAGCTTTGTATCGCCAAAAGAAGATCAAGTACCCCAGTCTTTTCAAGGTCATCATTCGCGTTTTTGGCTGGAAAGCGGCTCTTTTCGCTGTTGGATACTGCACCCTGGAAATGGCTCTTCGTTTGGGCCAACCTCTGCTCTTAGGCAGATTGCTCAACTACTTTTCCGATGAGGGCGAAGTAACGTTCAACGAGGCTTTACTGTACGCCTCCGGAGTCGTGCTGTGCATCGGCTTGAATCAGGTTACTTTCCATCCCTACATTTTGGCCATCGCGCACACAGGGATGAAAATGCGCGTCTCCATCTGTTCCCTAGTTTACCGCAAGTGTTTACGTTTGAGCGCTTCCGCAACGAGTAAAGTGAACGCAGGACATGTTATAAATTTGTTAACGAGCGATGCTAGCCGGTTTGACTATGTGTTGCTTTTCTTGCCCGATACCCTGACCGGTATCGTTATCACGGGTATCGCCTTGTACCTGATGTGGATCAAGGCAGGGTCAGCCGCCGTCGTCGGAATCGGTATACTGTGTCTGTTCATCCCCGTCCAAGCCATGCTAGCCAAGAAAACGTCGACGTTGAGGAACGAAGCGGCCGCCAGAACGGACGAGAGGATAAGACTCATGAATGAAGTCGTCGCTGGAATCCAGGTGATTAAGATGTACGCCTGGGAGAAGCCATTTGAGAAACTGATTTCATTTTTACGGAGAAGAGAAATCCAGGTGATCCGGAAGAAGTCGTATGTGATCGGGTTCCTCATGTCGTTCACATCGTTTTTAACGAAGCTCGCCTTGTACGCCAGTGTAGTTACCTACGCCCTGATGGACATGCCTTTGACAGCTGAGAACGTGTTCGTCATGACGCTGTACTTCAATCTCCTCCAAGAGAGTTTGACCCTGTACTTTCCCATGGCCATCACCAAGTGCGCGGAGTGTGGGGTGGCTATAAAACGGATCCAAGGATTCCTTATGCGAGAGGAGGCTTCTGAGGCGATCCACAAATACGAGCACATCAGCAAGTCGGACATCGTGTTGAAACGAGCTTGCGCCAAGTGGGATGTCGACCAACCGGAGAACAGCCTGGATAATTTGAACATCCACATCACTGCTGGATGCCTGACTGCCATCGTTGGACCTGTAGGCTCTGGTAAGTCTTCTCTGCTGTACCTCCTCCTGAAAGAACTACCTTTGACGGGCGGAACTGTCGATCTCAATGGAAGAGTGTCGTACGCGTCCCAAGAAGCATGGCTGTTCAACGCGACGGTCCGACAGAACATCCTCTTTGGGTTGCCGATGGACAAGAAGAGGTACAGGGAGGTGGTCCGGCGATGCGCTTTGGAATCCGATTTCCACCAGCTCCCTTACGGCGACAAGACCATCGTTGGCGACCGGGGACTGTCCTTGAGTGGAGGGCAGCGAGCTCGAGTCAATCTGGCCAGAGCAGTTTACCGCCAAGCGGACATCTACCTCCTCGATGACCCACTGTCTGCTGTGGACACCCACGTGGGTCGACACCTCTTCGAAGAGTGCTTCTGCACCTTCCTCGCCGGCAAAACCGTCATCTTGGTGACTCACCAGCTTCAGTACTTGAGCGCCGTCAAGCACATAGTCGTCCTCGAATCCGGAAGGGTGACCCACCAAGGATCGTTCGCCGAGCTCCAGGCCATGGGACACAAACTCCTCCAAGTGCAGCACAACAAGCTAGAAAACCAGGATGAGGACGACTCCGACGTGACCAGGAAGCAGTCCATCCGCAGCGTGCTGTCCGAGGACATGGACATGCAGTGCAGCGACGAGATGAGAACGACGGGCAAAGTGAAGCTACAGGTGTACGGCTCGTACCTCACCGCAGCCATGAAGTGGCCCTTCCTCTGCCTGGTATTGATGCTCTTCCTCATGTCTCAGATCTCCGTGAGTGCGAGCGATTATTGGCTGTCTTTCTGGGTCGACCTGGAAGAGCAGAAGACCACGAACAGCACGCTTTTCATTCTCGGAACGATGGACCGCGAGAAATGTATCTACGTGTACACGTTCCTGACGGCGATGCTGGTCTCGTTTGTCATCCTCCGCACCTTCGCCTTCTACTTCGCCTGCATGCAAGCTTCCAAACGTCTCCACGACAACATGTTCGCCAGCATCTCTCGAGCCAAGATGTACTTCTTCAATACGAACCCGTCCGGAAGAATACTAAACCGCTTTTCCCAGGACATCGGCATCATCGACGAAATCCTCCCAGAAACCCTGCTCGAGTGTATCAAGGCTGCTTTGCTGACTGCTGGAGTGTTCATCGTCGTGACTGTCGTCAACTGGTGGCTGACTATTCCGCTCATGTGCATGATGGGGCTGTTCGTGATGACGCGCCAGTACTACGTCAAGACTTCGCGAAGTTTGAAGCGCTTGGAGGGTATGACGCGAAGCCCGATCTACACCCACGTGAACGCTTCGTTGCAAGGACTAGTGACCATCCGCGCTATGAAGGCGGAAGTGGAGCTTCGCCGAGAATTCGACTTCAAACAAGACATAAATTCCTGTGCCTGGTACTATAACAGGGGAGTGAACCGAGCCTTCGGCTACTTCCTCGACTTGATCTGCTGGTTCTACGTGACGGTCGTCACCTTCAGCTTCCTCCTGTTCCCCGTCGACTTCATGGGAGGTCAAGTTGGTTTGGCTGTGACTCAATCTATGGCCCTCGTCTTTGTTTGCCAGGTAAGCACTTTGAACTCGATTGCTCCAACCGATAATCTTTCCTTTCCAGACGATAGTTCTCACCTTTCCCCCAACCGTAACTCCATCTAGCTTGGCCGCGATTTTATGGAATTTACATTCATAAAGTAATTAGAGTAAAACAGGGTAGACCTCTAGAAGCAGGGAATGCCACTGTCAAAAATTATAATGAAGGGACAAAAAGGAGGGGGGAGGTTCTACAGCATTAACCCATAACAGCCCAAAGTATCTGGAGTGAAATTTAGCTTAGGAGAAATTAAAAGGATTTTTCCCCTAAAAAATACGCAATTTTAAGTTTTGTAAAATGCCTTAATAATTTAATTTCAGGTTTCCTGGGGGGGTCATATTTTTTGAATTGTGGCATTACTGAACTGACATGTGAGAAGATCCTCCAAAATATTTTTTTTTTTCTACTTCCGAACTGTATCGCTGGTTAGCGGTGGGTTAATATGATCTTAACACATCCCCTAAAGCACTGATTTCATTTCTGATTTAAGTATCAAAATGTTCAGGTTAAATTTAAATGCTTGACGCAAAAGGTAGAGCTGAATATTTTTTGGGTGTTGCCATTGACCCGACATGCATTAAAATGGGGAGACTTGAACGCACGGAACTCAACCTAATACATTTTAAATGGAGAAGTCGGGTCAATAGACACCCCCTATTTTTTTGTCTTCAATTTCGGGCTAGATGGATCTTTTCCTTGGGCCAGAAAGGGTGTTGCTATTGACCCGACATGCATTGATATACGGAGAATTCAACGCACGCAATCAACCTAATGCATTTTAAATGGGAGGTGACTTAAACGCACGGAACCCAGCCTAGTACATTTTTAATGGTGCAGTCGGGTCCATAATGTCCCCTTTCAGATTTTGAGCATTGTGACAAATTAGAGTTGATAACGATTTTTCAAGCCCGTAATGGAAATGTCCGATTTCAGTGGGGAATGCGGCAAAGCGCGGAGGTAGAGAACCAGATGACGGCTGTGGAGCGCGTTCGCGAATTTTCCAAAGTGGTTGGAGAGAAACATCTCTTAGAGACGCAAGCTCCGTCGCTGCTGACCCCCGGTTGGCCCAACAAAGGCGAAGTGGAATTCCGGAACGTGTCCCTCCGGTACAGTCCGACTGAGCCACCAGTTCTCAAACACCTCACTTTCAAGATCAATCCAGGAGAAAAGGTAAGTTTTTTAGCGATAGCTATATCCACATGAATCACTTGATCAGGATTAAAATGTTTGGAAGGCTACGAAATCTTTTACCTCTACGTTAATCTGTAGAGTTAAGCGATTGGTTTTAAGGCTATGAATTAATAGAAAGAACTTGCATGTGGTTCGTTGGCTCAGACGACGGGCCGTAACATTTTCCCTCGGTGGGGG
>Ga0058701_10005643_pt1 | contig 10435 bp, 7 predicted proteins | sample AgamicOrMae_FD_97039 | JGI IMG/M metagenome (GOLD analysis project Ga0058701, IMG submission 97039) | Agave microbial communities from Guanajuato, Mexico - Or.Ma.e | ecosystem: Host-associated > Plants > Phyllosphere > Phylloplane/Leaf | place: Guanajuato, Mexico | collected 2012-06-04 | reverse complement strand
GGTTGCCACAAGACCTGAAAATCCTGGAATGTCGGAATAAAATCGTGGTCAGAGAAATGTCGGAAAAAAACTTGATCCGAATAAAACTGTCAAGGATAAACCAAGCGCTGCGGGGGGGAAAAAATAACCCTGTCCTCTTCATAATCGGAAACGGCAATGACTGACTGGCTGAAAATATCGAGGAGATAAGAAAAAAGTGTCAATGGAATGGGGGAAATGTCAGGGAATTTGAAAATCGGAGTTTTGTGGCATCTGTACTTTAAAAAACCGACCGATCTTCATTTTTCTTTGCTTCTATTTTTTACCGAAAAAAATATACATCCTTCCGAAAGTCGGCACAAAATTGCTTTTCAAAACAGAGGAGAACACCCTTAAAAAAAGATGGGAAATGACCCTTGAAAAAGCCTTGGAAAATCTCTTTGGAAAATCGCCAGACGCTCTGGGTAAGTAATATTGCTCGACAAGCTCTTCGTAAAATTGCTCAATGTGTCTTACTTTGATTGCACTAGAGCACAACCCTTGCATCTTCTCAAATAGTAGGATACAAAAAAAAAAAAAGCTTAAATCGAAGTTCCACGGAAAGGACGCCTACAAAGTTTTGAAGAGCTGTCAAATATTGGTGTGAGGTTAAAAGGACGACCTCAAACTTGGAAGGCTTGGCTCACTATAGGGCGAAAACGTTCCGTTTTAACGCAGTGCCTACGGAAATTTAACAATTGACTAGTTGACAAAGAGCAAGAAGTGGTTGATATAATAAATTACAAAAAAGGAAACCTCGGGGGAAAAAAAAACACCGTAGTTTACTGAACTTCTAATACGAATTCGATAACGAGAAAACAATATCTAAGAGTTAAACAAGGTAACTGCAGATAATAATATATCCGAGCAAGGGACTTCATTAAAATAAATCTAAAACAAAATCCAGACTGCTGAAGATATCACGCAAGTCGGGTAACCAGCTAAGAGGCTTTCGCCAGTAACAACAAAGAAATTCACGCACTTATCATATAGTAATAAACTTTATGTCAATTTATTGATCATGGTATGTAATAACGTCATAACTATAAAACAGAAATTATTTTAGAAGCTGTACACTGCAAAATCACAAAATGCTTGTTTCACACGTGACAAATGCTCACAAAAAGCATCAGTCCTATGGTACAACAATCGCTCTTAATTTTTTTCTCACCTTTACGTACACAGAATATTGTAAGAAAGTCCTAGACGATTGGTGTGCGGAGAGCTTATGGACAGTCATCACCTTAATGATAGATCGCGTAGTACCATTCTGTATCAGTGGCTAATGTATACGCAATCGAGCTCAATATATCTTGAAAGAATAAATACAAGACCACCACGGAAATCGAAACATTCCACATCGATGTTTCGTACAGATCGATATCTCTAATCGAAGAGACAGGCAAATCGATAAGGGGCTGACTCAATCTCGAAATCCCGACGGTTCCCATGTAAAATACGTTTCAGTTTGCTAGCTCGACTTCACTGGAAATTTGAAAGACGACCTTTCCCACCTCTTGTGTTCCACCTTTCGTTGCGATGCCGGGGGCGAGGGAGGGGCAGGGCATCCAACCTAGCCGACCCTAAGTTACCTATCGTCAACAAGCATCAAGGTAAGTAGTACCTTTGAGTTCGTGTGGTTAAATAGCTTGTGGCTCGCTTCGCTACCACTCCGCTCGGATTTCACCAAGTCTAATGCCGCTTACTTCTCGCCGACAAGCGCCATCAAGCTTGAAGACCATCAGCAGGATAGCCAGCGTTTTTAGTTTACCAGCTTTTTTTGTTTTTTTGTGCAAAATTTCCTCTTCTTTATACCTCTTTTTTTTCAAGATTATAACAGAGCTAGAGGAAGGCCTCAATTATGAAATCGTATAATATACGATGTCAAAACTAAGGCGTTTCTCTAGCCCTGCTATGAACTTGAGGGAAAAAAAAAGAAAAGATAGAGAGGTATGACGGAGAGAAACCAATTTCTTTCGTTATTGGTTTTTTAAATCACTCAATGAATTAGAATGGTGAAGAAAATAAACCAAAAATGTTAACTATCGAACGATTTCATTAAATATAGAATGTGGAATTAAACTTATAGTTGGCTGTCTGATTTGCGAGAGTTTCCGAAATAAAATTTAGACGAAATACGCGGCTTGTTAGAGAGAAAAATCTAGGATTTCGGTCCTGATCTAAGAGTTTTAGGTTTTAGCACCACTCCACCGAAAAATCTTTAGGGGAAAAAAAGTTTGAAATAAATCTCAAGGTTTGTTGGCCACCCTGCCGTTAGGTTAAACAAAGGTAGAACACAAGAAGTGTAAACATCCCACCTCCGGACTTCAGAGTGTTAACCACCGCGTACACATGGGGAGAATCGGTACTTCCAATCACTGCATTACGGTAACAATATACAGATTGATATTACACACAGAGAGGCCAAGTGTACCACGTGACCACACCAAGCTTTGGATCCCAACCAATCAGCGAAGGCGCTGGATCCCAAACAATCAGGTCTGCGGAATTTCAAAGGACGGTTACAGTTCGCCCCTCTCTGTGTAACTAAAATCTCTCTAGGTCACAGTGTTCACTCTAAGAAGATTGAGTCAACCTCTTCATCTGCCCCTCTTCTCAGAGTACTCCTTGAAGATGAAAAATGCGCAACTGTACAGTAAGGGCATAGTTTCACCTTCCCGAACACGAACTCCTAGTCACCTCGGAGAAAAACCACGTAAAAATAGCACGATTAGTGTGCTTGTCAAGAAGCAGATAGTTAACTTGTTAGTCAGCTTCTTTCGGGTCATCGAGAAAGGAATTCCACGCTCGTTTTGAAATAATGTAGCTCAATACGATCTCCCTTGACTCGAACCCAACTACCCAAATAAGAAATAAGTTGTTTTCATAGAACAAAAAAGGTGCGTGTAAATTGGTCGCCTTGAACGGCTTATTGGTTCGGACATCGAGAGAGAAGTACGAGGCTTACTTGCGAAGATTGAACAAGAAACTATCTGACTTGGAAGTTATTTCAGAGATAAATGTGTAATATCACTTTTTACGAACAAAAAAAAAGGTGCGATTTAAATTGGTCAAGTTAACTTATTCAAGGCTAACAGTTTACAGCAAATTTTCGCTGTGAGAGATAGAAAAGAAAAATGGGCGGCGGAAAGTAGAGAGCCTCACAGTAAGAGAGGCGTTAACTGGCACGTCACCCTTGCATCTCACGAATCAGCGCACGGCGCGGGGATAAGTTGTCGCCTCTCTCCTAACGTGGCTCTCTAGTGGAAATGTGACTTTACATTAAAATACGTGTCTTGAGTCGGGAACTCATTTCAACGAAAATCCACCATACGCGACCTGCAAAATATATTTTTAACTCTACAATGAAAAATATGACTTACGATACACACTTGACATTAGTAGTGTTACGTGGCACTACGTGCGCGCCTGAGCGAGACAGGCGATAAGAGTGCGTCGTCTTCACAACGCAGGACCTGAGCTATCATCTGAATCGGGCAGAAAATCCTTCGTCCTATCCTCGATACGATGTAAAGCCTCCATACTTGAAGCAATTAATCTCAAATTATCTACTCCGGACAGCAATTGTCTGCAAACAATAACACAATGCCATTACTACAAAGAAACGCCCTCAAAAATCGAGAGACGCTGAAATCTATGGCTGCCACGTTGAGCCCAATTTTCCCGTACGATACATTTGGACTTTCATGGCAGCTCGAGTGGCAGAGGTCACTATTCGTGCCTCTCTGCTTTTCAGGGCTCTCCTGTACAGAAGTTTATATTTCTCCCAAAGAGCGTCGATTTATTTCATTATTCATGCGGAACTGTTGTGAATTGGCCGAGAGGATATTCAACGATTTTTCGACCACAAACAAAAAAAAAATATTTTTCAGGATACCAATGGCAGCACGCCGTTTGGGGACACAGAGCAAAAATTAGATAAGTGTATGACGTGATAACTAAAAGCCTATACAATTGTTGATTTAAACTTTTCTTGTTGAAAAAAAATATGAAAAATGAACTATTGTGAAGCCATGACCAGCATTTCTTTGAAAAAAAAAAATCCAAGGAAAAAAGTCCAATATCCTGATTTTTTTCTGGTTTTCTAGGTGCGCAACAACCCTGTTTAAATAGTCTGCAAACTGCTTTTGATTCAGTTTTGCTAGTTTTGGTCACGTTGAATGTCAGGTAATTTTCATCACGTCGGCATAAAGTGTATAGCAATAACTTAACATTTACACTGTACTATCGTTCTAATTTTCACGTCTCAGTAGTTTTCTAGAAACTTGCAAGGGGAGTGCTACAACTGTCCGCCCCAGATTTTGTTGAAACTTTCAGGACTGCAAGATAGCGGTGTGGAAAGATACCCAAGCCCCAAACTTGCAGCTGAAATCCATTTTTACTTCCTTAAAATTAGCGTTCAATACTGAACACAAAATCTTTCTTTTGATAGAACTTAAAACCAATAATCATTCCTTGTAGAACACCTAAAAGTAGCACCAGAGAGTGAAATTTTGAGGATTTTGCGATATTTCCAGCCGATCCCAAGATATTGGCAATATTCGTGTTTTACATTTTTTTGTTCAATTTTTAACGCAGTTTTCAAGGTAAGAGAAATGCATTCCCGCAGCAAGTTTTGGGCTTGGGTGTCTTTAAACACAACTATCTTAAAAGTTCTGAAATATTTCAAGATAATCGGAGGCGGCAAGTTAAGGCACTCCCCTGTTAGTATAAAAACTAACTCTTCCTTTACCAGTAAAGAACGAAGAGCTAGGCCCAAAGTGGGGTACGAATGTTTTTCGAGTTCTTATGAAAAGTATAGAAAAATAGTAACGGAAGACCAACGCGTTACTCTTCCCAATAACGATTGGTAACGAATCGTGTTTCCGAAACTGAAGTAACGTCAGATCACAACCTAGGACCTTTCCGTACGGTCATTATGAAAAATTACCTTAGGGAAGTTTCCGCGGTGGATGCTGCAAATTTAAGTTCCTCAGCATAGCGCTTCATCTGAGCTTCGTGGGTGCTGGAAGGACTCGCATACGAGGTCGATGGGCCTGACGCCCCTTCCCCCCCACGAAGCTCCCAGTTTTCCCGCTGCAAATGGGCTATTTCGGACTGAAACAAGACATCAGCATGTACTTAGGATATAGCGACAGCACAACTTGGCAATTTATGAGGCGATTGGAAAGTGAACTTACAGAAAGTGATTTTACTTCCTGCTTCAGTCTTGTAACAGTGTTTTCTGCATTCACTGCTCTCCTCTGCAAATAAGCAGACAACTGGTCAGGCAAAATTCAGGTCTCAGACACTGACATAGTAGTCAAAATACTTACAGTACAACGTTTGAGGTTGTCTTCAACCTGGCTCAAGGCCTTTTCTAGAGCCTTTGAATCTTCTGACTCCTTCGATCTCATTGATCTTAACTCAGCATACAGGGCAGAAGTTCTGTAAGAAATACAGAAACATGATTATCACCATTTCAGAATATTTTTTTTAGTAACAAAGAAAACTATTATTACCTTTTACATTGATCATGGTAGGCAGATCTCAGAGCTTCAATATTTCTTCTTAAATTTTCGTTTATTGCCTGTAACTGAAGAATAATAAACTATAATATAAAAAAAAGTACCACTTCAACAGCTGCCACATATGGAACCAGTCAAAAGATACAGCTTTGCAAATGAAAATAATTACCCTCTGTTCCTCGGTAAAATGTTCGGGAAAATCCATGGTAGTGCTATCTGGTGGTTGGGATGAATTGAGATGGCCTCCTCGAATAGGTCCATCAGATAAAAAATCAGGAAGACTCTTGGATACACTGGGTTGAGTCACATCTGCTTGTCCACCATTTGCACCCACACCACATCCTCCATCCACCCGAGGAAGATCAAAGGGTATGCCTTCTGCAGGACTCCTCAATTCAAAATCTGGAAGGTCTAACGGTACATTATCCACTCTTGAATTTCTACTCCTTGATGGTCCATTTCTTAAGTAAGATTTGAAGTCATCTGACTGGGGTGATACCCCACCAACTGCTTCTATTGGGCTGTTACAGTCTCTATTCACAGCAAAATCAGGTAGATTTTCAATAGCAACTGCTATGTTTGAAGGTCCACTATCTCGGAGGTAGCACTGTTCAACAACAAGGTGGTCTTGTACAAAGTCTGGCAAGGCTGAAGCCATCTCTGGATTACTTGCCAAATTTCTTGCTGATGAGTTCTGAGAATAATCTGAACAGCTAAAGCTTGCATCAGGATATGATGGACTAGTGTAAACTTTGGGCTTAGCTCCTGTGTTCTGGCTTCCATTGCAGGCATCACGATTCAGAAAATGCTTAAATGAAAATGGGTTCTCTTCTCGCTTAGGAGGATCCACAGATGCACCTGGAGGAACAAAACACTGTCAGTTCAGATCACAAACACACCATCCTCCCTGATATACCTAGATCTCAAACAGCTCAGATGTGGTGATATATAATGACATGAAAACTGTGGTACACAACCAAAGCCAAACGAAAAAGTGCTGTCAATTCACTGGAGAGGTTATGTTTGGTAGATGTCGTGCGGCTCAGTAACTAGCATGTAGAAAAGAGTAACTAATCGTACAGAAAATATTCCTGAGATCAGGCTACCAAATCAAATAAGATACTTACTTGCGCCTTGATTTTCATGACTGGATCTTTTTGTTGGAAGTGGGTGCCTGTTTTGCCCAAGGCCCAAATCAGGTTGTTGAGAATGGTGATGGTCTGCTGGCAGATCTTGATTTTCGTTTTGACCAGAATCGGGGTGCGGGTTCGGAGCATTATGTGAAGTATTATTAAAATTTGAATTATCTTCCGCCATTGCCAAGAACTAAACGCTGATTTGGCTAAGGTTAAATCAGATGAATGACGTTTCTATCGCTGCGAAGGTAAAGAGTCGCACCTCCATTACCTTGAAAAAGAAAACAATCGGCCCTCTAGAGCTCGAAAGGTCGCATTACGGAGGCAGCTTCAAATCGAGGCTACAAACGCAAACAAAATTACAATCTGAATACCCGCTTTTCATGGAAACTTAAAAAATTAGAAGATTTTCTTTTATTTGCACTTTGACACCGAAAAGTGGCCGAAAGAAATATCACATCAGGCCACGGAGGATCAGGCATTCTTGATTCTTACGACTTCCGTCGCGGGAAATATTATAGTAAGAACTTCAAATATCAAATGTTGCATTCGCTCTATTACTATGTTGTTGTTGTTTTTTGTTTGTTTGTTTGTTTTTTGTTTGTTTTTTTTTTCGGGAAAAACCATCTTAAGATGGTAAAAATTTGCTAACGAGATCAAATTCACGTCTTCCTTCCGAACAATGTTTGATGTGCGATAGACCGCGTCCTTTACTTTTATTTTTATTTTATGCCTTGCGACGTTGGTTTTTGCTAGTATGGAGGAATTCCTCAATTATCCCACTATTGTTTACGGGGCGCTGAAAATGGTTCAACTGATTAAATTCTGCATTTGCCCCTTATGGGCCGGCAGCATACTGAATAACGTAAGCATTCAGATGATTTCCCCATAAATTGTTGAAACGGTACGCCTTTCTTTTTCTTTTTTTTTTCCACATACAGACTCTCGCCGGAACCAAACAAAACCTTTCTAACAAAAAAAACCCAAAAAAACTCAAAAACATTGATATTTATTATGTGCAAAGCCACACAGTAACTGCTAAATAGTAATAAAGAAAGGACCTCAAACATAAACCACATGATAAACAGTACCAAAAACAAGCATCTCAGTGGATTGAGAGTTAATTAAGTTTCAGACACTCATCAGTAAAAATAAGGGATCAAATCGAGACTAAAACTAACTTTTAAAAAAATCGAGCCGTAAGGAGAAACTGAGAAATCCGATAAACAAATAACCTGAAATCCGACCTAAATCCCTGAAATCTAGCCTGAAATCCCTAAAATCTCTAAAATCCCTGTGATTCCGTGAAATCTGACCAAAAATCTCTGAAATCCGTCTTAAGAATCTTGATATCCGACGTGAAATCCCTGGAATATGGTCTGCAACCCTTCAAATTCGACATCCCTAAAATCTGGCCCAAAACCCATGAAACCCGACTGGAATCCCTGATACCCTACCTGAATTCCTTAAAATCGGTCCTTAAACCGTCGGAATACTTTAAATCCTTAAAATCCTTAAAGTCTCTGAAATTCCTGAAATCCGATGTACTGTACAAGCCCCAAAAGAGTGGTACGGGAATTGGCCCTACGGGAGAAATATAGGTGGCTTTAATTCAAGGGCTTAACTGGAGCAACCAGGCAACCTGGTAGCTAACTGATACGAACAAGGCCCTTAGGTCGAAAAGCACCCTGCGGCAGGGTGTTTTTCAGCAGGGTCATCCTGCTGCCAGCAAATATCCTACTGGTGCAAAACATCCATTAATGACCAATTTCGAAGGTTAGCTGGTCACAAGGGAAAGTGGTAATCTTATATATTGCTATTTTAACGAAAAGTAGATAACATTTAAAAAACGAAAAACAACCTTTATAAAAACTCCAACCCTTTTTTTCAAAATTCCCCGTACAAAAAGAATGCATGCTGAACGCATAAAAATTCCTATAAATGCAAACCTTGCTAGTTCCAACGAAGAGTTGTTACCCTTGGTATTGCATTTCTAAGGTAATGTTACCTACATACCATATCAAGAACGGAGACCAACCGACATACAAACCCAACCCTACCCCCCCCCCTTTTTTTCGAAAAATCTCCGTTTGTAAAAACGGCGATACTGTATTCCCCTTGCGTCTACTATAATCCACCGGCTGTGAATCTATAAATTCATTTCATAGATGTTTATTGCGGGTAGTATTACAGAAGTGTATACACAAAGCCATGGAGAAACTGACGTCCATAACGAGGCACAGTAAGAGAGTGCCGTTTGCCCTAAAGGCCTTAAAGGCTAGGCAACCCAGCACACACGCGCGAAAATTGGGTTGCCGATTATGGACGTCGGCGCTGCGGTCGGCTTGGGAGCTGGATCCTTCAGTTTCGGGGAATAATACTGCCTTACTAATCTACTCACTCTTGAAATTCATGTACTGGACCAACCCATGGCTGAACATTAAGAGCGATGATATATCATAACATCAAAACGACATTGGGGCTCGCGTCGTGCTAGCCACGACCCTCTAATAAATGTGATCACTGGAAGATCCATTTTAGAAAATATATTTTACTAGACTTGATGTACGCGGCAAGCCGCGCGGTTGGGCCCGTGGGGCTCTTAAAGTAATTTCCACATGTTAAAGAATTTATTAGGTGAAACTAATACGACACCTATGCGAAGCAAAACCACGCATTTCCTATTTTGGTTGCTTACCATAATTTTTCGTTAGAATAGTTGGCGGCGCTCTGCGCGATAATTTGAAACAGTTCCATTACAGTGATAAAGTACTTACTGCAAGGCGATGTTTTTGAAAATATTCAGTAGCGTTAAGTGTGCCGTGCGCGCAACGGAAACGGCGGCTAGAGCGTTATTTGACTCATTTTATTAAAATTTCCAAAATACGGAATGATACGCACCGGTGTTTACAGATAGCAGAGAGTGCCACGAAGAAAAGACTTTTAAAGCCGTTCAAAAGTAAAATTTGACACTTGTTCTACCTCATAGGTTGTCGAAATATCTCACTAATTAAGTAATACCCAAAGGTTTATCATACTTCCGTACCTATATTTTCTTTCTCGTGTTCATAAATCGTCATAAAAACGCGATCTCTTGTATGCTTGTAAATTTTACATGAGGGGTTCCAACCGGCGCACTATGAGTAAACGTTTACCGGGATACATTGAGGTGCGAATTTTCCGTGCTTCAGGTGCTCTTTACCCACCATTTCCGGGCTATGCAAGTTTTTCAGCATAGAAGTAATATAAATAAATTTATAAACCATAACGTCGTAAATAAATAAATAATCCTTAACGGGGCACATCGAGGGATTGGCTTTCATTTCCTTATCACTGACAATGAGTAGAAATCATAAAGTCCAATCCACAGTATAAAAGTTTGTTTCCGTATAAGCTTCCGCACGGACAAATGAATTGCAGTCAGACACACCGTCAGAAGAGTCGATCCGTGACGCAATTCCGGGCGTCTGCATAAAGAGACAAGTACAAAATGCAATGTCAATTAATTCTTTTAAGTTCGAGATGGTCCTCATTTGGATCAGAGCTGCATCAAGTGTGGGTTCAAGTCCCGTCAGTTTTCTTTCTTCTTTTGAAAGCTTTTCAACCTTTTTTTTTAATAAACTTGCCTTAAAAATCATCCCTTTCACTCAAAGGTGTGAATAGCACCATCGCTGCTCACCATGGGCGTAGCCAGGGTTCCGCGTAAGTGGGGGCAAAGTGCCTCGCTGGTTGCCTATTTCCCCGGCGCTGGCC
>Ga0058701_10005642_pt1 | contig 10435 bp, 7 predicted proteins | sample AgamicOrMae_FD_97039 | JGI IMG/M metagenome (GOLD analysis project Ga0058701, IMG submission 97039) | Agave microbial communities from Guanajuato, Mexico - Or.Ma.e | ecosystem: Host-associated > Plants > Phyllosphere > Phylloplane/Leaf | place: Guanajuato, Mexico | collected 2012-06-04 | reverse complement strand
CGTTTAGATACGCCTTTATTTCCTTCATGGCACTATTGCGACCACGGTTTATATGTGTTTGCGACGAAAGCGCGCGGTTTGACCGTCATCGTCGAACTTCGTCGTTATAACCGATCAAAAAAAAACTCTTAACTTGCGTCGTTATAAGCGGTTTCGTCGTTATAGACGCGTCGTTATATCCGATTTTTCTGCATGTATTGTCATAGCGGGCCAAACTTTTGGTCATAATTCCGTCGTTATATCCGGTTCGTCGTTATAACCGATGTCGTTATAAACGATTTCTACTGTGTATATATATATAACTTAGGGCTCTAAAACTCTTTTTGCCAAAGTGTGTCGCATTTTTTTTCCGAAGTGTTTTTTCTTAAAATTGTGACCGAGATTCAAGATCTCCCGCGTAAGTTACGAAGTCACTTCAAACGTTCTTTGAGGCATTGTAGGCTTCATAGACAAGGTTAATTAGGGATAAAACAACTAGCTATGAGACTACAACTAACAACCATCGGTACTCTTTTATAAAAATGTTGCTCCATTAGCATTATTTATTAAGGAAGACTTAACAGTGAGCTCCAGGAGCAGAGTATAGGGTACTGGTACATATACCATTGCATTCTATGTTTACTTGCCAAATTGTCTCTTGTTAGTGCCGCCGGAAAATAAACCGCATCAGGCTAGTCGACAGCCGAGGAGGCACTAGCCACCAAGCTTAACGCGCACGCGGTGACAATTGGTAATCCTTATATTGCGGTGAAAACATCAGAGGATGGCTATAACCCTCTCATGGTGAAAATATTGAACTATTAGATAAAACACAAGCGGTAGAAAATGCAAACCTTATTAGAAGCCGAAAGCGTCACCCGGTATTACATTATGTCAACCCATGTAAGTAGGGCCCTACTTACATGGTTTACCGGCACTATTTAACAAACTTTTCGAAAAGTGATACTTGACGAAATACCTAGAAATACTCTGAAAAATCTTGCGGTTGTAGCTGAAATTCCATAGCAGCATAAAAAATTGATCAGTTCTATTCGCACGTCTATGTTAATACAAAGGAGATTTGAACGCACAAAAACCAACCTAATGCGGGAGATGACTTGAACGCACGGGAAACAGCCTATTACATTCTAAATGGGGCAGCGTGTGAATGGTCACTTCGTGAAAAAATTGAGTCCTCACCTGATGTAAAAAGGATCTTCCGTGAGTCAGCTTAAGAAGTAGCACCGTTACGAATCGTCCTAGGCGGCAAACACATTCACATCTTAAGAGCTGGTTGGTTTCGCTCTTTATCACGAACTTATTCGCGACCACCTTACAGTTTTCTCCAGTCACAACTCACATATACTGTAGCACTGATCAAAAACGGACGAGATGCGGGGACGGGCTGCTGAGGCGCCAGTAGCCTGGCTGGCGCCAATGCTGCTTCCCTAAGCGGCCGACAGGGGGAGCTCACTGTCTTTCCTATCGATGTATCATCATAGGATCGTCATATTACAGTATTTTCCAACAAGGGAAAACACGGTCGTCTCAGGGAGTTGCTCCAAAGAATGATCTCATAAAAGTAATCCTCAAAAAAAATACGCGAGGTACTTAACCCATAACAGCAGCCCAAAGTATTTGGAGTTAAATTTGGCTCTAGAGAAATTCGAAGGATTTTTTCCATTAAATTACGCCATTTTAAACATAAGAAAATGCCTTAATTATTGAATTTCGGGTTTCCAGAGGGGTGATGTTTTTTTAATTTTGCAATGCTGAACTGAAAAGATCCCCTATTTTTTTCCTGTTTCCGAACGGCATCGCTGGACGGTATAGTGGGTTAAAGCTTTGTTTATTCAATACCGGTAATGAATCGACTAACCTTTTCAGACAATTTTTCCTTGCAATACCTGTATTTTTTTTAATCGGGTATTCTGCTCTCTTGTAGAAATTGTATATTGCATCAAGGAGCCTTACAGTAAACGATCAATGAACACTATATTTATTTCACCCTTCAATTTCTTTTCGCTTTTACCGTAACAAAGCAAATTTCATCATATTTATGATCAAAGTACTCCGGAATGAGAGGACGAACCTGAGTGGGACAATGTTCGAACACTCCAACTGGTCATCAGTAAAACAAGTTTTATATTTTACATCGCAATAAAATTAAGTACATCTCGAGAAACTTAATTACAAGGTGCAGGTGTTGAACTCTTCAAGATTTGTCTCATTCGAAGCGCATCCCCGTGGCGCTTTTCTCTACGAGAATCATTTCGAGTCGATTTTTCGGAAGCGCGGATTGCACCGCTCGATCAAAGTTGTCCGGGCCGACTTTGTGGCGCCAGTGTGAATGCTACAGACGCCGCCCCTATCGGCTATTAGGCGATGCATCCGCGAGCCGTTGAGAGGGGAAGGGAAAGGGGGGTGGAGGGGGTGGTCCGTATGGGGTGCAACTCGGGGTGCAACTTTTCAGGAGGATGCGCGCTAAATCGAGTCGTCGCCATCAAAACGCACTATCATTGACATTTTCTCTTGGCATTATATGGTTCATGAGATTTTCACTACCGGTTCTCCCGTGCGATAAACAATAATGGTGACTTAACCAAATCCTGCTCGCACTCAAAATCTAAATTATAGAATCGGTTAAAAGCATCGAATACGCTTTGGTGTTTGGTGAGCCGTCGTAAGAGGGTTGAAATAAGGTATTTTCCTCCTAGGCCTATATGGTCAAGGCCTACTCTCTAAAATCTATCGAATGGAATTCGCTCGTTTAAACGAAAAACAGACCATGCCAAAGCTTTGAGTGATTGAGGTTTTGGTGTAAACGAGTGAATTTCACTCGAAGTCTTCACTAGAGTACATCTGCGACGACTTTCGTGCCTAACGTTTGGACATTGGTTTAATTTATTATAATTTAATATTTAATGTAATTTAATAAAATTGAAGTCACTTTTATTCACACGCGTATGTTATTACAAGGGAGACGTGAACGCACGGAAACCAACACAACGTATTTTTTAATGGGAGCTGACTTGAACGCATGAAAACCAACCTAATACATTTTTAACGTGACAGCAAGTAAATAGTCACTTCGTTTTAGTTTAAGGGACATATGGGGAAAATGTAGGCTTCCCGCTGAACGTCTCCGCCGTGGGAGCTTTGGTTCCGGATCGTCTCGATTTCACATGGAGTCGTATTAAAGAGGTCAGGCGAAAAATAAAACGCTTGGTTCGTCAATATTAACCCGACATCAGTTCTTACCCTACGGAGAGAACGTGATAAGTTCGGTTATAAGGAAAGCACGCACGTAATGTACGCTGCCAGGCCCGTTGTCCCCTCTGAAGGTTCCGTTGCAAGAAGAATTGAAGGAACCACAGTGGCGGATCCGGTCACCTTGGGTGAGAGGATTGATGTACCTGGCCGGACGGAGGCAAGTGAGGGAAGGTCAAACGAGTTAAAAAACCTTGTACAGATTAACAAAAAAGAACGAAAAAACAGCGTCACGTGGTCAGTGCCAGACGGGGGGAGGAATTCAAAATCCCCCCCCCCCCATTAGGCGCGTGTAATTCCTTGTGGCCGAACTAATCGCGTTCTCTCCTTGGGGAGGGAACTAATGTTGGGTAAATATTGACCAACCAAGCATTTTATTTTGTTCCCAGGCCTCTTGTCTTAGACTTATCGAGATCGGTGAAATCGAGATGATTCGGAACCATAGCGCTCACGACGGGGACGTTTAGCGGGAAGCCTACCTTTTTTTCCATGTGTCCCTATGAAAAAACTAAAAAGACCTGGGGCAGCACCGATACTGGTCCGATTAGGCTTGAATTTTTTGGAGGGCAGTTTTAGGTCAAGTGGCATCCGTTAGGGAAGTGATTTCCCAACTTCTTGAGGGGGAAAAAAAGTTGAAAGTGGACCGCCCTAATGGAATGCAGTGAACTGTTGGTTTCTATGAAGAAAGTGCGGTCGGCATCAAAATCAGATTACTCGAATAGGCAGTATGACAAAAAGTATGCGAACAGCAAGCGTGGACTAGCAAAGACACTTTTGCAATGAAAAATGATCGAAACCAGTTTAGTGCATTCTAGCTTTAGATGATCGGATTTCATCATGGAGGAAAAATGGTTTGATTAATTCCGCCATGCAGGAAAAGCATTTTCCTCCATAGGAAAAATACATGAAGCCAATATATAAATTGGTAACGTAATGAGATATGAAAGCTCTGCAAAGTAGCATACACATCAAGTTGGCTTCTTGATGTAGATCCCCAAAGGGTGGATCATTCCATGAGACTAGTCTTATGATCATGATCATTCTAATCATGTGACAATAAACCTTATTGACACATGTTCTAATCTTGCTCACGTTTTGTCTCGGTTTGAATTTCGCGTGATTTCGCGCTTTCTCTCAGTAGAGTAAGTATGAAACGACACAGCAAACTTGCACGAATCTCAGCCGCTGTGCACTGCTTTTGATCTCTTCTCTATCTCTACCCTGACATCACTGCTATGCAACAACCGCGACATCTTCACTTTTGACTGTCGGTCGAGTGAGGTTAGTGAGGTTCGATTAGAAGGAAGTGCACGTGTGTTTGTGAGTTTCAATCTTAGTTCACATTCTTTACAGGTAAGATTGTCTTCTTTCATCTATTATTTTGCAATGCGTGAGATTTGTATTTCTCTTGTCCTTTTCTTTTTCGGGCGGTTTGCGTGAGAATGCCTTCAGATGAACATAACTTCCGACGTTTGCCGTGCGTGGTTTATTGAGCCGTAACATTTTTCCAATATTTTCTCGCTAGATTCAGGATAGTGTTGAATTGATGTTTGGGTTTCGCTGTCGCCGATTCGTGCTAGACAGTTTTGTGTAGTCTTCGAGTCGACAGGCCATAAGGCCCCACGCGGCATACACTGCCTGGCGTAACGGTGCGCGCGCCGGATTGACAGAAGTTGCTCGATATTTTGCAAACAGAGTAAAATTATTTCGGTTAGTTAGAATTGTCCGTCCAGTGCCTGTTCTCTAAGTTTGAATAGTTGCCATGTCGCAAACAACGACCACCTAATCAGCAATTTCGTCGCCTAACCTCTTTCCAATTTTCTCAGCCCTTTATTTTGGTGCTTTTGAAATACCTCAGTTTGTCAGATAACTTTGGCTGGAATTTACTTTCATATCTTTGTTTTAGCATGACTGAAACAACATCAGACACAGCTATGGAGAACAAGGCTGCCCCTGCAGTGGAAACTGAGGAGACTGAAGCCGCTACTAATGGTTCCAATCAAGAGAGTCAGCCAGAGTCTGGTGATACCAAAACTGAGAAAGTGCCAATGACCATCATAGAGGAAAATTTACTGCAGGAAGAAATTGTTCAACAAATTCATGTATGTATTGCCTGTTAAGATTGTATCTTCGCCAACTTGTCTTAAAATTTTTGTTTTTGTTATTAGTATTACTTTGGAAACATCAACTTGCCCAAAGACAAGTTCCTGCAAGAGCAGATTAAATTGAATGACGGCTGGATTCCACTGGAGCTTATGCTTAAATTTAACAGGCTTGCTATGCTCAGCACAGACACCAGTGTCATTTTAGCAGCTCTGAAGACTCAAGATATACCTTTAATGGAGGTGAGTATAAAGCTTAATTTCTATGAGAGAGAGCAGCAGTTATAACCATGAAATTTACAGATCAGTGAGGATGGAACTATGATCCGTCGTTCTCTTGCTTACCCACTACCTGAACTGAATGAAGACTGGAGGAAGAGTCTTGCAGAACGAACAGTATATTGCAAAGGATTCCCTCAAACTGGTGTTTCAGTTGGTGAATTGATCACGTTTTTCAAGACATTTGGCCACATAGATAGTGTTCAAGTGAGTATCAATCTCTGTTATATTGAAAATAAGATCAGGTACGGTACTGTTCACTACAGCTGATTTTCATTCCTTACAGAAACGTACCTATCTTGACAAGAAGGATGGAAATAAAACTATTGTATTCAAAGGATCCACATTCACCACATTTGATACCAAAGAGACAGCTGAAAAATTCTTGGCCTTGGAATCTGTAAAGTTCGGTGATACCGAGTTGATCCGCAAATCCCAGTACGTTGTTTTTGATAAATTGACCTCTAATTGTTGACTTAGCATTTGCTTTGTTATTTCCTCGTTAATTACAGGAACGACTATTTCGAGGACAAGCGGAAGGAACGTGATGAAAAGTGGGGGAGGAAGACTAAGAAAGACAAGTCCGATAAGCAAGGAGCGAAAGATGAGAAAGCAGAGGAGGTAAGTTGAACTAGCGCTGGTATGTGTGGCGCTCTAGTTCGCATTTGAAGAGTCGTATTGTCTGCAGTTGGACTCTTGCCCCCGCGGCTGCATTCTCCACCTCGCTGGGTTCCCCACTGAGAATCCGATTGATCGAGATGTAATCCGTGAAAAAGTCAAAGAGGCAGGAGGAGACGTGGCTTATATCACCTACAATCGCGGGGATACGGAAGCCTTCATTCGACTTCAAGGGGATGACGAAAAACCTGCTGTGAAAGTAAGTGCGATATTTTCCCTGTGAACCCGGAAGTTCTACTTTTTCAATTTGATACCTGGATTTTCGCACAGCTATCGCCAAGCCTGATGGGGCTCACTTCATAGTGGCCTTTACTGTCAAGAAGTGAGCGGCATCAGGCTTGGAAGCGACGCGTCGCACAAGGCACGCGAGCTTGCCTAGGTTAACCTATCCAAGGTTAACACATATTACGTCGTCTATTAACCACTTCAATACTGTATTGGCCATTTTGCCCTCTATTCTGAATCCTGCCCCTGCAACCCGAAAGCGTCAACTTGGTTTATGGACTACCCTTAACCCATGTTAACCAAACTCGCGCGGTTGTCAGCCGTTTATCCGGATAACGTGATGAAAGATGAAACATAGTTGTAACGCAAGAAGTACGGTTGCCAACACACCCTTTTAAATATACGATGCTCTCAGAAAACCCACGACTGAAACACGCTACTTCATTTGGCTTACTCTCAAATCCGGAAATCTGCTTCCAGTGAGACATCCTTTCTCCCATAAATTTTCCAGGTGCATGTTTATTAAAAATTGCGCTATTTTCTAAATTCTACGATCAAGCGCTATGCAACTCGCGACTCTTACCATTCACTTCATGCAACGGTGTTCTCGTCATTATTATGTCTTAATACTTTCTGAATGTTCTCAGGTGTCTGGCAACACTTGCAAACCTGGAAAAAGCCTTCAATAAGAATCCTCCCCCCCAAAAAAAAATATTTGTCTGAAATGCCCTTTACAAACCGACCAGTTATGATTTTTTTTGCCGGAAAATTATGCAGCTTTCCTAAAATCGGTCAATTTTTTTCTTTTTTTTCTTCTTTTCAATACAGAAGAAAACACCCTTGAAAAGGATTTTTTATTATTATTATTTTTATTTTTTTATTCATTTTTTTCATTTTTCGTTTCATTCTTTTAAATTATTTTTTTTCCTTTTTTTTATTTTTTTTTTCATTTTTTTTTTAATTTTTGAAAAATCTCTATACGCTTTGGTACTTGACTCTTTAGAACACTGTTCATTCGTGATAAGCTGCATCCGGACTGCCGGAAGCGTCCGTTGAGAAACTGCGCATGTTGAGCATATTCTGCTCATGCCGCACTCGAATGAGTGAAAAGAAATGCTGTAATTGATGAGAAGTTTTAGAGTTGAAAGAAGAACCTTTGCTTGGAATCTTGCATTAATTCTTCCTTTTTTTCCAGCTTTTGGAGAGCTTTACCGACCAAAAGTTCAAGATTAATGAAACTGAGCTTACCGCGAAGGTGCTTGAGGGTGACGAGGAAACTGAATTCCTGAAGAAGAGCTTGGAAGACAGAGATAAGCGACGAGGGAAGACCAAAGGCCGCAACGCTTTCCGGGGAAAGAAACGGCGCGGGGACGGAGATCACGGACCTGCGAGAAAATCATTCAAACGAAACCGAGATTAAGTTGATCTTGCGCATATCAAGTCTAGCGTTATATCCGGAGGTTTTAATTCCATGTATGAGTAAGAAGTTGACTAAACAGTGATTTGTTTTGAAAAAAGGAAGATCCAACTGTATTTTTTTTTTGTGTTTTACTTTGTTACAATGAAATTTTCTTATATTGCGGAAACTTGTTCATTTACTTCCTTCGCGACGTACTGTACCTGCACTAACAATTTCTTTCAACCGTGCTTGATTGACTCTTGTGAGGAAGACTTTTTGCATCCTTTACTCGTATTTGACCAGAACGATGTCGAGGTGGATACATGAACTGGAGTTACAGCCTGGTCTTTACTGCAGGCGTCGTACCGGGGCCCGAGATGAGACTTGGCGGATTCCAAGGAAGGACTCCGGTAAACTTACGGGATCCTCATTCTTAACGATGGTATGGAGTCCTTGTTTGAGAGAGAAATGCCAAATCGCCGGTTCATTGATGGCTACTTAAAGCAACTGATTTTTGAAAATCATTGGTCTTCCGTATTTCCCGATGATTTGTAGCATTTGTGCTTGCCCTTCAAATATCCGAACGAAATGCCCTCAGGTAAGGGAGGTATTCAATGCTTGAAACTCGGCGAAAATAGTACGATAGTTAAGTTTTCAGAACTTTTGCAGGGTGCAGTCTAAATTTATTTTACTTTTTAAATGAAAGAGGAACCATAACGAAACTGTTTGGAGTCTGCTAAATTTATTGGGATTTTCGACCACGAAAGTACTATACAGTAGGTTCAATAAACGCCCTTAAGGGCTTTAGTTTCACCGAGGAACATCAGTACTGTAGACTCCTTGCGCGAAAATTTGAAAGGACCTGCCACTCCCGCCTAACGTGTCGCATTCTCCTTTATCAGTCCTTTATATTTCGGTCCATGGTATATCGGATTGTTGTGGCTGGTTCATGCTTCGTCCATGGATTAACCCGGAGCAAGATGGTGGAAGGTGGAGCAGCTTTGTTGATAGATAACATCTTAGAAGTGATATTTTCGTATTTAGATCTTAAAGATCTAAGAAATTGTTCCCTAGTGTGCAAAAATTGGTATAGGTTTTTAAATGACGATAACAGTGATGTGTGGAGACTTCTTTGTGTTAGAAAACTCTCAGAAGAGGCCCTTACATCGGACTTACTGTCATCAGTACCAACCTATAAAGCCAAGTTAAGAGGGTTTTATCACGCATGGAACCCCGACGACTGTTCTAGGAATGTGTATATTAAGAAAAATGGATTTACTTTACATAGAAACCCTGTAGCGCAAAGTACGGATGCCGCGCGGGGAAAGATAGGGTTCCGGCACGGCAGGCATGCCTGGGAAGTGATTTGGGAAGGACCTTTAGGAACTGTGGCTGTAATTGGCATTGCAACTAAAGAAGCCCCTCTTCAGTGTCATGGTTATGTTGCCCTCCTTGGTTCTGACGACCAAAGTTGGGGCTGGAATCTGGTGGACAACCGTCTTCTTCATAATGGGGATACCCATGGGAACTACCCACTTCTAAATAATGCACCAAAATATCAAGTAAGTTTCACTCAAGGAGTAACAACACACACTGAAGTAAATCTAGTGCTCACCTGTTCTTATTTAAGCAAGTTTTTAGAGCTTTTGAACTTTTCTTTTGAATGCTCCAGGATTACATGGTGCAACATTAAAATTATGATAAGTGATGCAGTATTACAAGCAGCGTAAAATTGATATCATTGACACAGGATTTATTTCTTTATTAATTTCATGTAAGCTCTTTAAAATATGTAGAGTTGTGAAGATTATAAGCTGTGAGATTCATATCTTGATTGTATTGAAATTGTAACTGAAGTGCTCTAGTACTCCAAGATAGCAATGGACACAATGCATATAATAAAGTTATATCTAACTGATGCATGCCCCTATTTAAGATACATTTGTCCTACGGAATGTGATTGTAGTCTCCCACATCTATATGCATTTGTTAAGGAAGCAAGAGCAACACTGACCTTGATTGAAAATATTGATTTGCTGCTATGTTATCTTTGGCTATCATATGTTGCGTTAGAAATTTAAAAGTTGTACCTAATCTCCTATACCCCAAAGTGTACTATGGGCTTATACCCTTGTGCATACATTTTTGTTAAGTATTTGGAGAGAAGAGATGATGGGTCTGATGTCGTTTTAGATGGCACTCTTCCTTTACGATTGTCCTACAAGCAATATTTCTTTTATTTCAGGTTGGGGAGAGAATACGTGTAATCCTAGACTGTGAAGATAATACTTTGTCATTTGAAAAAAATTCTGAGTTCTTGGGTGTAGCATTTAGAGGTAAGTAACATATTTTTAGTGCTCTTGTATTCTTGTTTCATTATTATTGTTTCTTGGAGTTATTAATGTCCTGTTTGTAAAACTTTTTTCTTTTTTTTTCTCTTTTCCTTCAACTTGTCTCTTATTTTAATCCTTTGTTGTTTGTTTATGAACTGTGTAAATTTATT